>Ga0315274_10000786_pt1 | contig 49228 bp, 43 predicted proteins | sample YL17G02_20_MG_FD_203700 | JGI IMG/M metagenome (GOLD analysis project Ga0315274, IMG submission 203700) | Sediment microbial communities from Yellowstone Lake, YNP, Wyoming, USA - YL17G02_20 | ecosystem: Environmental > Aquatic > Freshwater > Lake > Sediment | place: USA: Wyoming | collected... | reverse complement strand
TGTCTCCGTCACCAATTCTGAAGCATGAGTGACTAACATTTCACGAGCGATACGAACAGCTTCCGCAATCGCCTCTTTTGTTAATGCGCCACGCCATTCATCAATGATCGCTTCCCATACCATGCCACTGGCCACCTGTTCCAATACATCAGAAACCAAAATACGAGTACCGCGAAAAATAGGTTCACCATGACAAATTGCAGGATCGGCGACAATATACCGACCTAAACTCTTGGCTCTCATAAAGCTATCCTCCTATATACTATCTTATGACAAAATTGCGCCTAATGTTCAAGCCCAAAAGAAGTGCAGAAGCATTTGGATGTAAATCTTTTTATCCTGTGTCAGCGGCTGTTCTTTGTGAGCAAATCCTTTTTGGATCCTGTAAATGCCGCTTCTTCTATATCTAACCTTTCCTGTATAATACGCTTGAGCCAGTTGCTTAAATCCGCCTCTCGATGCAAACGTGCAAAAAAAGCTGCTTGTGACGCCAATGCCGCTGGAATCGATACAGAGGTCGACTTTGCCCTACGGACCTTTACAGGTTTTCCCCAAGCAGTATCATTATCTGCTTGAGCGATCACGATACGATCAATTGCTTCTTCACTCATAACTTTTCTTTTTACTTTCATATTTCCCATCCTGTGATAATACGGACAACATTGCCCGGCTTGAGTTGAAAAATTATTTTGAGCTTTCGCCCTCCCACTGTATTGCCAACAAGTTGATAACGGTCTTTGTATGTCTTGTTTCTACGAATCTCAAAATCCGAAAAAAAACATTCTACTGCTTCTTCAAAGGAGACGTGATGAGCACTGAGTTTATCGCGGTCAAAGTCATATTCAAAATCCAAGGGAATAAACCGATTCCAATTTACCACTTGTTACATCCTTATTTAATATTCTTAACCTCTCTCAAAGAATGAGCCGCTAACTCGTTTGTATCCAAATAGGTTCAGAAATTAGACTATCCAATGGACTCTTTATCTTTCCAATGCTTTTTGTAATTACATGGAGTTTAGAATTATCTGACAAATTTTATTCCGTGAAATATTTATTCCGTTCATAGGGCGTATACCATTTCTTTGTGCCCCTGGAATTAGTTGATAAGAACTTGTTTTGCGATGAGATAAGTATAGGAAAGTCCCTATTATGTGTCAAGTAAAAAGCCACAGCACGATGTGGCCTGCCCGCCTGCTTGGTCAAGCGGCTGCACCTGAGGAAACATTTTGGAGGTTATGTCAGAAAATTAAGAGATGGGAATCAAAGATGGGGTCGTGTGCTTTATTTTTCAAAAAGCTTCTTATACTCACCATATCCTTCCTTTTCTAAATCCTCTTTCGGAATAAAACGAAGCGCTGCAGAGTTCATACAATACCGCAATCCGGTTGGCTTTGGTCCATCAGTAAATACATGACCGAGATGAGAGTTGGCGTGGGCGCTTTTCACTTCTGTTCGTTTCATAAAAAGACCTCTGTCCTCTTTTTCTACAATATTTTCTGGCTCAAGCGGTTTGGTAAAGCTGGGCCACCCCGTTCCTGAGTCAAATTTATCACCTGAACTAAAAAGTGGCTCTCCTGAAACCACATCCACATAAATTCCTTCTCGCTTATTATTCCAATACTCATTATCAAATGCCTTTTCCGTACCACTCTTTTGGGTAACGCTATATTGTAGAGGTGTTAACCTTTTTTTAAGCTCTTCATCTTTTGGTTTCTTATAATCTTTATAACCCTTACCCTGATGAGTTACTTGTGACTCATCACCCCAAATCTTTTTCAAGTAGCGATCACGACCAGAGCCAGCTCTATAGGATTTATAGTGACGGGGGTTCTTTTCATAATAATCTTGATGATATTCTTCCGCCCTATAAAATGGTGATGCCTTGATAATCGGGGTGACAATTGGTTTGTCGTACCTTCCAGATTTTTCCAGCGCCTCCTTTGATGTTTCTGCCAACATTTTTTGCTCATCATTATGATAAAATATAGCCGTTCTATACTGGGTTCCTCTATCAACGAATTGACCACCCGGATCAGTAGGATCTATCTGCTGCCAAAATACATCCAGCAGATCTGAATAGGTTGTCTTAGTGGGATCGTAGAGTATTTGAATAGCTTCCAGATGACCGGTGCTACCAGACGATACCCCCTCATAGGTGGGGTTCTCTTTAGACCCACCCGTGTACCCTGAGATAACCTCTTTCACACCTTCCATTTCGTCAAAGGGTGTCTCCATACACCAGAAACACCCTCCGGCAAAGGTTGCTCTTTCTACACCTTCCTCTCTTATAGAAACCTCAGCTTTTTTTTCGTCCTTTTGTCTGTCCATTGATAGTTGTTCCTCCTTGGATTCTGCATAACCTAATCCACCTAACACTATTCCTGAAATAAAAAAAATCAGATATAACCTCATTCTTCCGTGCATAATGGTCCCCCATGCCTTCATCAAATCCTTAGTCCTTCGATTCATAAATTCGGTTACGAATTTATTCACTCAGGACTCAGTGCTGAGTAAGCCATTGCCCATAGAAATTCCCCCCAAATACGTCACTGTAATTGCGAATCGAAGCACTTAGTAGTGAGTATACTATAAATTTTTTAGGTCTTTCGCGTGCACTACTACTATGGTGGGTAATGGTCAGCCACTACAGCATTCTTCCCAGGGCAATGAAGAGGTCCCGGGTAATCACTCCAGGATGTCCTTTCTCTTCTGCTACCTGGTCAGCAACGGTAATGATCTTTTTTGCGAGCTCCTCACCACTTTCTCTGTCGATAAGAACGTCAGCAATTACGTTAACGGTATGACCACACCACATCCTCTTTTCCACCAGGGACTTTGCCTTATCGAGGAGTTGAAATTCACGCTCCACCTGTGATTCGCATTGCCGGCCGAATGCCTCGTCACAGAGAAGACATGCCCCAAAATGGCTCATGTCTAGCTCTTGTTTCTCTGGTAGTTTTTCTAAAAGCGTTTTATATTCAAAATTTTTAACCAGATCAGCAAAAGACTGGCTCATAATAACGGTGGTCACTCCCCGCACATTCCGCTCCCTGGCCTTGTTTTCAGCATACCTTTGTACTTTAAGGGCCGCATCCATAGGAACCGTGCCGTCAGAGAGCGCCGCACTCAGGCAAAATCGGGCGTGGCAACACCAGCGATATCCTTCAGCATCTCCCAGAATATCATGATAGGCGGCACTGACTTCTGTGTTCTCATGGCATGCTTCAGAAAGCTTCTTAGGACAGCGTGCACACATCATAATATAGTCATTCGCATATTTTGGTACCCAGCCTTTTCCCTCACCTGGCACAAAAACGTCACCATACTCCCGATAAAATTTCTTTTGTCCCACCGCAGTAATATACTTATCAAGACAATGGTTGGAACAAAAGACCAGGTCTTTGAGCTCAATGAACTTCATGACGAGATCTTTGTTGCATTGGGTACACAGTATACTTTCTTCCGGCATAGTTTCCTCCTGGTGCGAGTTATTACTATTTCCCCTTACTCTCCCCTTTTTTTTCTCATCAAGTAAAAATGCCTTTTGATGCTATAGACAAGGGAAAACTCCATAAACAACATTTTTTTGCCTTCTAAAGAAGATTCCGTCTATGATAACGCTAACATATAAAAGCATAATTTGCACCCCCACAGCAGGGTATTGTAAAGTTCTCACCAAAGATATTTGAAATTTCCCCTCACCACCTCCCTCTCCCCTGGCCGGGCAGGCGGGCAGGCCCAATGGGGAGAGGGGAAGGAAGAGGGGGCAAAAATTGTGAGAGATAAATTCTCAGCGTATAAGAGCTTTAAAGCCCGCCAGGGATTTATATGCGTAAGAATCTAACTTAGTCCTTCGATTCATAAATTCGGTTACGAATTTATTTACTCAGGACTTAGTGCTGAGTGAGCCATTGCCCATAGAAATTCTCCCAAAATACGTCGCTGTAATTGCGAATCGAAGCACTTAGATAAAAGAAATAAAAAAGGAACTGTAAGACATGGGATTTTTAAAAGATCTTCTGGCAGGACTCTGATCACAATCCAGGGGGATATCTAAAACGAGCAAAAAAGTTGCAACTGTTTACCACTACACCTAATAAAAATGGTAATCACCAAATAAGTTAAAACCTTATACCACAACCGATAATCCTTTAAGGCACTCGCAAAGGATCTGAAGTTTATCATAGTAATTACAAAGGGTAGTGACCTGGAGCTATCCTCCCTTTCACCCACGGGAATGGTTTATAAATGCGATCGCATCCCTTAACCTCTTGATCACCCTCTCCTTCCCCAAGGTAGCCATTACCTCATAAATCCCCGGGCTGGCAGTGCCTCCGGTTAAGGCAACGCGGTGCGCCTGGGCAAGCTGTTTTAGAGAGAGGTTACGCTCGGATTGCATCCTCTTAAATACTGCCTCAAGTTCCTTCTCATCAATAGCTTTGGTGGTCTCAACATACCCGATCATCTCAGTCAATACCTCTACCATCGGTGCAGTTAAAAATTGCGCTGCTGCTTCTGGCTCGTACTCTATGGTGTCCTTAAAATAGAATGATGCCTTATCAGCCATCTCCTCCAGGGTTTTTGACCTCTCTTTTAGACCTTTGACTACCCTTACCAGATTGAAGGTTTCATCTACCTTACAACCTTTTTTCTCAAGAAAGGGAATCAGTAACCCCGCCAGATGTTCGTCTGAATCCTGCTTGATATAATGGGCATTCAACCAGAGCAGCTTATCAACATTAAAAACCCCCGCTGACTTCCCCACATTCTCCAGACTGAATTTTTCTATAAGCTCCTCCCGGCTGAAAATCTCCTGGTCTCCATAAGACCATCCCAGCCTCACGATAAAGTTGTTTAATGCCTGTGGAAGGTAGCCCATCTCCTTATAGGCCATCACCGAAGTGGCACCATGTCTTTTACTCAGCCTCGCCCGGTCTTTGCCCAGGGTAAGTGGCATGTGGGCAAACTGAGGCGGCTCACAGTCGAGCGCCTGATATAATAAAATTTGCTTTGGGGTATTATTTAAATGGTCATCTCCCCGAATAATATGGGTGATCTTCATATTAATATCATCTACTACTACCACAAAATTATAGGTGGGGGTACCATCCCGGCGACAGAGAATAAGGTCATCAAGCTCCGCATTGTCAAAAACCGTTTTACCCTTTGTCAGGTCATGCACCACTGTTTCTCCACCCTGGGGAGCTTTAAACCTGATCACATAAGGTTTCTCGGGGTACACCGTGGTTAATTCCCGACAGGTACCATCATATTTCGGTTTTCTTCCCTCGGCGAGCGCCCGCTCCCGCTTCTTTTCCAGCTCGTCAGCATCACAATAACAACGATAGGCCCTCCCCCGCTGTAAGAGCCGTTCAACATACTCTTTATAAAGCTCAGTTCTCTGACTCTGGAAATAAGGTCCCTCATCCCAGTCCAGCCCCATCCACTCCATGGCCTCCAGTATGCCACGGGTTGATGCCTCGGTGGAGCGCTCCCTATCGGTATCCTCAATCCGCAGAATAAATACCCCTCCATGGTGCCTGGAAAAAAGCCAATTAAAGAGCGCAGTCCGAGCGCTGCCGACATGTAAATGACCAGTAGGACTTGGTGCAAAACGCGTTCTTACCATAATCACAAACTTATGAGATAGTAGATAGACGATAGCAGATGAATGAGATTGAATGAGATCGACTCACCCACCTCGCAGATCTCAGATCACTACATTTTTCAAAGAAGGATATAATACTAAACTCATTAATTTACAATTAAAAAATGCGTAACCACCAGAAATATCCCACTGCGGGCACAGGGCGCCAATGAAATCTTTTGACTTAAAAGGCAAGATTCACTATAATCCAACCACATTTTTAAAGGAGTGTGTAAAACCCGATGAAAAAAAATGCATCTAAGAAAGAAAAAACTTCTGCTGAGGATAAAGCGCACATCTCCCGGATGGTAGATGAAATAGTCGGGGAATGTTCAACGCTGCCTGATACCATCAGCCTTGTAAGTAAGATAAGAGAATTAGAACGCTCTAATGCTGACTACACCGCGGTTCTATCTAAGAAATTCAGCAAGAGCACCATCGCCCAGCAAGAGTTTGTTATACACCACCTTCTTCCCCATCTTAAAAAGTTCAGCTTAAGCGGGAATCTCAACAACCTCGTCCAAAAGGAGACACTCGCTCCCCGCATCGTTATCGATATCCTCCACTACCTCATCCGATCTGACACCATCGTGGATCCCCACCTATTGGAACAAGCTAACCGGGCTGAAGAACTAGTTACCCAATTTTCAACCTTAGTGGAGAACAACGTTTCCCTCGAATCTCAAGAAGGCGCTACGCTCTTTGATAAGTTTTGTGACTCAACCCTCTCACTCCAGATGGGAATGCTTATGGAATTAATTCACCTTAAGGGTGAAAAGTGTAAATCCCTACTGCTGAAGGTTCTCAGTACCAGTGATAAACTCTCTCACAAGGTTATTGAGTATCTCGGCTCCCTCGCAGATAAAAACTCCCTCTTACTCCTTACCTACCTTCTGAAAGAGGTAAAAGATAAAGAATGCGCCAAGAGTATTAAGAAAACACTCTACCGTCTAAAAAATAAAGGGGTAGAGGTATCCTCCCCCGAACCGGTTATTCCGGCTCCACCAGAAAAGAAAAAGGTGTCCCTCCCCTCTCCTACTGCCTATGCGACGAGTATTGACCCGCTGGGTGAACGCTTGATTATCGCAGTGAAGCCCACCAGTGATCAGGAAGTCACCATTTTCCAGTTTCTGGTAAGTGATCAAAAGGGCATCAATGACCTCATCGTCTCTCTCAGTACACCCAAAGAATGGAAAAATCACCTCACCAAACTTCAAAGTACCAAAGGGCTCACCCTGGTTGAGATTGACCTCCCCTACTGCATCTTCCTTATCAAGGAATCCACTCAGAAAAATCATGAATCTGGTACCAGGATCCCGGAGAGCTACTTTTTGTGGAAAAAATTTTCTAATGAGATCGGTGACTCTTTAGAGAGCGCGATGATCTATCGCATACTCAATGCTGAAGAAATCAGGTCTCAGGAATCGTTACTGGGGAAATCTCCAGGTCTTCTCAAAGAGCGTGAGCTCACCTTGTGGCTACTCGAGTGGAGGTTTCTGCTTGATTCCTACAGGGAACTGTATGATGCCGAGCACAGTACCCTGGTCCTCGCAGAATACCAGAAAGAGCAACGGGTCAGTGAAATAGTGAACAAGACTACCCGACAGTTTTTTGATGATAAAAATCGCCTTGTGTTCCAGAGAAGACTGGAGGAAACTGCCTACATTTTATGGAAAAAAGGAAACGTGGAAGACGCCAAAGCTGCCCTTGCCGCAGCCCTGGCATTTGCTCCCCAGGGTGTACCATCAGAGAAGCATCCCTTTGCATTGAAAACCGTTGAAGAGAATTTCAAATTTTTAAAAGAACAGGCACAAAAAGAGAAAAGAAGCGATTCTGGCCGTATCATTCTCCCATAATCCATTTTTAACTCATGAACCCCGCTTCCTTCTTCTTGTGAACTCACATCAACCTAGTACTCTACTACTATGTCATTGGTGAGAAGACCCACAGCAGCTGAAGTCAACCTCGATGCCCTCCGGCACAACTTTTACCAGGTGCGCACGAGGAGTGGCAAAAAGGTAAAAATACTGGCGGTGGTCAAGGCGAACGCCTATGGGCACGGTGCTGTGGTAATTTCTCAGGAGCTTCAAAAACTGGGAGTGGATTTCCTGGGAGTTGCTACCTGTGAGGAGGGAATTGAGTTAAGAAACGCCCGCCTCACCACCCCCATCATCGTACTGGAAGGATTTACCAGGGGACAAGGTAACTATGTAAAGCAGTATAATTTGATTCCTGTCATCTACGATTTAGCATCAGCTGAAGAATTATCCCGCGTAGCACGCAGAAGTAACTGCACGCTTAAGATCCACGTCAAAGTTGACACCGGGATGGGAAGATTAGGTATTATCCCTAAGTATATCACTTCATTCTTTCAGCACCTGGCGAAATTACCCGGTCTAACAATTGAAGGGGTATTAACTCACCTCGCCGATAATATGCGGGGCACCCGCTCTGGTATCCAATTCACCCAACGGCAGGTACGCCTCTTTAAAGAGCAGATGAGCAGGCTTCACCAGATGGGTATCTACCCACCATACCAACACCTCCACAATAGCGCTGCTATTATAGACAAAAATCCCCAGTGTTTGAACCTGGTACGTCCCGGAATTATACTCTATGGCGCCTATCCCGCGCGAAGGCTTACCAAGGTAATTGATTTGAAACCAGTAATGAGTCTAAAAACCAGTATTATCTCTCTCAAAACCGTCCCCAAAGGTACCACTATCAGCTATGGGAGAACGTTTCGGTGCACCCAGGAAGCCCTTATTGCCACTCTCCCCATCGGGTACGCAGATGGGTATAGCCGTTTCCTCTCAAATAAGGGAGAAGTGCTGATTAGAGGACACCGGGCGCCTGTGGTGGGTGTCGTTTGCATGGATATGGTCATGGTTGATGTAACCGGCATACCAGGGGTGAGGCAAAACGATGAGGTGGTGCTCATGGGGTCACAGGGTAAAGAAAAGATTACCGTGGAAGAGATCGCAGAGAAGATAGGAACCATCCCTTATGAAGTGTTGTGTGGCATAAGCCAACGAGTACCAAGGGTGTATATAAAAGAAGGAAAAATCTTATAAGGCCTGCACGCGTGCATGCGGGTAAGTCGACAACCAAAATAAAAATATTTTTGATTTGGAATTTCTATAAGCGCTATGTTTAGAAACATTCTCCAGCTTATCGGTACCGTCACCCTCAGCTTCGTCGAAGAATCTGGGAAGGTCATGATACTTCTTTGGAAGACTCTGCTGCTCATCTTCCGTCGGCCTTTCAATCTCAACAATATTTTTAAACAAATGGAAGAAGTAGGTATCAACTCGCTCCCGGTAGTGCTCATCACCGGTACCTTCACCGGCGCCGTGCTTGCCCTTCAGACCTACATTGGTTTCAAGAGATTTCACGCAGAGGCCTTTGTAGGTACCGTGGTTGCCCTCTCCATGACCAGGGAATTGGGACCCGTGCTCACCGGACTTATGGTGTCAGGCAGAGTGGGTTCAGCGATGGCCGCAGAGCTTGGCACCATGCAGGTTACTGAACAGATTGATGCCCTCTACACCCTTGCGGTGAACCCCATCAAGTACCTCATCGTTCCCAGGCTGCTGGCAGCACTTATGATGATGCCCGTGTTGGTAGTCTTTTCAGATCTTATTGGCATCATCGGTGGATATATCGTCAGCGTTAAAATCCTCGGCAGTAACTCCCACATCTATATGGAGAGGACCTGGAACTATCTTCAATGCAATGATCTCTACAGTGGATTATTAAAAGCCTCTATCTTTGGAATCATCATTGCGACCATAAGCTGTTACCAAGGTTTTCACACCCAAGGGGGAGCGGAAGGAGTGGGTAAAGCAACCACCAAGGCAGTGGTACTCTCCTGCCTCCTCATTTTGATAGGTAACTACGTTATTACTGCATTATTATTTTGAGATCGTGCATCATGAGTGTATTTCCATGATACCAGCTACAGAACAATACCTCATTGAGGTCCGTGACCTACATAAATCGTTCGGTAATAACCACGTGCTCAGAGGGACCACCCTCCAGATAAAGCATGGCGAGAGTATGGTGGTGATCGGAGGAAGTGGTACCGGCAAAAGTGTACTGATAAAATGCATTATTGGTATACTCAAGCCTGAACGGGGAGAAATCTTCGTGGCGGGGAGAGAAATTGGTTAACTTAAAGAAAAAGAGCTCTATGAATTAAGAAAAAAATTTGGTATGCTCTTTCAAGCAGGAGCCCTCTTTGACTCCATGAGAGTGTGGGAAAACGTGGGTTTCGGTCTTCTGCAGCACACCAGCTTGAGTGAGAAAGAAGTGAGGGATCGTGCTATTGAGAAATTGAATCTTCTCGGGCTTCACCGTATAGAAGACCTCATGCCATCACAACTCAGTGGAGGAATGCGAAAACGGGTGAGCTTGGCACGGGCCATCGCCATGGAGCCTGAAATTCTGCTCTATGATGAACCCACTACCGGGCTCGATCCCATCCGAGCTGACGCCATCAATGAATTAATTGTTGAAATGAGGGAAAAAATTAAGGTAACCTCCATTACCATCACCCATGATATGGTGAGCGCCTATAAGATTGCTGATAGAATTGCCATGCTCTACCAAGGTAGGATTATCGAAGTGGGAACCCCTGAGCAGATTAAACATTCCACCAATGAAATTGTCCAGCAGTTCATTCAGGGAAAAGCCAAAGGACCTATTACCCTGGCCGAAGCACAGATATAAAGCATAAAGCAGAAAATCCTAAATTCAAAATCCGAAGCACGAAAAGTCCTAGATATGCATCATTAATTGTTCTTTTAAGGTTTTGAACATTTGATATTTGATGAAGTCGTAAAAAGTCAAAGAAATTGTCATTGCGAACGAAGTGAAGCAATCTCTGCCTTTGTAAGTACTCGAAAAACAAAGATTGCCACGTCGCTTCGCTCCTCGCAATGACACCTGTCAGGACTTTTTACGACGCTATCAATATTTGGATTTCTTATTTGTTTCGAATTTAGTGCTTCGGATTTCGGATTTGAAAAGATATGAACTTCGTATCCTTTTCTTAGAATCTAATAGTAAATGTACACCACCCTTAAACATTACAAGAAGGTATGCATATGGCCCGTATCACTACCGAAATGAAAGTGGGTATATTCGTTATTCTAGGATTGGTCATCCTTATCTACATGACCGCAACGGTGGGAAAGTGGAATTTAGGAAGGGATAAGGGATACCTTGTCTTCAGCAGGCTAGACTCAGCAGCAGGTCTACTGCAAGACTCCCCGGTAAAGGTACTGGGAGTTACTAAGGGTAGAATAGAAAGTTTAGAGATAGAAAAAGACAAAGCTAAAATTTATATGCGTGTGCCGAGTGGTCTCGCCTTGCCTCAAGACTCTCTCGTCTTTGTAAGATCAGAAGGGTTATTGGGAGAAAAGTATATTGAGATTAAGCCCGGGACGCCTGAACAACCAGCCGTGAGTGAGGGAGGGGAATTGCTCCAGGGAGCACCTCCTGCAGATATAGATGTACTCTTTACTGACCTGAGCGAAGTCGCGGAGGGAATTAAGCAGCTCACCCGGATGATTTCCCAGCCCCTCGACTCCATTGAAGCATCACCAGAGAAAAAGACCGCACTTCAGTCAATGCTGATGAATCTCAGCGAAACCAGCGCATCATTAAAAAATCTTGCGAAGAGAGTTGAGCGGGGAGAAGGTACCATAGGTAAGCTTTTCAGTGATGAAACTATCTATAATGATTTTAAAATTGCCCTCTCTGAACTCAGTAGTACTGTTAAAAAGGTAACCTCAGAAGAAGGGACCTTGGGTAAACTGCTCAGTGATGAAGAGCTCTATACCAATATGAAGGAGATTGCAACCCGCATCAATACCCTGATTAAAAAGGCAGAGGGAGGTGAAGGTGTAGTAGGTAAACTGTTTATGGGGGGAACCGTATACAAGAGCCCAGAAGAAACTGAAAAAAAAGAACCAGCAAAGCAACCCAAAGAAGAAGAGGATGCGACCCCGCTCACGGCGTTAGGAAGCATACTGGGGGAAGTAGCACAATAATAAACAAGCTGGCAAGCCTTTCTGATTTCGATATTCTAATCTCGGATTTTACACTACACTACTTTAAAACCATTTTAAAGGAGGTTTGGGTATGGCCAAGATTAAGCGAGCAATTATCAGCGTTTCCGACAAACGAGGGGTGGTAGACTTCGCGAAAGCACTCTCACCATACCAGGTTACTATTCTTTCCACCGGCGGAACAGCACGGTCACTGAGAGAGGGCGGTATCGTGGTAGAGGATGTTTCACACTACACCGGGTTTCCTGAGATGCTTGATGGAAGAGTTAAAACGCTCCATCCCAAGATTCACGGAGGATTATTGGGGCAGCGATCCAATCCAGCGCATGTACAAAAGATGAAAGAACACGGGATCGAACCCATTGACATGATCGTGGTCAATCTCTACCCCTTTGAAGCAACGGTGGCAAAGGAAAAGTGCACCCTCGAGGAAGCCATAGAAAACATAGATATCGGGGGCCCCACCATGCTCCGCTCGGCGGCCAAGAACTATCCAGACGTGACGGTGATTGTTGATCCCGAAGATTACAAAACGGTACTGGACGAGATGGAACGAACCAAGGGGGAAGTGTCAGCTGAAACCAACTTCAGGTTGGCTAAAAAGGTGTTTCAACATACCGCCAGGTATGACGCAGCCATCTCCAACTACCTGGGGTCCTTGCGACCCAATGGCCACAAGGACCCCTTTCCTGAAACCTTCTCCTGCCAATTCCTCAAAAGCCAGGAGCTCCGCTACGGTGAAAATCCCCACCAGCGGGGAACGTTCTATCAAGAATTAACCATTAACGAACCCTGCATTGCGGGTGCACTCCAGTTGCAGGGGAAAGAACTTTCCTACAACAACATACTCGACGCAGACTCAGCGCTTGAAACGGTCAAGGAATTTGACGAGATCGCAGCGGTCATTATCAAACATAACAATCCTTGTGGCGCAGCGATATCTCCTCACTCACAAGCCGAGGCTTACCGCAAGGCAAAATCCTGTGACCCCGTTTCTGCGTTTGGGGGGATCGCTGCCTTTAACAGACCAGTTGATGCAGAAACCGCCAAAGAGATAAGCGCCATCTTCACCGAGGTGGTCATTGCACCTGACTACAGCAAAGAGGCACTCGAGATACTGAGCACTAAGAAAGACCTGCGCTTATTAAAAGTGCCTTTCACCTCAGGCTACACCTCCAAGGGTTTTGAAATGAGGAAGGTGGTAGGGGGTATGCTAATTCAGGATAGAGATCTGGGTAAAGTGGATATCATGCAATGTAAGGTAGTCACCAAGCGAAAACCAACACCTGAAGAATATAAGGCGCTGGAGTTTGCCTGGAAAGTCTGTAAGCATGTGAAGTCAAATGCCATCGTCTATACCATCCAGGATCAGACCATCGGTATCGGCGCTGGTCAGATGAGCCGCATTGATTCCTCAAAAATTGCGGTCTCTAAGGCGCAATTCCCCATCAAGGGAACGGTGATGGCATCTGATGCGATGTTCCCCTTCAGGGACAGCGTTGATGAAGCCGCTAAAGCAGGTGCGACTGCCATTATCCAACCCGGAGGCTCCATAAGAGACAATGAAGTCATCCAGGCTGCCGATGAGGCGAACATGGCCATGATCTTCACCGGCATGAGGCACTTTAGACATTAAAATGCAGTAGGCAGTTGTCAGTTTACAGCCAGCCAAAGGTTAAAAAGTCCAAAGATAGCTGACCCCTGATAACTGAAAACTGGCAGCTATTATTGAGGTATGTTATGAAGGTGCTGGTAGTAGGAAGTGGGGGAAGGGAACACGCGCTCGTGTGGAAAATTGCCCAAAGCCCAAAGGTTAAGAAGATTTACTGTGCTCCTGGCAATGCTGGTATTGCCGCGCAGGCGGAGTGCATTTCCATTGCGGCAGACGATATCGTGCAACTTGCTTCTTTTGCAGAGCACACCAGTATCGACCTCACCATGGTAGGGCCTGAACTGCCCCTCACCTTGGGCATCGTTGATGAATTTGAAAAGAGGGGTTTGAAAATTTGCGGACCCTGTAGGTCCGTCGCCATGATCGAGGGAAGTAAAATCTTCGCCAAAGAACTGATGGAAAGATACCATATCCCCACCGCATCCTATGCAACCTTCAGCACACCTGAGGAAGCAAAAACATATCTCAGGGAAAAGGGGGTGCCGGCAGTAATCAAGGCTGATGGATTGGCAGCCGGAAAAGGTGTGATTATAGCCCGCAACCTAGAGAAGGCAGAAGAGGCAATCGATGCCATCCTCACCAGGCGGATCTTTGGAGCTGCAGGAGAACGGATCATCATCGAAGAATGTTTAAAAGGGGAAGAAGCCTCTTTCATGGCATTTACTGATGGAACTACCATCCTGCCCATGCCCTCCTCCCAGGACCACAAACCTCTATGTGATAACGATGAAGGACCCAACACCGGCGGGATGGGCGCCTACTCCCCTGCCCCGGTGGTGACGGAAAAGTTGCAAAAAAAGATCATGGAGGAGGTCATGGTCCCCGCGGTGAGGGGGATGGCTCGCCAAGGGAGAAAATACAAAGGCATTCTCTATGCAGGCCTGATGATTGACCAGGACGAGATCAAGGTGCTAGAGTTTAATGCTCGCTTTGGCGACCCGGAAACACAGCCTGTGGTAATCAGGATGAAAACTGATCTGCTTACTGTTCTTGAAGCAGTTGCTCTTGAAAAGCTGGATCAGATCTCACTCCAATGGGATGAAAGGCCTGCGGTCTGCGTGGTGATGGCCTCACCGGGCTACCCGGAAAAGTATCAGAAAGGGATAGAAATTAAGGGGCTCGAACGCGTCACCGGGATGAAGGACCTGGAGGTATTTCATGCAGGAACTGCCTTTAAAGATAATCGTGTGGTCACCAGTGGGGGGCGTGTGTTAGGAGTCACTGCCTTGGGTGACAGTATTGAGGGAGCAATCAACCTGGCGTACCAGGCTACTGCCCAGATCCACTGGGATGGAGTGCACTATAGAAGGGATATCGGTAAAAAGGCATTGAGGAGAACATAGGTGCTATGGTCAGCAGTATCGGGTGTGCGGCGTCAGCAACCCTTTAGCTTTCACTATGGCTTCCCCCTATGGTGACTGCGGCACCTCGATGCCGATGCAATCTGCGAAACCACACTCGAGGTAAGGTAACTTCACTCATTATAAAAGGATTACCCCGTGAAAAACCAATGGTTTGAAGACAGAAAAGATCTATTGTTCAAAAATCTGGTTCATAGTTTCATAGAATCGAAGATCTTTTTTGATGAACTCTATCACCGCTATCAGAAGAACCATACCATTCCCTACGAGCGGATGGACTTCTGGATTGGCAGTGATAATAAAAAAGGTCCCCTCTGGATGTTAAAGGATAACTCCCACAAGCTCTTTAGAAAAACCGATTATAAGATTAGCCTGAGCGAATACCTCTTTGATTGGACACTGGGTTCTATCTTCCATGAGGGAATGAAACTTAAAGAAGATGTCTACCAGCTAGAAGTCTACCTCCCCACCTCTGAGAGCATAGATACCTCCGATGATGGTGAAAAAATTGAGAAAATATTGGCAGAGTACGTTAAGGTAATCGATACGGCCTCAAAAAATCTTGAAGCTGAGATGGAGTGTATACATCACCTCTTCTCAAAGGCGGGGGAAAGGTTAAAGGAATCACTGGTTCATTACGCTCCCAATGGATTGCTGGCAAGGTTTATCCTGGAGAATAAAAAGCTTATTGATATAGCCCTGGGTAAAAATAGCTCAAAAAAAATCATTGCTTCCCTCTATCCCCAGCCAGAAAGCATCTACCTGGTAGCAGGTACGAGCTGTTATGAGGGAGGATGGTTTACGCATGCGATAAAATATTTCAAGAGGTCACTTGCCATTAACCCCCATAACCCTGAGGCAAAACAATGGCTCAAGGAAATAGAAAAAAGAGCTTAAACAGCACAAGACCACTGGTGGGTATCGTAATGGGCAGCGACTCTGATCTGTCCATCATGCAGGAAGCTGCAAAAGTGCTCGGCGAGTTTAAGATACCCTATGAGATTACCATCTCTTCTGCCCATAGATCTCCCGATCTTACCACCGCCTATGCGAGAAACGCCGCGAGGCGAGGCCTTGAGCTCATTATCGCAGGGGCTGGTGGGTCGGCCCACCTGGCGGGTGTGATCGCTTCTAAAACAATCTTACCGGTGATAGGAGTACCCATGGATTCTTCCTCCCTGAAGGGCATTGATGCACTCCTCTCAACCGTACAGATGCCAAGCGGAGTGCCTGTCGCCACCATGGCCCTAGGAAAAACAGGGGCAAAAAATGCGGCATTGTGCGCGGTTCAGATTCTTTCACTCAAATACCCTGCGCTCAAAAAGAAGTTACACAGTTTTAAAAAACGCCTCGCTCGTGAAACTGTACAAAAGGCGAGTCGGCTGCGAACGCAATGACGCTCACCATAGTCTTAGACACCTCTCACCCTGACCAAAGTACCCTGCGCACAGTAATCGAGTTCATTACCACTGGTAAGACCATTGCCTTCCCCACTGAAACCTTCTACGCCCTGGGGGTTTCAGCCTATAACCAAGCGGCCGTGCAAAAGGTATTTGCGATCAAAGGAAGGCAGTATGCTAAGCCACTTCCCCTCCTCATTGAGGGTGAGCAGATGCTCAGAGAAGTAGCCTCAGAAATCCCTCCCCAGGCTACTGCACTGATGAAGGAGTTCTGGCCCGGTGGTTTAACCCTCATTTTCAAAGCACGCCCCTCTATTCCACCACTCGTCACCGCTCACACTGACACCGTTGCGGTGAGGAACTCTTCACACCCCATTGCCCGCCTGCTGGTAGCAGGTGCTGCCTGTCCCCTTACGGCTACCAGTGCCAACCTCTCCGGTCATCAGAGCTGTACCTCACCCCAGGAGGTGGCACACCAGCTTGCGGGCTCCGTTGATCTCATCGTTGACGGCGGTTGCACGAAAGGCCTCCTTCCCTCAACTATTATTGATCTCACCACCACTCCACCCACCATAGTCAGGGAGGGAGTCATTAGCGCTCAACGTATCAAACCCTTCCTCTAATCTTCCTTATCCTTTCCCTGAACCATCCTCTCCTTTGCATAAAATTATTTCTACCCTTGAACTATTTGAAAAAAATAGGTAATGTAAAAAGAGTAAAGAAAGATGTGGAAAGAGTTATAATCATAGTGTATTCACTACTAACACTCCAAGGAGGTCACCATGAATAAAGAAATGGGAAGAGAAATACCCTGGGAACAACAGAGGGCGATGCTGGTAGAAGCAAGCGCATTGAAGCTTCCTAAGCTCTACCAAAGTCTCATCTCCACCTATGGAGAAAAAGAGGGAAAAAAGATTTATGATGACCTCTTCGAAGCAAACTTCAAAATAAGGTCTAAACAGTTTGAGGGCAAGGATGTAGGTGACATTATGATGGCTGAGGTGAACGTATTCCCCGCGTTTGGCTGGAATATCTGGATTGAGAAGAAAGAAGAACACGGGGAACCGGTGTGGTACGAGCACCTGGAAAAATGCCCTCACCTTGATGCAACCACTAAGTACAAATTACCCCCCCCCTGCGGCATCATCTGCGACATGGATGTGAAGATGGGAGAAAAATACAGAGTAGCCAAATGGCAACGACTCACACACATGCCTTCAGGTGAGAGCGAGTGTTGCTTCAAGATTACTAGATTCAAATAAGTTACTGGTGTTCACCTCCACACCCTTTCATTGCCCCAAAGGAGGTTACCGTTTTCCCTTGTACGCTCTTCGCTGTTGCCTGCGCTCCTGCACCAGGGTGTAGTTACCGTCGCTCATCTCTCAACAGGCACACCACCGACAAGGCCTTCATAGACTATTCTTTAAGCAACCAACGGTGGTGTGCCCTGCCCTGGAACCTTCTCGCACTGGGGAGAGAAAAACACTTTACTTATCTTTTTTTTTTGATATAACTAAGCGAACTTTATGAAAGCTATGGCGAGTTACTCGTCACCAGCACCCAATACTACCGAGAGCATTTAACAGTGTGCACTACTATGCATTGTCATGGCTTGCGAAGCAAAGCAATCTTGTTTTTATTATTACTCTTCAGAGTGCGGAGCCTGTGCCGAGCTTTACAAGAGATTGCTTCGGTTATCTTCCGCACCCTCGCAATGACATGTCACCTGTTTTGTGCTCTCCCTAATAACAAGGGAATTAACGCTTACTCAATAACACCATGATCAGTAAGACACCATTAGAAGAACTACCAGCGATTGCTCGCCAGATAAGAATTGATATTTTAACCATGCTCACCCATGCAGGTTCTGGTCATACCGGTGGTTCCCTCTCAGCGGTAGAGATTCTTACGGTGCTCTATTTTGTTAAGATGAGGCATGACCCCTCCAACCCACAATGGCCAGAGAGGGATAGATTTGTGCTCTCCAAAGGGCATGCCGCGCCTGCGCTCTACACGGTGCTCGCACGGTGCGGGTATTTTAATCCAGAAGAGCTCATGTCGCTTAGGAAAATGGGAAGCATCCTCCAGGGTCACCCCGATATGAATACCACACCTGGGGTGGAAATCTCTACCGGCTCTCTCGGTCAGGGACTATCCATCGCCAATGGTATGGCTCTCGGATTAAAATTAGACAAAAGTAGCTCACGGGTATATGTCCTGCTGGGAGATGGTGAGGTGCAAGAAGGGCAGGTGTGGGAGGCCGCCATGAGCGCAGCCCACTATAAGATCGACAACCTCTGTGCGCTGCTTGACTTCAATGGTTTACAGATTGATGGGCCGGTGAGAGAGATAATGAATATTGAGCCACTCCCCGACAAGTGGAGCGCCTTTGGCTGGGATGTGTGTCAAGTGAACGGACATGACCCCATAGCTATCTTAGACGCACTCCACAGAGCTGAGAAAGTAAAAGGCAAGCCTTCCCTGATTATCTGTGAAACGGTAAAAGGGAAAGGAATTTCCTTCTTTGAGAACAAAGTTGAATATCACGGAGTATCACCAACCGATAAGGAACTTGAGGAGGCGCTCAAAGAATTATGCGGGTAAAAGCTGAGGGGAGTAAAGAGACGGTCAAATTCTTAGGCACCAGAAACGTCTATGGTGAGGTGCTGGCTGCACTAGGAGACACCTATCCCCAGATCGTGGTACTCAATGCTGATCTCTCTGGCTCAACCCAAACGGAGCTCTTTCACAAGAAATTTCCCCACCGTTTTTTTAATATGGGAATTGCCGAACAGGACATGATCGGAACCGCCGCAGGATTAGCCACTGTGGGGAAACTACCGTTTGTGAGCACCTTTGCCATCTTTGCCGCAGGGAAACCGTGGGAACAGATAAGGCAATCCATCGCCAATCCAGGGCTCAACGTGAAAATTGTTTCAACTCACGGAGGCATTACGGTGGGAGAAGATGGCGCTTCTCACCAGTGCCTTGAAGATATCGGGCTGATGCGTATCATCCCCCACATGGTAGTCATTGTCCCCGCAGACGGCATTGAAACCCGGAAGGTGATGAGCGCGATTGTCGAATATAAAGGTCCCGTGTACGTGAGATTATCCCGGATAAAGTTTCCGGTGATTTTTGATGAAGGCTACGATTTTAAGATCTCAAAAGGAGCAGTGGTGAGAGCAGGAACCGACGTCACCATTGTTGCCACGGGGCTCATGGTATCACACTCCCTCACCGCAGCCGAACTGCTAGAGGAAGAGGGAATAGCAGCACAGGTCATCAACATCTCCACCATTAAACCAATCGATCAGGAGTTGATTATCAACGCTTCACGCACCACCGGTGCGGTAGTGACCGCTGAGGAACACTCTATCATCGGAGGTCTGGGAAGTGCGGTAGCCGAGGTACTCTCCGAGCACTCTCCCACCCCCATGAGAAGAATAGGGATAAAAGATCAATCTGGTACCTCAGGAAGTCCTGCTGAACTTTTAGAACGCTACCAATTGAACCCTCAACACATCATCACAGCAGTGAAAGAAGTTCTGCAACAGAAGTAAATCCTTCCTGTCTCATCAGGACTTATATGATCCAGATGTTTAATGTATACAAGGTGTATCCCCATAATCACCCGGCGCTTACCGACATCAGTCTGCACATAAAAAAAGGCGATTTTGTGGTGGTGACCGGTTCCAGTGGTGCAGGAAAGACCACCTTGATAAAACTCATTTTTTGTGCTGAGAGAGCCACCCAGGGGCAAATTATCGTACAGGGAGTTAATTTCTCAAAACTAGATCACGCGCGTATCACCACCCTCAGGAGAAACACCGGGGTGGTGTTTCAAGATTTCAGGCTCCTCACTCAGAGAACAGCCTACGAAAACGTCGTCTTCGCATTGGAAGCCCTAGGCACCCGGAGGACCGAGATTAAGCGAAAGGCCTGGCAGGCTTTAAAACTGGTAGGACTCCAGAAAAGGTTGGATGCAAAGCCTCTGGAACTCTCTGGGGGAGAACAGCAGAGAATTGCCATTGCGCGTGCGCTCGTCAATAACCCCGCGATGCTCCTCGCTGATGAGCCCACGGGAAACCTTGATGCCGACATTACTCAGGATATCATGGCCCTCTTTAAGAGCATCAATGAGCGGGGCACCACCGTGGTGATTGCCACTCACAACAAAAATTTAGCTTCCCAGTATCCCCACCACCATATTATACTAGAGCGGGGGAGGAGAGTTGATACAGGGGCATGCTAAGCGATATCTTCTATAGAGTGTTCTATTTTTTGAGAGAAGCACTGCACGGCATGAGCCGCAATAGATTCACTCACCTGGTAGCGGTGGGGACCATCACCTTTGCCCTCCTCACCTTTGGGATATTCCTCCTCACGGTAATCAACCTCAATCGAATCTTTGACGAGTGGGGGAGAAGGATACACCTCATCGCCTACCTGGACGATAGTATCAACCAGCAAGAGCTTAACGCACTGCGTGAGCGAATCACCACGCTCCCCTACACTCACCTGGTCACCTTTGTCTCAAAAGAGCAGGCACTCACCCTCCTTAAAGAGAGCTTGCAGGGTCAGAGTGGAATCCTTGAAAACCTTGAGGTGAATCCCCTCCCCGCGTCTCTGGAGATTCAACTCAAAGATGCATACAAAAACTCTCAGAGTCTCAAAGCAATTGTTGCCAAGATTAAACAATTTGATAAAGTTCGTGATGTCGAGTATGGGCAGGAGTGGTTAGAAAAGTTCTCTGCCTTCATCAGTATGGTGAAACTGGTGGGGATCACTATCGGTTGTTTCCTCCTGCTCGCTACCATCTTCATCATCTCTAACACCATAAAACTCACCATCTACAGCAGGAGAGACGAAATAGAAATTATGAAGTTGGTGGGCGCAACCAATTTCTTTATCCAAGCCCCCTTCTTTGTAGAAGGGCTACTCCAAGGTCTTATCGGTTCTCTTGGTGCGCTGGGCACGCTCTATCTGGGGTATCGCATGTTCATGAGCACCACCACCGCTCACTACGGCTTTTACCGCGGTCCTCTTACGCTGGTGTTTCTGCCTCAGACGCTGGTAGTCAGCCTCATCCTGTTCGGTGTGGTGCTGGGAGTGGGGGGATGTATACTCTCCATGGGGCGATTTTTAAAGGCATAAACGGTGAATCCGTTGAGTCTCTCTCTCCACCCAGGGAGTGTACCTCGGTCCGTTCCTGGTCAGCCTGGGATATGACGAAAAAAGCACTCTATCTTTTACTTACCATCTTCTTGGCTCTGACCACGTTTGCTGGAAAACAAGTTACCACACTCCAGGATGAGGTGACTAAACGAAAAGAAAAATTAAGTGATATTGATAGAGCGATAAAAGAAAAAAAGAAGGACATCATCCAGGCAGAACAACAGGAGCTTTCAACAATTACTCAACTTAATGCCATTGATGAAAAACTCTCAAAAAATCATGAAGAGCTCTCGGTGCTCAATCAGAGGATGAAGATGCTCACCAAAGAGGTATCCACCACCACCACTCAACTTCAGCAGATCAATGAGGAGATCGCCCAACGCAGAGAACTTTTTAATAAGAGGCTCGTTGCCCTCTATCAATACGAGCGGAGTGGAGGCATAGTCAAGATACTCTTTTCCTCTCACTCCTATCCCGATTTAGTCCAGAGAGCGAAGTTTATTCGCATGATCTTACAGGGTGATCTGCAGACGATTCAGCAATTCCTCGCAGACCTCACCCGGGTAAAGGAAAAGAGAACCACGTTGCAAGAAAAACACGCTTCCCAGGAGACCGTAAAGAGCGATATCCTCAAAAAGAGCTCAGAGATTACTACTCAGAAGCAGAAGAAGACAGCCCTCTTGGAAAAGATTAAAAAAGAAAAGCAGACCTACCAGAGTGCGGTGAAGGAATTGGAAAAATCTTCCCTTGAACTACAATTCCTTATTGACCGGCTCGAAAGAGAGATAGCGACCAAGAAAAAACCGTTCATCCCTGAGCGTGGGAAGGGATTTGCCTCACTCAAGGGGAAACTCCCCTACCCCGTGGCGGGCAGTCTTATCAGCCGCTATGGTAATCACCTCGACCCCCAGCTCAATACCGTCACCTTTCAAAAAGGCATCGAAATCGCCGCCGCGTGGGGAGAAGAGGTGAGAGCTATCCATGAAGGCACCGTGCTCTACGCAGATTGGTTCAAAGGGTATGGCAATATCATTATCATTGACCATGGTGATAGCTACTATAGCCTCTGCGCTCACGTTTCAAAAATACTAAAAGGTGTTGAACAGGAAGTGCAAACAGGCGAAGTGATTGCGCTCGCCGGGGACACCGGTTCTTTGAAAGGCCCCTGCGTATACTTTGAACTCAGATATCAGGGAAAACCACTCGATCCCCTACAGTGGCTACAACCTCATTGAGTGAATCCCTGCACCAACCATGGTACCACAAGGGTCTATGACCACCTAACCTGTACCTTAATAGAACGAGGAGGAACACATGATACACAGATCTAAGAGAAACGTTGTACTATCGATTATGCTCATCTCACTCTTCATCGTCTGCGTGCTCATACCCTATAGAAGTGTGAAGGCACGTTCAGATGAGGTGTACGAAAAACTCAAGATCTTCTCCGAGGTGCTCAGCATAATCCAGAAAAATTATGTTGAAGAAATCACACCTGAAAATCTCATCTATGGTTCCATTAATGGCATGTTGAGAACCCTTGATCCCCATTCCTCATTTATGCCCCCGGATGTGTACAAGGAATTGCAGGTAGAAACCAAGGGGAGTTTTGGCGGCATTGGTATCGAGATCACCATCAAGGAGGGAGTGCTCACCATCATCTCACCCATTGAAGACACTCCTGCCTTCAGAGCAGGGCTTAAGGCGGGCGATAGCATTGTGAAAATAGACGGAGTATCAACAGAAAATATGTCCCTCTTCGATGCGGTTAAAAAGATGCGGGGGCCTACGGGAACCAAGGTTACCATCTCCATTATGAGGGAAGGTTTTACCGAACCCCAGGAGTTCGCACTCTCCAGGGAGATAATCCGCATCACCAGTGTAAAGCACAAGCTCCTCGAAGAGAGCATCGGATACCTCCGGATCAGTCAATTTCAGGAGAAAACAGAGGAAGAGTTTAGCAAGGCCCTCGATACCCTAGAAAAGGGTACTACCCCTCTTACCGGCCTCATCCTGGATTTAAGAAATAACCCTGGTGGACTACTGGATCAGGCCGTGAAAGTGTGTGATGAATTCCTCGAACAGGGACTCATTGTCTATACCCAGGGGAGAAACGAGATGCAACAGATGAAGTTCACCGCCACCCCTAATAAAAAACCCCACTCCTACCCGCTCATAGTACTAGTGAATGCAGGAAGTGCAAGTGGTTCAGAAATCGTAGCCGGCGCACTGCAAGACCACAACCGGGCAGTTATTGTGGGAACCACTACCTTCGGCAAGGGTTCCGTACAGACTATCATCCCCTTAGAAGATGGATCAGGATTACGCTTGACCACCGCGCGTTACTACACTCCCCGTGGAATCTCAATCCAGGCAAAGGGGATTATACCCGATGTAGTGGTCAAAGAGGCAGTGACCTTAAAAAAGGATGAGAAAAAAGAAACTACGATGATCAAAGAGAAAGACCTTGAGGGTCACTTTGAACCTGAGGAAAAAGCCAAGGAAGCATCGGTCACCGACAATGAAGAAACGGATATGCCCCTCGCCCGTGCCGTCCAGCTACTGAAGGGCTGGCACATCCTCAAAGGGTCTGAAAACCATACGCAACCGACCACGGAACCATGATGAAGTGGCGAAACCTTACATCACTATTTCTCACCACCACCAGCCTTGCGAGACTGAAAACGCTTAGAATACCCCTGGTGTGGGTAGCTATGGGAGTAGGGGCATTGTGCGTGCTTCTCATCCTCACCGTGGCCTACCTCAAAAAGCAAGAACTCTCCCATTTCTTAAACCCCCCTTCTCCCGACACGGTGAACACACAGTTACTCGAAAAGATACAAGCCGTGGAGAAAATTATCTCCCACCAATTTTCTCTTCTCTCCATTCCCGCGCAGCAGATTTCTCTACAACAATTTCAACACAGAAAAAATCTCATTGAGTGGAACTACAGCGTCATTACCGTGACGCTCCCTCCTGAGATTACCCTCAATCAGGTTACCAACACCTTTAAGCGAGGATTTCCCTTTTTTGAGATCGAGGGCCTCACCTACCAGATTTTTCAGACGGAGGCAAACAGTGCCACCATCGAGGTGAGCATTCAAGGCTGCATCACCCATCAGCTGATCTTCAACTATCCTCCCCCTCCCTCGCAGGAGCAGAACACGACCTCCAGTATGTATCAGGCCTCCCTGATCATTGACGATCTGGGGAAAAGTTACGCAGACTTTAAAAAGCTCCTCGAACTCGAGATCCCCTTCACCTGTTCCATTCTGCCCTTTGAAACTTACTCGGTGAGTATTGCGAAGGAAGCGTATAAAAACAACCGGGAGGTTATTCTCCATCTCCCCCTGGAACCCAGAGACGCAGCCACCCAACCCATCAACCGCGGAATGTTACTCACCAGCATGGATGAGCATCAGCTCCTCGCCCACCTGGAGAGAAACCTCAACGCACTACCCCACATTTCGGGAGTGAGCAACCATATGGGCTCAAAATTTACTGAAGATGAAGAAAAGATGGAGATACTATTAAAGAAAATAAAAGAGAAGGGACTTTATTTTTTAGACAGCCGCACTACCACCAAAACAGTTGCGTATCAACTTGCCCGGAAGATGGCACTCAGAACTGCCTACCGCGATCTCTTCATTGATAATGACCTTGACCCCACCTCTATTGAAGCCCAACTTGCACAACTGCCCCGCATCGCAAAAAAAAATGGTGGATACGCCATTGCCATTGGGCACCCCCATTCCTCAACCATTGAGACCATTAAAAAACTCATCCCTCTCTTCAAAGAGTGGGGGGTGAGTATTGTTCCTCTCTCCCAGTTGGTGAAATGATCTCTCTCCCCCTTGTGTGCTCCCTCATCACAGGGGACACTGTTTCTTAACCGGCCTCATTTTACACGTTGGAGGATTTTCTGAGTAATCGTATCGCAGAGTGTAAGTACCCTCTCTATCCCCTCCTGACGTATCCGCTCAACGTGAATACCTGCGACCACCACCACCTTCCTGTTGAGTTGTGCCGCCAGGGTTTCAGAGACCTTTTGGGCTACCACCCCATCCTTATGCCCTAAAAAATTATACACTGATGAAGTGGCACTTACCTTCTTCTTCTCTTTACGGCTCGGCCGAGGGAGGGCTACCGCAATAGCCCCGATGTGGGGCTTGTCTCCTCCATAGAGCACCACCAGGAGATCTGAACCAACCAATCTCACCTCAGCACTCACTCTGTAGGGTGCCACACCGCATGAACACAATATCTTTTTCACGTTAGTCACCTAGGGGAGCTATGCACTAAATGCCCGTAATCTGTTCCACCCTGAAGTCATATACTACTTCCTGAACGTAGTTCAATTGAAGCACTACCTCACGTTTCTCGGTCACCTCGCCAATCACCCTAGCAGCAATATCTTTCTTCTGAAATGCATCAAGGCAGGCTGCAAGACGGGCATCATCCACACAGAGAATAAACCCATAACTTAAGAATGCCTTAAGCCACTTTATTAATTCAACGCCAGCGGGGGTGGGTATCTCATCAAGCACTATCACACACCCCTTGCGGGAGTACTCACACAAGAGCGAGACCGTGCCCACAATACCGCCATTACTCACATCTTTAGCCGTTTCACAAAGACCCTCCTCTGCCAGATACCGCACGATCTCTAAACGCTCCCGCACGTACGCAGTAGATTTTCCAGAATTAGCATCCCAGCTTAGCACTGACCGGCATCGTCCATCAGTTCCATGCAGGTCAGCGGCGAGCACAATCTTCTGACCTGCCCGGGCATTATTACTCCGCAATAGTTTTCGGGCGGTTCCCAGAATAGAAACTGAAAGTGAAGGCTGCTCCGCATCAGGGTTAAAGTGACCACCTACCATGGGCACCCCAAACTTCTCACACCCCTTTCGTATCCCCTCCATCATCAGCCGGTACTCCGTGTCCTTGGAGGCGGAGAGCACATTAACTAAGGCTAAGGGTGTGCCACCCATGGCATAGATATCATTCACACTGGCCATTACTGCAGCTTTACCTGCCGCATAGGGTTCGGTCTTAACAAACTGTGGCCACATACCTTCAGCGGCGAGCAAAAGGTAGTGGTCTCCATAGCTGATAGCTGCGGCATCCTCACCGAAATCAGTTACTACCGAAGAGGCAGCATCTCCCCCCGTACTCTTTAGGATTTCCACCACCTGGTGGAGACCCCGCTTCCTGGTAATCCCCGGATAGTTTCTAATTTCATTAACAATAGTTTTAAGTTCCACAGTAGCCATTTTTGATGAGCGTTTCGCTTGAGGAGCATTCCATTAGAGGACTGCTGTGCGTAAGGCAACTATGCATTAATCAAATCCAAAACTCGAATATCGAAATCCGAAACAATTTCAAATAACCAAAATTAGCAATGCAAAACAATATGATTTAACCACTCATGTTTTGAACATTTGATAGTTAGGTTTATTTCGAATTTCTCCAGCCCGGTTAAACGAGTTTGTTTGACTCCGGGTGTTTCGGATTTCGAGTTTAATAGACTGTTCCTCAATTCCCCAATTCCTCAATTCCTCAATTTTTATTTCTCTCAAGGTCCAAAGGGCTGCTCTTTATCCCACACTACAGCTCCGCTTCCATCAGCTGATGATCTACTCCCTGGTACTGGACAACATTTCCCACCGCCCTCCAGCGACAGCGCTCAAAAAAAGACACGTTGGGGAGCTGAACGTATGCCATGAAGTGTTGAGCGCCCTTTGCCCTTACTGTCTCTACCGCTTTCTCTATCAATGTTTTTCCCGTCCGTCCCCGGTACAGTTTAAGCACCGCAAGCCTGCTTCCGAACCACACATTTTTTCCCCGCCTATAAACCCTTACCGTCCCTATAACCTTATCACGAGAGAGGGCTATAATATGAATCGCCTGAGGATCATGTTCATCCTTGTCGGATTCCGAGAACAGTTGCTGCTCCTTTACAAAAATCTCATGACGTATACGATATGCCTCTCGTAACTCCTCTTCAGTCTCTACCAGCTTGCACTTCACGCCCTTTATATTCATATCTCTAGTGCGAGGCACTGGTTTTTAAAAATTCCTCGAGCTGTTTTACATGCTCCCACATAACTTTCTTCTTGCGGGGATCATAGAGAAGGTAGGCGGGATGATAGAGCACGACAAACTGTATCCCAGGATAGTCTTGTGAACAAAAGCATGTACCCGCCTCCTCCTCCATCGAGAAATCAGTCTTCTCAGGAATCATATGCTTGAGGGCTACTGCCCCCAGGAGCAGAATTACCCTTGGGTGGATAAGCTCTATCTGCTTATGCAGATAGGGTACACAGGCAGCTACTTCTTCTCGCAGGGGAGAACGGTTTTCCGGAGGTCGGCACTTCACGATATTGGCAATCAACATATCTCTCTCGGTTTCAAATGAAATTGCCTTCATGATCTCATCTAAGAGTTTCCCCGCCTTCCCCACAAATGCCTTACCCATGATATCTTCATTTTCCCCGGGCGCTTCTCCTATAATCATAATCCTTGCCTCAGGGTTACCCCGGTCAACCACTATGTTTCTTCTCCTCCGATGCAGTTCACACCGGGTGCAATTGGAGCTTTTTAAAATGTTGTTAAAGCTTTGATAGTCGCGGGCATCCAGGATATCGTTCCGGGTAGTATCAAAGAGATCACCTTGGTGTGCCACGTTTTCCCCTCCTTAAAGTGATTTTGGATTGTGGATTTTGGAATTTTAAACTTATCTCACTTCCCACATCCCACATCCCACATCTCATATCTCACATCCAATCCCTCAATTCCTCAATCCCTCAATTCCTCAATTACTATAACTGCATATCTTCCATACACTATGAAAATAGCCCTGAAGTTCTTTTGCAACTTCTGATGAGCGAACCACAAGAGAGGCCTCATGATTCTTTTCAAGCGCATTATAGGTCCAGTTAGTGCTCCCCACAATGCTCACCTCACCATCAATGATAAGCATCTTGCTATGGGTGGTAATGTCTTCCGGATCATAGACCACCGCTACTCCACCCTGAGAAAGCAGGGCGGCGGTCTTTATGTTTCTTAGGCTCGCCCTCTCTTGTCCCTCCCCCCTCTCCAAAATAACCTTCACCTCAACCCCCCTCTTTTTTGCTGCAATCAGCTCCTTAATTAACACATTGCTGGGACCGCGTGCATGTTTCTGATAGTAGCTTGCCTCAAACATCATCACCAGAATAGAAGAGCGTGCCTTCTGGATACAGTCACGCACTACCCCAAAGTAATTTTTGTCTGTGACAACTTGCACATCCTTGGCAGGGAATCCCCAGCCGGAGCTACCACTCAGAACACATAACAGGAGTGCCACTCGAACAAACTTTTTCACCATTGAAGACACCTCCTCTCACGTATCCATACGTGTGACATGAGGGAGATACCTTCATGCAACACGCCGCAAGGTGAGGAATAACCTATGTGCCTACTTTTCTTTTTCCTTCTTCGCGGTCACCTTTTCCTTTTTCACTTCCTTTCCCTTCTTTGCTTCCTTCTCCTTTTTTTTCTTCTTGGTAGCTGAAGCGCTGCTCTCCAGATCCGAGAGCTTGCGCACAATGAGCTTATGGGGATGACGGGGAAAGTCCACCCTAACATAAACTTTCTTGGAAAAAATCTTTTCCACCACCCCCTGCTTCTCACCGCTTGCAAAACTGAATGTAATCTTATCTCCTACCTTCATCACAATCCTCCTTATTAGTAACAAAGTAGTTTTATAACCTCACATCTCATATCCTCTAAAAACCTTCTGCGCTTCTTCCTCCAGAAGTTCAGGACACTCTTCATACCGTGGAGAGAAGTGAAATACCCTTAATGCAGTAACCTCCGCCTCCCGGGCAATGAGGCCGGCCTGCCTCGCGGTCAAGTGGTCTTTTGCCCTCGCCTTATCACTGTCTCGCTCTAGAAACGCAGCTTCGCAGAAAAGGATATCCGCACCTTTTGCCAGGCTTACAATTTTATCCACATTTTCCTGAGTGTAGCAGCAATCAGCCACATAGGCAATCTTTTGTCCCGGAGTAATTTTTACCACTGTTCCCTTGAGATCACCCAAAGCCACCTCCCGCACCCCTTCCCCTCTCCCCATGGGTATTTTCATAGCCATACTATCAGGTGTCTCTTCCCAGATACGCTCCTTAAGTTCCTTTAGCCACGGTCCTATTGAAAACCCCAGCTTAGCTAGACTTTCCTTATTGATATTTATATGAAACCGCTCTGCCAGTGAGAAGGCTAAGCAGGGTATCCGGTGGTCCAGATGAACCGACTCTATCTTGAAGTGAGGGTTTTCCTCCACCACGCATTGAAAGGAAAGTTTTTCCCCCTCTTCACAGCGAAACTGTTCGGAACAGATAAAGGTCGCCGATTGAATAAAAAGCGGGTGAATCTCCTTCACACTCAATCGGAGAGGATAATCCTCTACCAGATTCCAGGTATAACCCGTCAACTTACCGGCAATATTGGAGATGATCCCCGGAGGACCGCAGAGGGTGATATCCTTATCCCTGCCCAGTACCACCCTAAGCAGATGATCAAAACCAAAGAAGTGATCCACGTGCGTGTGAGTTACAAATACGTGGGATACCTTGAGAATTTTTGCTTCTCGTAAGGAACGCAAGTCACCGAGATCAAAGAGAAGAGCCTGCTTCTTATGGAGAACCTCTAGGTATAAAACCGGGTCCCCAAAAGGAGCATTTAAAAGTGTGGTGTGAAAAAGAGGATTCATCAACTTCACTACAGTGGGCAGTACATATCACTATCCTAAAATCCTATAGTCGCGACTCCACACCTGGTGGCTTTTATTTTTTAAAAGTTGTTGCTACATTTTTCCCTATAGCAAAGTGGTTTTTAACACTACCTTTTAAATTTTTCAAGCAATTTATCACTTCTAAGCTACATAAAAAACTTAAAAAAAATAATGTCTATGAGGTCTTTGTGCAGTACGCTGCAATGACGAAGGATGAGTGCAACACAGCAGATGGACGTTTTCCGACAGCCTCCTAGTGAAAATAAGAGAATATTCTAATTTAAGCCCTGACCTCAAGAATTTACCTGTCTTACCCTTTACACATTGAACATTCCATGTTATAAATATTTAATAAAATACTACCCAGAAATTTTTTGTAAAGAACACTTTGAAGATCATTGCTTCCAATGAGAGTTCGCAGCAGATTAAAAATAAACAAGATGAGGGCGATAGAAGGGATTTTTTGAAGGTGAGGAATATCGGGATTAATTGTACAGACGACGATGAAAGGTGGTGATACTAATAGGCAGGTTTTTTGTGAAAGAAAATAGTTTTTTAAACGAGAACACCTTTTAAACAATAAGTGACAAGAAGGAAGGTGGAAATTATGAAAAAAATAGTAGCACCACGATATGTAATGCTTATTATTTTGGGAATATCATTATGCTTACCTCACTCCGTGTATGCTTTTCCTGACCACCATTTCACTTGCCCTTTCAAAGAAATTATAATGGCTGTTTTAGGAATTACTGATGATCAGAGGGAAGCATTCGATGAACTCAAAGCCAAAACGCGAGCTGAAATCAAGCCACTTGCTAAAGAAATGAGGGAATTAGGCAGGCAAATGCCAGAGATCTTATTAGCTGAGGAAATAAATACAGTTGATGCTCAAGAAAAGCTAGATCAAATAGTCTCGTTAAAGTGCCAGATTGCATCTATTACTACCAATGTTAAATTAGAAGGAGTTCAGATTTTAACGCCGGAACAAAGGTTTATTCTTCTGACATTTGTTGAAGATGTTCTTGAGTTACTGGAATGGATTGCTGATTTCCCCGGGTGGGATGACATCAAAAAGCATTTTGAAGAATACATAGAACCAATGTTAGTTGATATGATTTCAAAAAGACTTGGAATTGATCTTACTGATGATCAAAAGGAAGCATTCAATGAACTTAAAGCCAAAACGCGGGCTGCAATCGAGCCACTTGCTAAAGCAATGTGGGAATTAGGCAGGCAAATGCCAGAGATCTTATTAGCTGAGGAAATAAATATAGTTGAGGCTCAAGAAAAGCTAGATCAAATAGTCTCGTTCAAGTGCCAGATTGCATCTATTGCTGCCAATGCTACATTAGAAGGAGTTCAGATTTTAACCCCTGAACAGAGACAAATCATTAAGGAAAAAATAGAAGTATGGAAGCATCTCTGTCCATGGTTATCAAATCTGTGATATTTGGATAAGACCTGTAAATTTTCAGAGTATATCAATAACAAGGCAGGGTTAAATTTGGCTCTGCCTTTTGCTTTGGTATATATATTGTAATCCGATTTACCATTCACCATTTACGATTCACGGTCTCTAAATTCCCTTGACCCCCCTTTAAAAGAGATATATAAATTTAAGTAATTTAGTAACATAAAATATTTCCTTTTCTTTCCATTGTTCACGGTGATGGTAGAAAACTTCTCATTTTCTCTTTCTTCCTTAATGTTCTTTCAGCTGAAAACTGTAAACTGCCCACTGGCATCTGTGGACTCTTTTCTTTTATCCTTATCTTTATCTATGGACTATTGACCATCGACTATTGACTATGGACTTTTCCTTATCTGTGGACCATCGACCATGGACTATCAACTGAGGACCGTTGAGTTTTTTTACCTGAATTATGTCAACTGACAGCTTATTTATTAATAGATTTAACCGAGCTACATTTGTAATATCGTTTTACTGGATAATGAGGAACATTAATTATGAATGATCAAAGAGGCGAGATTATCATTTATCAGGCAAAGGATGGTAAAACAGCCCTTGAGGTCAAGCTGCAACAGGAAACAGTCTGGCTAAGCCTTAATCAGATGGCTGATCTGTTTGAGAGAGATAAATCTGTCATTTCACGGCACTTACATAATATATTTAAAACCAAAGAGTTGGAACGGAGTTCAACTGTTGCATTTTTTGCAACGGTTCAGAATGAAGGGGGCCGCTTTGTGGATGGAAACAAGCGTATTGCAGCAGCGCTTTTCATATGTTTTTTGCAGAGAAACAGTATTCTTTTCTGCAAAAATGGCATGCGCCGGATAGATGAAAATGCCCTTGTCGCATTAACCCTCATGATCGCAGCTAGTAGGCCTCAAGATAAAGATGCCATGATTAAAGTTATCTTAAATTTACTAGCGTAGGCACTCCTTAATAGGAAAAGGCAATGTCACCTAAAACAGGAATTATTCAGAAGTAGCATGTTTACGATGTTTTATAGTAAGGTTTACAGAGTATTTTATTTAAGACCATACAGGAAACTGGTCATGAGCGAGACAACTCAATCGGCGCGCAAAGGGGCCACAAAGAGGCCAAACGGGCATAGGATGTGAAACTTGAATGGAGTCGGGCCACGATACGATTCGATTAAAGATTTCTGAAAGTAGGCCAATATGAGTCTAGCAATCCCATTTTTTTACTATTGACTCTTCTATCCTGCATCGTATTTTTTTGACCACCGCTGTCACTTTAATGTGATATATGTATTGTGCTGTTGCAAGCTTCCAGCCGTCAACTGATTACTATAATGGAAATAGCTTTTTATACTAATTTAACTTTTAAACTCCGTCCCCTAGACTATTAACTGTGGCACCGCCGGGAAACCAGGTGGCAAACGGAGAAAACAAACGTATGTTAATACAGGACAATCCATTAGGTTTCTCTAAAGCCAGCAGCGGAGGCCACTCGGCTAGGTCGATGATGTTTCTGGAGATGCGCACCCTTGTTCGTGCTATGCCTCTCACTGTGACCAATGACGATTTAACCAAGGCCATCGTCGAGGAAAATGTCTTGGAAAAGCCTACCTTGAGCAGCCGCAAGAAGAGTCTTCGCCATTTAATGGAACTTTATGGCATGGACCCCTCCAAAGCCTTGTTCCGCGTTCTCTGGGATTTGGCCCATGCAGATTTAGATTCTCTACCCCAGCTCTGCCTGGTTTGTGCGTATGCCCGCGATCCACAACTGCGCCACAGCTTCGAGTTGGTTCGTACTCTACGCCTCGGCGAGGTGCTTGCAAGAGCTGACATGGAACAGCATCTCGAAATTGGTTTCCTTGGTCGCTTCAGCCCTGCTATGAAAAAATCGATGGCCCAAAATGTGAACACCACGTGGACATTTGGCGGGCACCTTGCAGGCAAAGCGAAGAAGACCAGGCGACTTCCTGAGCCGCGTCCAATTTCGGCTGCTTACGCCATGTTTGTCGGGTACTTGACTGGTCTTCGTGGTGAGCGGTTGCTCGACTCCGCCTTCGCGTCTCTCGTTGCGACGAAGCGATCCCAATTGATAGCCGCACTCTCACTGGCTTCCGCAAAAGGACTGCTTTCACTAAAACAAGCTGCGGGCATTGTGGAATTTGATTTTTCCAATCTTCTAACATCCGCAGAACAGGAACTACTTCATGAATCGAATTGACCAACTGCTCGAAAACTACCGCAGTCACATTCAAATGCCGCTTCGGCCTGGGTTGCCCGCATCACAGCGTGTCTGGTTTGCGGTATATCCTGCCGCAGAGGAAAGAAGGCTGCTCAATCGCATTGACGAATTCGAGATGGTGACGAAGGACGCTGGCCATCCATGGGTCCGCATCGATCTAAATGGAAGCCTGGCGCGGTGGTTCTCCTCTGTCGATGAAGAAGAGAGGGCGGAATGGTTCAAAAATCCCGGTGATATTGAGCTGTATGCCAAAACCGAATGGAAAGACGTTCTCACAGAATTCTTCCAAAAAGAGGTTGCCCGTGCTACCGTACCAGAGCGCACAGTCTTCGCTTTGACCGGTTTGATGGACCTCTACGACTTTCTGCACGTCTCCGAGTTGATTGATGGTTTGGAAAAAACCTTCCCCGGATTCCTGCTCGTCTTTTTCCCTGGTGAAAGGGAAGGTAATACCTACCGTTTTCTTGATGCTCGAACAGGTTGGAATTATCTCGCAGCCCCAATACTTTCCGAAAAATGACAACAACAGGAGGTGCCCAAAAATGAAAACAAAAGAAATCTTTCTCAAAGACCCACTGTCTTGGAAACTTGTCAACGAGGGCGTCTCCAGCAACAACACTGAAGATCTCACCACGCTAAGGTTCGAACTCGAATCGTTCGTATGCGAAGGCGAATACCTCAACGGCATGCGCCGCATCCTCCAAGGCTATCGCGATAGCTTCAAGAGCCCCGAGCAGAAGGCGGCCTGGATCAGCGGTTTCTATGGGAGTGGGAAATCCCACCTCGCCAAGGTCCTGCGCTACCTCTGGGTCAACTTTGCTTTTCCAGACGGGACAACCGCCCGGTCCATTGCCCATCTCCCCGAGGAAATTACTGATCTCCTCACCGAGATCTCGACCCTTGGCAAACGCCACGCAGGTCTGCATATGGCGGGCGGTACCCTTAAAGCTGGGGCGGGCAATGTGCGGCTGCGCGTCATGAGTCTGTTTTTTAAATCGGTTAGGCTGCCTGAAGGTTATCCCTACGCCAAGTTTCTCATTCACTTGAAAAGAGATGGAAAGTTTAATACCTTCAAAAAAGCCATCGAAGACCAGGGCAAAGACTTCGACAAAGAACTCGGACGCTTATATGGCTCCGGTGCGGTGGCGAAGGCATACGTCCAGTGCCACGACCACTTGAAGGACCCTTCGCAGGTGGGAGCGCTGCTCAGAGCCGAATACCCCAACGTGGACGACGTCAGCATAGACGAGATGTGTAATATCATCCGTGAAGCGATTTCAGCCAAGGGCAAAATGCCCTGCACACTTCTGGTGCTAGACGAAATCCAGCAATTCATCGGCTATGACGCGCAAACCGCCCTCGACGTTCAGGAAGTTACCGAGGCACTGAGCAAAAATATGGAAGGACGACTGATGATCGTTGGCACCGGCCAGAGTGCCCTCAACGACATGCCAAACCTTCAGCGCCTGATGGGCCGTTTCACCATCAAGATTCATCTCAAAGACAACGACGTCGAAAAGGTCGTGCGCACCGTCGTCTTGCAGAAGCGCGAAGACAAGAAGACCGACATCAAGCAGTTGCTTGACAAGAACGAAGGCGAGATCACCCGCCAGCTCAAGGCCACCAAGCTCGCCTCACAATCAGAGGACGACCTCGCCTACCTCCCGGACTTCCCGCTGCTTCCCGTGCGCCGCCGATTCTGGGAGTGCGTTCTTCACTCCGTGGACTCTACCGGCACGTCCGCCCAGATGCGCACCCAACTCCGCGTTGTCCACGAAGCCTGCCGCGCTTACGCTGATGCCGATCTCGGCGCAGTCGTGCCAGGTGACTTCCTTTACGACCAGATTTCCAATGACCTCGTGAGCACCGGCGAAATGCAGAAACGTTTTCAGGAAATCATCGAGCAACAAAAATCCAAACCCGATGGCGCCCTGTGCAGCCGCATTTGCGCGCTGGTTTTTCTGATCAACAAACTTCCTCGGGAACACGGCACCGACCTGGGGGTCCGCGCCGAACCTGAACACCTGGCCGACTTGCTCAGTGAAAATCTCGTCACGGGCAGCACCCAACTCCGGCAGCAACTCCCAGGTTTACTCGCCGCCATGGAGCAGGACGGTGTGCTCATGAAAGTGGACAGCGAATACCGTTTACAAACCACTGAAGGGGCCGCCTGGGAAGCAGAATTCCGCAAACGCCGTGCTGCGGTAATGAATGACCAACCCTTGATCGCCTCCCAACTAACCCAGTTTCTCGACAAATCCCTCACGGAGACCCTAGGCAGACCTTCCGTGCTCCACGGCGAAGCCAAAGAACGCCGCAAAATTGTTCTCCATCATGGCGAGAGCAAGCCGGGGGCAACCGATGCGATTACGCTTTGGGTGCGCGATGGTTTCTCGGCCCCAGAATCCTCTGTGATGGCGGACATCCGAAAACTCAGCACCGATGACCCCATGCTCCACCTGTTCCTTCCGAAATCCCACGCCGACGAACTCAAGAGCGCCATTGCCTCCGCTCAGGCCGCAGATGAAACGCTGCACTTCAAAGGCAACCCCACCTCACAGGAGGGCAAGGAATGCCGTCAGTCCATGGTCACCAAACAAAACGCCGAAGGTCTGCGCGTTGAGGAACTCATTGGTCAGATCCTCGGTGGCGCCCGCCTCTTCCTTTCCGGCGGACAGGAGCAGTCTTTTATTGGACTCAAGGAAGGAGTCGAAGATGCCGCCAAACAGGTCCTCAACCGGTTATACCCCAAGTTTCACGATGGCGACTCCGCGAAGTGGCCTCAGGTGCTCAGGAAAGCGAAGGAAGGATCTCCCAACGCACTGGCGCAAGTCGGATTTACGGGCGAACCGCAGACCCACCCAGTGGCGGCAGCGATCATCAATTTCATGGGTTCTGGAAAGACGGGCCTGGAGATTCGCAAGAATTTCAACGCCCCACCCTATGGCTGGCCCCAGGATGCGATTGATGGCGTTCTGACGACTCTGCTCGCCAGCAACCATCTCAGCGCCCGCATCAATACCAACCCCCTCACGCTGGCGGAGGTAGATCAAAAAAAGCTCGGACAAGCTGCGTTCCGCATCGAGAGCCCGGTTCTTACCGCCGTCCAGAAACTTGCCATCCGCAAGCTCTTCCAGGAAGCCGGTCTGCCCAAGATCAGTCCCGGCAACGAACCCACCGATGCACTCCGTTTTATCGATCACGCCAAAGTGATTGCCGCACAGGCGGGCGGGGACGCACCTGCACCCATGGCACCCGCCGCTCCGGAGATTGTCGCCCTGGAATCCTACTCCGGCAATGATCTCCTCATTGAACTACACGATCAGCGGGATGCCCTCCTGGCGAAGATCAAGACATGGCAAGCCACCGGCAAAGAGATCACCAAGTGCCTTCCCGCCTTTGGCCTGACCGAAAAGCTCGTCGCCCAAGCCACTGGTCTGGCTGAGCAGGCCGCATGGTCTGCTACCCTTATCGCCATTCGCGCCAATCGCTCCCTGCTGGATGATCCTGATCCGGTCTCTCACGTTCTCAAAGCGGCAGCTAACGCGCTGCGGGCCGGTCTCGCCCATGCGCACAAGGCCCATACCGACATGTTTGTGGCTCAGACAGCGCGGATTAGCAGCAGCGCGGCGTGGCAGAAACTGCCGGAAAAGAAACGCCAATCCCTGCTCTCCAGTGCCGGGGCATTGCAACGAACCGCTCCCGCTACAGGCTCAGATGAACAACTCCTCTCTGCTCTTCAATCTTGTTCCCTGGCTAACTGGCAGTCACAGACCGATGCCTTAGCCGCCCAGTTCGACAAGGCCCTTGCCGCCGCCATTATCGAAGCTGAGCCCAAAGCCCGGCGCGTCACGCTTGCCGCTGCCACCATTCACGACCAGGCAGAACTTGATGCCTGGTTAAATAAATCCAAAAATGCCATCGAAGCCGCTCTGAAAGACGGCCCGGTGATCCTCTAAGGACTTGACGCCCTATGCCCACATCGCTTTCCAAAGAACATCGCAGACTTCTCGAAAAAACCACCTCCGATGCCCGCGTGCTGGCCGAGTCAGCCTGCCAGGCTGCGCTGGAAAACCTGGCGGTCCATGAAAAGACGTTTCGTTCCCACATGAGCGACGAGCAGAAAAAGCTCCGTAACAGTCTCCGCGCCCGTGGTCGCGCCCTCGGTGATAAGCGTGATGAACGCTCTGGCATTCAAGACATCCGCCATCTGACCGAACTGGCCGCCTACGAACACTGGCATCGGTTGCTCTTCACCCGTTTCCTTACGGAGAATCACCTCCTCATTACCGATGAGGCCAACGGCTCTGTCCCCGTGACTTTGGAGGAATGCGAAGAACTCACACCGCAACTCGGCGCCCGCGACGGCCTCGACCTCGCGTGCCGTTTTGCTAGTCACACGCTTCCCGGCGTTTTCCGACGCGATGACCCTGTACTCGAACTCCCCATCGCTCTCAACGACCAGGTAGAGTTGCACAAACTGCTCTCAGCCCTCCCATCGGAGGCATTCCGCGCCGACGATGCCCTCGGCTGGACCTACCAATTCTGGCAAGCCCAGCGCAAGGACGAGGTCAACAAGTCCGGCAAAAAGATCGGCGCCGATGAACTCTCTCCCGTCACCCAGCTATTCACCGAGGATTATATGGTGGAGTTCCTCCTCCACAACACCCTCGGCGCTTGGTGGGCTGGCAAGATTGGACCGATCAAGGCTGACACCGAAGAAGAAGCGCGAGCGCAAGCGGCACTACTACCCGCCCGTGATGGTGTGCCTGCGATCCCGTGGACCTATTTGCGCTTCGTGCAGGACGATAAGACAAAGACCTGGCTTCCCGCCGCAGGCACTTTCGACGGTTGGCCAAAATTCGCACGCCTGATTCGTCTCCTTGACCCTTGTATGGGCAGCGGCCACTTCTTGGTGTTTGCCCTGCCACTGCTCGTTCGCCTTCGCATGGAGGAAGAAAAACTCAACGCGCAAGAGGCAGTGGCTTCGGTTCTCAAGGACAACATTCATGGACTGGAACTCGACGAACGCTGCACACAGATTGCCGCGTTTAATGTTGCACTGACGGCGTGGAAACTTGGCGGCTACCAAGCTTTGCCCAGCCTTCACCTGGCCTGCTCTGGCGTTGCGCCCAGTGCAACGGAAGCGGAGTGGGTAGCACTTGCGGGAGATAGCGACCGGCTCCAGCGCGGCATGGCCCGCCTGCACAGTCTCTTCAAAGACGCCCCTGTCCTCGGCAGCCTCATCAACCCCCGCGCTCAAGGCGGGAATCTCATCGAGGCCGAGTTCCATGAAATGGCCCCGCTACTCACTGCTGCGCTCGCATCCAGCGAAACGCAAAAAACCAAATTCGAAAATGACGCGGTGGAGCTGGTTGTCATCGCTCAAGGTCTCGCCAAAGCCGCCGAACTGCTCGCCGGGCAATTTACCCTCGTCATCACCAACGTGCCCTATCTCGGACGCGGCAAGCAGGACGACGTGCTCCAGGATTACTGCGAACGCATCCACCCTAGGGCTAAGGCCGACCTCGCCACTTGTTTCGTTGAACGTTGCCTAGATTTTTGCACCAACCGTGCCGGTTCCACTGCGCTCGTGACACCGCAGAACTGGCTTTTCCTGACTACCTACACCAAACTGCGCCAGATACTGCTCCAAAATCGGTCCTGGAGCGCGGTTGTGAGATTGGGACCGAAGGGCTTTCAGACACCCATGTGGGACTTTAATGTCCAGCTTGGGATTATAACAGCGGCTCCACCCACTGACGGCCATACTATGGCCGGAATCGACGTGTCAGCGGCAAAGGAGCCCGAAGAAAAGGCAGCCATGTTGCGAGGGGATAAGCCCGCGGAGATTGTGCTCGTGAAGCAGGAAGAGCAACTGAAGAATCCGGATGCCATTCTTAGTTTCACAGTCAGCAACATCAAGACCTACCTAAGACAGTATGCTGGCTGCTATCAAGGATTGACCACTGCGGATGATGGTAAATAGCGAAGACAATTTTGGGAGGTTCCATCCTTCGGTCACGAATGGCTGCGACTTCAAACGCCATCGCAGGAACACGGTCTGTTTTCGGGCCGCGAGGATTTGGTGTCTCGCCTCCTGATCGAGACAAATGATCACACAGGAGTGATTCGCGGTCGAGAGGCGTGGGGCAAGACCGGCATTGCCATTGACCGCGTGGGAAGTCTGGCGCGTGCAGTCTATGACGGGGATCTCTTTCATAGTCTTGTCCCTGTTGTCGTCGCGCATGATCAAAAGGACCGAGATGCCGTATCAGCCTTCTGTCTGTCTGATGAGTTTGTAACAACGGCCCGTGCCGCCAACCAAGCTCTGAGCATTGATAATGGCTACTTGAGCAAGCTACCTTTCGACCTCGCCCACTGGCAGAAAGTCGCCGCTGAGAAATACCCCGACGGCCTGCCTAAGCCCCACAGCGACGACCCGACGCAGTGGCTCTTCAGCGGCCATCCCAAAGGTTCGGATCAACCGCTGCACGTCGCCGTCGCCCGTCTACTCGGCTACCAGTGGCCGCGCCAGACTGGCACCGGCTTTCCCGATTGCCCCGCCCTCGGCGCCGACGGGTTGGAATCCTTCGCCGACGAAGACGGCATCGTCTGTCTGCCCCCGCTAAACCGCGAGCAACCCGCCGCCGCACGTTTGCGTCAGCTCCTCACCGCCGCCCTCGGCACCTTTGACGAACGCGCCCTCATTGCCGCCGCAGGGCTCAAGGGCAGCAAATCAAAAACCCTCGAAGACTGGCTGCGAGACGAGTTCTTCGAGCAGCACGCCAAGCTCTTCCACGACCGCCCTTTTATCTGGCACCTCTGGGATGGCCGTCTCGATGGTTTCCATGCTTTGGTGAACTATCATAAACTTGATCATGCACTATTACAGAAATTGACGTATGCATATCTTGGCAACTGGATTCAACAGCAATCCGAAGATGCAAAAGCCGATAAACCCGGAGCCGCTGAGCGACTCGGGGCTGCCCGCGCTCTTCAGGCCAAACTTGCGGCCATCCTCGAAGGAGAAGCACCGCTCGACATATTTGTCCGCTGGAAACCGATCAAAGACCAGGCCCAGGGCTGGCACCCTGACCTCAACGATGGAATTCGTCAAAACATTCGTCCCTTCCTCCTGGCAGGAGACGTTGGCAAACGCGGAGCGGGCCTGTTCCGTACGGTTCCGCTCGCACTCAAAGACAAAGACCGAGGCACCGAACCCACCCGACCGAAGAAGGACTACCCCTGGTTTTGGTGCGAAGAAGAACCCGGCACCGACCCCACCGGCGGGAAAGACTTCGTCGGCAACCGCTGGAACAATGTTCACCTTACACTCGCAGCCAAACGCACACAAACTTCAAATAGGAAGGTCAATCATGAGCAAGATTTACAAGGATGACAAGAAAACGCTCAATGAGTTACTCGATATGGCGGGGCTCATCGACGATGCCACCCTGTTGATACCAGATCTACAGCGACCTTACATATGGACTCCCCCCCAGGTAGTGCTTCTCGTAGATTCATTGATTCGCGGTTGGCCGTTCGGCACATTGTTGACATGGAAAGTGGGTGCCAAAGATCCGGTCCGCAGTCTGGCACGCAGCTTTTGGCGCGTGGTTGATCGCACGGGGACGCAAGATCATGACAAAGAGGTCACCGACATCAAGCATGATGTTCCGTTTGATATGGTGCTGGATGGGCAACAGCGCGTCCAAAGCCTAATGCTGGCTTTCGGGAACGACGGATGGGGATTTCGATTGTTGGATAGTCAGTGGGGGGAAATTTTAACCAATAAGAAAAAGCGTGGCCGTGTGGGCAAGCCGCATTGGTCGCTCGGAAGCCTTTGTGTCGATTTGACTGCTTTGGCGAAACAGTATCAATCAAAACAACTTGCGGCTTCGCTCGACTATACAAAGATCCTGCAGTGGGTCGTTACAGAAGAGGCTACCGGAAGATCAAATGATTCAAGAGGTGATGGTCCGCTTCCATGTGCCCAAAAACCGGAGAATAAAGGGACGTATGTGCGGTTGTCGCAAATCTGGAAGAAAGCTCCAGCCCTAGTGAATATCGATCCTTACGCTATCGAAGAGATCGCAAGGAAATTTCTTGCCGACAAGGAGTGCACTCCGGAACAGCTCGAAGCCTTCGCCCGCCCGCTGGCTGCCCTCATCCTGGCAATTTTGGATGTGAAGAAGACTGAAATAACCTACCTTGAGCTTTCAAAATATGTGAAGGAATATGGTGCACAAGAGGATTACAACGAAGCTATCGTGAACATTTTCACCCGGCTCAACACCGCTGGGAGGACCCTAACCCGAGAAGACATTATCTTTGCGTGGCTAAAAGTCGGATGGAAGACTGAACTGACCTCCGACAAAAACGCACGCGCCTGCATTGAAGAGCTTACAAGCGAACTGGCCAAGCTGACATTCGCAATCTCTCCGGAAGACATCGTTTCCGCTATCAGTGCGGTATGGTCAACGGCATTCAATGATGGCAACCTGATGAATAACAATGACCTGATGAAGGGCGAAGCTATCCGACCAATGGCTTCCGATGTTTCGAATCACTGGAATCTTGTGGTAGAAGCAGCAACTCTAGTGTGCGAAAAGGCACTGAAGCGGGAACTGAGCTACGGCAAGCATTATAGTTCGATCAACTCGGTGGCTTATTTGTGGGCTTGGTGCTTCGGTGCGCTGCGCTGGCGAAACAGGCGTTCGTTGGACGTGACGCAGAAGGATTCCTTTAAGAAGAGCCTAAAAAAATCACTTAACCAGAGGATTGATCGCTGGTTGATCTGTTCGCAATGGGCAGGCGTGTGGGGAACGGACAGCATGAAAGGTTATGTTTCAAAATTGGCTACAGTGGTCAAATCGCTCGATAAGGAATCCGAAATCGATAAGGTGGTGGCGCTTCTCGCCGACCACCTAGAGGAAAATATCCGGGATTTGGAGGGCAAAGCCGTAGAATACATTGAGAAACTTGTAGCGCAAGATCGTTCCCATGTCACCATTTATTACACCCCGCTCTGGATTTGGTGTCGCCTTGATGCAAACCGGTGGGAAAGCGCCAAGATCCTGCTGCGCTACGCACCTGGGGCAACCACTCCCTTGGAAGTTGATCACGTTGTGGCATGGGCGCGGTGGAATGAAAAAATCGATGTGATGCGTAAGGCGACCCCGGCAATTGCTCAAAACACGACTGGGGAAGTGCCGCCAAATGCTGCCGTAACTGAAACGCCGATAGACTTGGACGCCATCCTCCCAGAAGTAAACACGCTGGGGAACTGCATGTTGTTGGAAAAAAAATTTAATGGCTCGAAGAGTAAGAAGCCCATGAACGAGTTTCTTGAGCGCGTCCATGAGTTCAGAAAAGAAACTCACGAAATCGAACTGTGGGCGAAACCGCTCGAACTGACCATGCCCCAGGTCGAATCTAGTGCAACATCCGTAGCGACACTGCAACAGCTCTTTGAAGCACGGACGAAGCTTGTCCAAGAAGAACTGGTGGAGTTTGTCAAAGGGACCAAACATCGCATCGATCTCAAATAAAGCAATTAACAACATGACTATTATCGAATCCATCCTCCAATCTATCCGGAATGCGGCATCATACAACAAGCACGAACTGGCTGCGCCAAGCGTCATCCTATGGCCTGACGAGGAGCGGCTGTGGATACAGTGCATAGAGCTGTTGCGGGCGCGTTATCCTGTTCTGTGGTCTCTGGGAGATTATTCTCCCGACCAAGCAACTGGTCCGGCGGCTTGGCTGCGATACCAGTTGGAGACGCACAGGGGGGATGATGTTCCGTTGATCTATCTGCCCGGTATCGGGCGCTCCGCTTTCCGCAGCGCAGACCAATGCCCGAATCAGGCAAAGCATTTATTTGCACTGCAATTCCAAGGGCAATTCTGGACGCAGAAGAACGGGAAGGGCTGGACGCCCTTTGCGTTTTTTTCGAGTTCAGATGGCGGTCTCGGGATCGATGTTGCTGCAAATCAGGACACGAAGAAGGCGATTCAGGAGAGCTTGCCAAAGTTGATGGAAGTTGAGTTGGATGCGCTGCAAGGGCGCAATCTGGAAGCGGGAGATTTCCGAGCCATCGTCACCAAAGACCCTGTGCGGACGCTTTTGCGATGGATGGGTGATCCAGGCAAAATCAAACTGGAGCTTGAGAAATCAGGATCGGAGTGGACCAGTTTCCGTGCGGTCTGCCGGGACGCCTATGGCTTCGATCCGGAGAAGGATGGCGCGATCACCGCAGCCGAAAGACTGACCAGTGGAAAGGTTGCGTGGGCATTGGTCTGGGGACGCTACAAGGAAGCGCCGCGTTCCTATCCGGGTGTAAAAGAGCTGCTGGATTCCAAGGGACAGATGACCCTTTTTGAAGAACGGAGCGAATACAAGCCGCGCTGTAATCGGAACGAGGAGGATCGTCTGGAAAAAGACTTGATTAAACTCTCGTCGTCCTCGCCCAAGGATGCCATCGAGAAAATCCAGGCTCTGGCCACTGAGCACGCCGAGCGTTCCACCTGGGCCTGGGCAACCCTGGGGGAATCGCCATTCGCTATAGCGATCGGCCACTTGCGAGATATGGCTGAGGTTGTAAAAGCGTCAGGAAATCCTTCTACTTGGGAAGCGCTGGCTGAGTACTACTCGACGCTTGGCTGGAAAGCCGACCGCAGTATATTGCGGGCTCTGGACGCAGCACGGTCCACTGCTACCACTCAAGCGGTGGCCGCTGCTATCCGAGCGGTCTATCTCCCGTGGCTCGAAAAGTTTTCCATACTCACCCAGGCGTTGGCAGCTACTTATCCCGTCACTGGGCCGCAGACCTGTCGCACTCTTCCTGCCGAGGAAGGCACGGTCTATCTTTTTGCTGACGGCCTGCGTATGGATCTAGCAAGAGCACTGGAAGAAAAACTCATCTCCTCTGGATTAGACGTGAGATTCGAATATGAATGGTCCGCACTGCCGACGGTTACCGCGACCGCTAAATATGCCTGGATGCCGCTTGCGGGAAAATTGGGTGGCCCGCTGGAAGGGGAAGGGTTTGAACCGAAAGAGCAATCAAGTGGGAAGACAATTACTCACGCGCGATTCAAGCAACTTGTCGAAGAACTTGGGACATCCTTTCTGACATCTGATGTAACTCTTTTTCCAACCGGGTGCGCCTGGACTGAGTTCGGTTCTATCGACACCTATGGCCATAATCAGGGCACAAAGTTGGCATGGAGGGTTGAAGAAGAGCTTGCCGGATTGCAGCAACGGATACTCGAACTCATTCATGTTGGTTGGATAAAAGTAAAAGTAATCACGGATCATGGTTGGCTCCTTCTCCCCGGCGGGTTGCCCAAAGCCGAATTACCCAAGCATCTGGCCGCATCCCGCTGGAACCGCTGCGCCATCCCTAGCGCAGGTGCCCAGCACGGTTATCCGATGACCTCATGGTTTTGGGACGCCGCCGAAGCCGTCGTCCTGGCTCCCGGTGTATCGTGTTTTGTAGCTGGGATGGAATATGCCCACGGCGGACTCACCTTACAGGAGGCTCTTATCCCTTCTTTGACGGTCTCGACCAAAGAAACCGGCGATACTAAGTCTGTTGTCCTAAAAGAGATGAAGTGGTCGGGAATGAGGCTGAACGTGGTGCTGGAGGGTGCGCAGGGACTCACTGTTGATCTCCGCAGTAAAGTCGCGGATGCCTCAACCAGTTTCGCTGCATCTACAATGACTGCGGCGACAGACGGCCAGAAGACTAGCCTTCTGGTGGTAGATGACGAGGCACTCGGTGCGGCGGCCTTCCTTGTTGTCATTGATCAAAACGGCCAACCAATTTTTAAACATTCCGTAGTCATAGGAGAAAACTAATATGCAACTCGACGCGCTAGACCAAATCGCTGCTAAGGCATTTGAAGGATACCTCGTTCGCAAAGACCTTGTGCGCCAATTCAAAGGACAGTATCCGGTGCCCACCTATGTGGCTGAGTTTCTTCTCGGGCGATATTGTGCCAGTGTGGACGAGTCAGAAATCCAGGAAGGACTTGCCATCGTGCAACGGCACTTGGCCAGCCGGACGGTCCGGGCAGGCGAGGAAGAACTGTTCAAAGCTCGTGCCAAAGAGCAGGGCCGCGTAAAACTCATCGATCTGATCAAGGCCCGGTTAGATGCCAAGAACGATTGCTTTGTGGCGGAACTCCCCAGTGTGCGGCTCAACGATGTTCGCATCGCAGATGACCTGGTCAACACCCACGACCGCATGCTCACAGGTGGTTTTTACGCGGAGGTCGATCTCACTTACGACCCCACCATTGCTGAAGAAAAGAGCGGGCACCCTTTCGGCATCGAGTCCCTGCGTGAAATCCAGCTCTCGAAGAGCGATGTGCTGGAGGCCCTATGCAAAGGGAGGTTACTCTTCACGTTCAAGGAATGGAGGGATTTGCTCATTCGCAGCGTGGGATTGGAACCTTCGGTTCTCGAAGAGCGAACGTGTGATGTCATGCTTCTCCGCATGGTTCCGTTTGTCGAAAACAATTACAACGCTGTGGAACTTGGCCCCCGCGGAACAGGCAAAAGCCATCTTTACCAACAGGTGTCGCCTTACGCGCATCTTGTCTCAGGCGGCAAGGCCACCGTGGCAAAGATGTTCGTCAACAACGCCAATGGCCAGCGCGGCCTCGTTTGCCAATACGACGTGGTTTGCTTCGACGAAGTCTCCGGCATCTCCTTCGATCAGAAGGACGGGGTGAGCATCATGAAAGGCTACATGGAGTCGGGGGAATTCAGCAGAGGCAAGGAGAGCATCCGCGGCTTTGGTGGGGTAGTCATGGTGGGCAACTTCGAAGTCGATGTGGAGCATCAGCAGCGCATTGGCCACTTACTCGGGCCGCTCCCACCAGAGATGCGCGATGATACTGCCTTTATGGATCGTATCCATTCCTACATTCCCGGCTGGAACGTACCGAAAGTAAACCGCGAGCAGTTGACTGAACATTTTGGCCTGGTCAGCGATTTCCTTTCATCGTGCTGGAACCATCTACGTTCCCAAAGCCGGGTCAACAAACTCCAAGGACGCATCCTCTTCGGTGGGGCCTTAAGCGGACGCGACACGTCTGCTACGCAAAAAACGATAAGCGGGCTTCTCAAGCTGATGTTTCCCGATCCCGAAACCGACATCCCTGATGACGCCATCGAGTGGGCTGCCAAGCTCGCTCTGGAATGCCGCCGAAGGGTGAAGGAGCAACAAAAGCGCATCGGCGCTGCCGAATTCCGCAATACCCACTTCAGCTATGTCTTCGGTAGTGACGGGGTTGAGAAGTTCGTGTCCACGCCGGAACTGCAAAGCGAAGGCGGAATTGGTGGCGATCCCCTCGAGCCGGGACAAGTGTGGACCATCAGTCCTGGTGGAATGGATGATCACCCGGGGCTCTATCGCATTGAGGTTAATGAAGGCCCCGGATCGGGCGTCAAGGTTCTCAACAAGCCCGTGCCACCAGCCTTTCGCGAGTCCGTAGGATATGCGGAACAGAACTTGTACGCACAAGCCACCCGCCTAGTCGGAGACAAGGACCCGCGACAGCACGAGTTCACCGTGCAACTGCGAGCCTTTGATGCATCCAAGGCAGGGGCGAAGCTCGGCGTTGCCGCTGTCCTGGCGCTTTGCACCGCGCTTCTGAAGAAGAGCACCCGTGGCGGCTTGATCGTCGTCGGCGAACTCAACCTGGGCGGGTCCATCGAACTCGTCCACAACGCTGTCACCATCGCCGAGATTGCCGTCGAAAAGGGCGCAACGGCCTTATTGATACCGGTTACCTGCCGCCGCCAGCTCCTCGACCTTTCCGATGAGATGGCGACGAAGGTGGACATCCAATTCTACTCGGATGCTCGGGATGCGCTGCTGAAGGCGATACAGGAGTAAGTTTTTAAGGAACTAGAAAAGCAGGAAAAAAGAAGGGGGTCGCATCTTAATTAACTATTCAAGATACAGTATTCATGATACACGATGCAGGATAAAAGAGTCCATAGTCAACAGTCCATGGTCGATGGTAAGCGAGGGAAGAGTTAACATTCCATAGCAAGGATACAGGATAAAACAGTCTACAGGTTCCTCCCTTCTCTCTTGACACACACAAGGTTTCTGTCATAATCAATTAAAAACATGCTGAGTTGCATAAAAGGACAATGAGAAAAGGCAGAGTAAGCCCTCAACTCTATATTATCGCCGGTCCAAACGGTGCGGGAAAGACAACCTTTGCTCGAAAATTTCTTCCACTTTATGTGGAATGTATTGAATTTATAAATGTTGATTTGATTGCTGACGGTATATCACCATTTGCTCCTGAGAGGGCTGCCATTCAAGCTGGTAGAATTATGCTGGAACAAATTCATTTGCTTAGCAGTCGGAGTTGTGATTTCGGCTTTGAAACTACCCTATCCGGAAAAACCTATGTAAAACTTTTGCACGATTTAAAAGACAGTGGTTACTGCATTCATCTCTTCTTCCTATGGATTACTACTGTTGATCTCGCCCTCGAACGAATTGCCACCCGTGTGCGAAGCGGTGGACATGACATTTCAGAGGTTATAGTCCGTCGTCGATTTAATAAAAGTCTTTCTCATTTCTTTAAGCTTTACCAGCCATTGGTTGATTCATGGACTATCTTTGACAATTCAAGTGACGTCCCTAAAATGATTGCTTTTGAAGAATCGGGAAAGCGTGAAATCATTGAACCAGAGCTATTTGATACCTTATTGAAACACATGGAGAAGTGATGAAAAAAAAGAGAAAACTACCCCATATTCTATTGGCATACCGTGCTGAGGAAGCTCTTAAGGTAGCGGTTGCTGAAGCTATCGCTGAGCACCGGCGCAATGGTATCCCTATCGCTGTTTGGCGAGAAGGAAAGGTAGTTCGAATACCAGCAGCTAAGATAGAAGCACGGGAATCATACTCTAAATATAGCACCGTAAAGAAGAAGAGATAACGTCCACAGTTTTCAGTCCATAGTCAATGGTCTATAGTTGATAGACAATGGATAAATCCTAAATTCTAAGCACTAAAGCCTACACACACTGTACCATTCAAGAAGCCTCCAATTATGGCGAGGATGATCCCGGCAACTCTATCGCATAAGACAGAGAGCAGGGCAGAAGAAAACCTATTCCATGCCCTGCGAGACTCTCTTGATAACTCCTACACTATCTTCCACTCCTTTGACCTCCTTGCCCGCAATCTTCAAAAAAGCATAATCGATGTTGAGATTGATTTTCTGATATTCTCACACAAGCAGGGTCTGCTCAGCGTTGAGCTGATCTTAGACAGTTAAGAAAAAATAGTTCAGTGATATTAAGCACATAAGTTAGTTAAAAAGGTTCTTGGCACTACCTCTTTGCTCTTTGACATAACATAGCTTATAGTTGTCGAATAGTAGGG
>Ga0315274_10000785_pt1 | contig 49230 bp, 68 predicted proteins | sample YL17G02_20_MG_FD_203700 | JGI IMG/M metagenome (GOLD analysis project Ga0315274, IMG submission 203700) | Sediment microbial communities from Yellowstone Lake, YNP, Wyoming, USA - YL17G02_20 | ecosystem: Environmental > Aquatic > Freshwater > Lake > Sediment | place: USA: Wyoming | collected... | reverse complement strand
TTAATCCGCACATATACAAACGAGGGTGAGACAGTCCTTGATAATGTCATGGGCTCAGGTTCAACAGGTGTCGCTTGTCTCAACACCCAGCGCAAGTTTATCGGCATTGAAAAAGACGATGCCTATTTTGAAATAGCTAAAAAGAGAATTGGGGAATGCCTTGGATAAGTCACTTACCGAGTACATGAAAGTCCTGACATAGGGTCGCCATCTGCTGGAGGGAACCGAATGCTACTATCGGCATTTACGACAGCTTCGAGCAGTTCCGGCGTATCCACGTCGACAGTCACAGAGACAGTGGGCGCATCGAATGGTACGACGTACAAGAGACTAATCACTGGTAGCGAAGCTGGCGATTTTTTTTTGGGCGTATTCTGCAGCTTTTTAATCGCTATGGCAGCGGTAAGAGCGGCGCGCAATGATTAACCTAGCAGGCTGGTTTACTCTCTGTGTAAAGTACCGCGCCCCTCAGACGGTCAAGGTAGCGCGACTAGGCAGCGTCTACCTGCTGACGTTTTACGACTGTTTCGGCAGGCGTCGGCTGTACGAGGGTAGGCATGTCGGCTTCGACGTATCGGCTTTTACCGCGCGCGACGGCAGCAGGTTTATAGTACAAGGGAACTGGGAAGGCGTTATCTACTGCGACTACGCGGGCGTCTGGCATTCTGTTAACATAACTAAACTAGACGACGACGCGGCGACTAATGAGTAGCGACAAAAAAAAAACTGATGAGGAACTACTCAGGGAACTAGAACGGCTGCAGGTAGAACTGCAGCTAGACGTAGTCGACAAGCAGATACTTAAGCTTAAAAGTATAGACCCACGGCTAGACTGCCGCACCATTGGTAAGCGCGTCGGCATGCATCATGCAAGTATAGCAGCTAGGCTCAAGAAGCCTGCGCTAATGCTGGCACTTGATAAGCTGAACCATACCACTGCCGACATTATGCGAGAGAACGCGCGCAAGGCAGCTATGCGGCTGTCGAAGCTTCTTGAATCGCCGAACGAGCGGACGGTACTAGAAGCGGCTAAGCTATGCCTTGCCCCGATACTGAATCAGCATACGCATACGGTAAATACGACTGAGGCCACTATCTATAAGACGACGGTACAGCCCGACAGCAGTTTACTGCAGCAAGTAATCGAAGCTGAGATAGTCACCACGGCTAGCCAGGTAGACTAGATAACTGCAGCGGGTCGTGTTCAAATAAGAGCATAACTTGCATTACTCGTGGCGGTACTTATGAGCGTCGTGGGCGATATCGAAACCATGCAGATTCGTAACGGCGACGTAATTATACTGCGTCCCAAGGGCGAAATGTCCGACGCGAAGATTCACGCGATCTGCGACCAGCTTAAAAGCTGGATGGACTACCGGCGGATCTGCGTCCATATAGCCCTTATGCCGCACGACGTAGACATAATCATTATGCGCGAGGATAAGGCACCATGAGGGACAGCCTGCCTTGCATCTGCGGCGAGTACGCCGAACTAGAATTCGACGGCGGTTTTTACTTTAAGTGTTACGAGTGCGGTATAGAGTGTCGTAAGGTGTTTTCACATAAAGGCGCGCGTAAAGAATTTAGGCTACTGATAGCTAGGCTAGAGGGCGACGGCGAATGAAGACACCGAGGGATAAATCTTATCTAGAATTCGTTAGGTCTAAGCCGTGTATTGTTTCAGAGAGTGAGTACGGCGTAGTCGCCCACCATTGTCGCTACGCTCCGCATGGCGGCGGCATGGGTCTAAAGCCTAGCGACTACCGATGCGTCCCGCTTAATCAGTTCTATCACCGCAAGCTTCACGACCAGGGCGAAAAAAGCTTCTGGCAGGATCACGGTATTTGTCCCGAAGTCTACATGGCAGACATGCTAAAGGAATGGCTAGAGGTACGCTACGCCCTGCACGTCCCGCAAGTTTACGACTACGACACTGCGGTAGACTACATAGCCAGCGTCGAGCGGTTTTTAGTTAATCAGGTCTGAACCTGTGAACCGGATCCGGTACGGTAAGCGCGTGGTGACGAATTCTTATAGCTTCGATAGCCAGCAGACTTACCAGACCGAGCAAGGCGAACGCTCCGACGAGAAGCGTAACGCCAACGGCAGTTACCAGCCTGTCTTTATAGCTTCGGCGCATGGCGCTTTAGGAACGAGTTATGTTTTTGGCGTATCGCTTCTATATCTGCGTCGGCTGTGGCTTCAGCTATGAGCAGTTCGAGGGCGCGCGTTACTACGTCTTGAATCTGCTTTTTTTGAAAGTAGGCTATAGCTCTAACGTCGGCCATCTGTTTTACGCATACCTTAAAGCACACTTTTTTTACTGTAGCTAGCTCGTCTATGCCCCAGTATTTTTTTTCATTTGTCACTTTTAGCCTCTGCAAAATTAAAGCTAGGGCCGTTTATATAGTAACGCTCGTGGCAGTGCTCACACTCGAAATAGTAGAAGTCTACCGATACGACGCTACTACCTCGGACAGTAGTTCGCGTTTCTTTTTTAATAGCGCGCTCGTTTACCGTCTGTTCGCAATCTGCACAGAAGCCCATAGGCTACCCCGTTTTCTTTAATCTATGTCGGCGTGATAAAATAATAACCACACCACACAGTTTAGATCAAATGGCGGGTAACATAATGCGGCAATGCGACCCAGTTACTAGTATTACTGTACGTTCTAAAGTAAACCTATCCTGTGTACACGGTCTGCCCTATGCGTAGGGCGCTATTTATATCTGACACACAAATACCGTTCGAGGCAGACCACGCGCTACGGTTCTGTAAAGCTGTAGCTAAGGAATACCGAATACCTAGCGACTGCATTTACCACGTCGGCGACGAGGTAGATCAGTACTTCGGTGGGCAGTGGGATAAAAGCCCCGACGCTCTACACACGCCGAGCAGCGAGCTAAGGGAATCGCGTGACAAGCTTAGGCAGTGGTATAAGGCGTTTCCTAAAATGAAGCTTGCCGTAAGTAACCACGGTACGCGCTGGGCTAGGAAGGCGTCGGCGTCTGGTATCCCTGCCCAGTTTATGCGCGACTATAAAGAAATTCTCGGCGCTCCGATTGGCTGGCAGTGGAAGGATAGCTGGCTGATTAAAATGCAGCGCCAGCCCGTCTTTATGTTTCACGGCGTCGGCTATAGCGGGTCGACGGCCTACCGTCAGGCTGCAGTAGATAAGGGCCTTAATGTCGTCTTCGGACACCTTCACAGTAACGCCGGTATCGCTCACATAGTAACGGATAACGGCAGGCGCTGGGGTATGAACGTAGGCTGTCTGATAGATCAGGACGCTTACGCTTTCGCGTACTCGCAGAATTCCAAATTCAAATCCTGGCTAGGCGTAGGCGTCGTGGTCGACGGCGGTCTAACTCCAATCCTACTGCCATACGAAAGGGGCTAGCATGTGGCGACTGCGTGACTTGCCGCGCGAAATTATCGTAGGCGAGAATGTATGGGATTTAGTTTTTTGTAAGCGCATCGACGTGGACCCTACCGCCGTCGGGGTCTGTAACAATACTACAAAAGAAATTGTGATAGTTTCAAGCTTGAGTAAAGAAGAGAAGGCAGTAACTTTGATACACGAGCTACTGCACGCCATCGAGTATGAATACGGTATCTACATACCGCACAGCCTTATTTATAAATTAGAGGAACCTATTTACAGGCTCATCCTTGATAACCTAGTATTTAAGAAATAGTAAAACACTAGGCTAACAATGGCGCAGTTTATTATCGACCCGCCTGCTGCTCACGGGACTAAGCAGGCTTTCATCATGCAGACGTTCCTACACTCTGGTATCGAAGAAATATGGGTAGCCTGCGGTACTAAGTGGGGCAAGACCATTAGCGCTTCGGCTGCCATCGTTAACGGCGTGTTTGCTAAAGAGCGGGCTATCCTTCGCTGGGTGGCGCCGTATTTCTCTCAGAGTAAAATAGGCTGGTCTTACGTTAAAACTATTCTACCGCCGCCGCCGCACGTAAAGCTTAACTACTCTGGCCTACAGGCAAGCGTTCCGCATAACGGTAGCTGCATCCAATTTTTTCACGCGCAGAACCCTGTAAGCCTTGAAGGACACGGCATAGCGGGCTACGTGTTTGACGAAGCCGCTAAGATGAAGGCCGACGTATACGCATCGGCTAAGACTACGGTTACCGTAACGCGCGGGCCTATGCTTTTTATATCGACCCCACTGGGTAAGAACTGGTTCCATAAAAAATGTATGGAAGCGGCTGACGAAATGGCGCGGGCGAAGCACGAAGGCAGGCTACCAAAGAAAATATTTATCACAGCGCCCACGTCGGATAACCCACACGTACCCAGAGAAGCAATTGAATCGGCTAGGCGTAACCTAAGCGCGCGGCTGTTCCGGCAGTATTACCTGGCTGAGTTTGAAGACGAGGGCGACGTGTTCCCAGAGTACAGGAAGTGTATCTGGACAGACGAGCTAGACATGTACGGCGACAGCCAGAAATGGTTTGCCAGCGGCGTCGACGAAATGAACGTAGTAATCGGGGCAGACTGGGCGAAGACGGTCGACTACTGCGCCTTCATTGCAATCGACCTTGAAAGCCGCAAGGTGGTTGGCTTTCAGCGCTTCCACAGGCAGGCGTATACCGAAGCGATTCGCAGCCTAGTTCTATTCTCGCGTAAATTTAAAACGTGCGAAGCCGTCTACCACGATAAGACCGGCGTAGGTATGGCGATAGACGACCAGCTTAGCTACACTGACCTAAACTATAAAGGTGTAGTTTTTACTAATGCATCGAAATCAGAAATGGTAAACAGACTTATAACGGCGTTCGAGCAGCGGGCTGTCTTGATACCGAATTGGCCGCTGCTTTTAGCCGAGCTAGATAGTTTTGAAGTACAAACTAGTAGCGTCGGTTTACTTAAGTACGGCGCGTCGACGGGTCACGACGATTCAGTCTGTGCGCTGTTGCTTGCTCACATGGCGCTATTAGACTACGCTACCAGACTAAGCGACATAGCATACATTGAAGACTTACAGCCGCAGCCGCTAAGCGAGTTAGAACGCTTATATCAAGGTCTAGACGATGACGAAGACGACTGACGACGTGGACTACATCGAGATCGACGACTTCCAGGCTAAAGGTTTAGCCTCTGAGATAATCGCCGATAGCGGTAGCTCTTACATCGCGCAAGACCCACGACAAGCCATCGACCCTATGGCTTTAAAGAATCTGTTTTACACAGAAGACTGGGTCTACATCGTCTGCGACCGTATCGCGTCTAAGATTTCTAGCCAGTGGCTGCGCGTTATGCGCGAGGAAATCGTTAACGGTAAAAAGATAGTTAAGCCAGCCGAAGGCCACGGCGTACAGACACTACTGGAAAGCCCTAACGACGAGCAAGACTACCACGCCTTCATGTACTCGCTCGTAGTCGACGACGTGCTTATGGGTAACGAGTTTATCTGGCGCGCTAAAAAAACAGGCCAGCTAATTTTACTACCAAGTGAAGCTACTAACGTCGATGTAGACACTGTCGGCGGCATAAAGGGATACCGGGTTTACTATCAGCAGGACGTAGGGCGTAAGGCGATTAGCTTTAAGCCAGAAGAAATCTGCCACATTAGGCGGCCTAACCCTTCCAGTCGCATCTACGGCCTAAGCCCCTTTATCCCTGGCAAGATGCCAGTGCTCTTTAACCGCTTTACGGCCCAGTACCTGAATAACTTTTATCAGAAGGGCGCGCAGCCTGGTTTGATTCTAGAAGTGTCAGAAGCTACGAACGAGGAAAAAGCTAAACGGCTTTTACGCTCCGTAGAAAACAGCTACCACGGTCGCACTAATCAGCGCCGTACTATGATTCTACCAAAGGGCGTAACCGCTCAGACGATGACCCATACGCTAGCCGACCAGCAGCTTATCGACTACATCAAGAGTAACCGCGAAACTATTATTAACTTGCTCCAAGTACCGAAGCACGAGCTAGGCTTAGCCGAATCGGGGTCGCTCGGTAGCGAGGAATATAAGACAGCTATCAAGAATTTCTGGGCAGGTCAGCTACGCAGCGTCATGCGCCGTATCGCTGGAAGCCTAACGAAGTTTTTTGCTAAAGAGCTAGGCCCTGGCTACTTCCTTGAATTCGACGTATCCGACGTAGACGTACTTCAAGAAGACCAGGCGCACAAGGCTGTGCTAGCGCAGCAGCTACTGGCTACCCATACACTTAACGAAGTCCGGGCTAAGCTATACGACTTAGACCCAGTCGCTAACGGTTTCCAGGTCGGCCCCGCGCCGCTCTATATGCCAACGGCAGCAGCCGCGCCAGCTACGTCTGCGACGCCTGCTACCGACGCAGCAGCCACGGCAGACCCGACGATAGCAGCCGCCGCCGCAGCTAACCAGGTTACGTCGCCGCAGCAGGCCCTTAACGGCGCGCAGGTAGCAAGCCTTATGGAGATAGTCGCCAGGTTCTCGCGCGGCGAAATCACGCGAGACAGCGCCCTAGCTATCATTAGGATATCGTTCGCGCTCAGCGAAGCCGACGCCCTGGCAGTTCTTGCCGACACTCAGGTAGGCGAGCAGCCGCCAGTAGATAACACGACGCAGCCGCCCGCGCAGCCGACAGACACGCCAGACGAGCAGCAGACTTTAGAACAGGAAGTAAATACTTTAGAATTGAACGCGACAAACATCGCCCGTTTCGATCTATTCGCAAAGTCAGCAGGCGACTGGTTTGGTAAGACCGATGCAGAGCTAAGGCGGTCTAACGAAGATACGACTACTAAAGTCTTTAAGCGCGTACTAGACGTGTTCGCTGGTCAAGCTGCCGCTGCCGCGAGGATCATTAAAGGTACTGAGAAGGCTGACCCAGAGCTACCGAGCAAAAAAGAATTACGCAAGCGCATAACCGAATCGTTTGCGGAGCTAGGGGAACAGTATCTAGACGGCCTATCAGACGAGCTAATAACTCACGTCAACGTCGGCTACGACAGTACCGTGGTTATGTCGTTTAATAGTCAGGACGAAGCTAAGCTACAGGCAGTGAAGGAACGCAGCGAAAAAAACCGCCGTCTACTTCTAGAAGCTAGAGGTATAGCAGCCTTCGACCTTACGACTACAACTACTACCGAAGCCGTCATGAGCGTTATTGAAGCTGCGATAGAAAATAATCTACGCATCGTCGACATAGCTAAGCAGATACAGGAAGTGTTCGACCAGTACGGCAGCGTATCGGGCAGAGCGATGGTTATCGCGCGTACCGAGGTACTAACAGCAGCCAGCATTGGACACGCCGCAGCGATTAAAGACGCAGAGCGAGTGCTAGGGCCGATGCGTAAAATGTGGGTTAACGCTGGCGACAAGCGCGTAAGGGGCGAGACTAACCCAGACGGTCTTTACCAGAATTCGCCGTTCGATCACTGGAAGCTGCAGGGCGAGGTAGTCGATAGCGATAAGGCATTCTCTAACGACCTTATGTACCCGCGCGATCCGAGGGGCGAGAAGGGCGACGTAATCCAGTGTCGCTGCCGCGTAGTAGCTGTGAGTAAAGAAGACGCGGAAGCTATCGGCTTCGGCGACCTAGATAAAGAGCATACCGAAGGGGAATAACGTGAGCGTAAAGCATAAGGCTGAATTCGGCCTAATCGAAAAAATCGCAACTAGCGGCAAGGGTATTACGATTCAAGGCTGGGCTAATAAAGCCATCGTAGACCGTGGCGGCGATATCATTCCAAAGTCGGCATGGCAGCTAGATAACTTTCATAAGAACCCTATCGTTCTCTTTAATCACGATAAGTCTAAACCTATCGGTAAGGTTACAGCGGTCGAAGCGCGCGACGAGGGCTTGTACGTCAAGGCCAGAATCAGCGGCAGCAGCGACCCAGAGATAACTAAGATACGCGACCTTATCGACGAGGGCGTACTGAACGCATTCAGTGTCGGCTTCGACATGATTGATAGCGAAGCGTCGGACAAGGGCGTTACCGAAATTAAAGCAGCAGAACTTTTTGAACTGAGCGTGGTCGCATTACCTATGAATCAAGATTCATTATTTTCGGTCGCAAAGTGTTACGACTACGACAGCGTAAAGAGCTACTTTAAGGCCCACGATGGACTTACTTCTAAGGCTGCTGAGAAGCCTGCGCCAGACGCGGCGGCGGCTGAAGGCGAAGACGATGCGAACGCTGATAGCAGCAGCACCGAAGACGAGCAGAGCGGCAAGGCTGATAAGGCTGAAGCTGAGAAAATGGAACTAGAAGTCCAAGCGCTGACCTTCCCAAAGGCAGACTTTAAAGACGAAGCCAGCGTTCAAGAGTGGGCAGTAGCCAACGGCTGGGAAGCCGAAGCGCTGACAGACGACGGCGACGTGTGGACACTGACCCTTAAGCCAGTCGAGGAATTTACTAACGTCGTAGACTTGCCGTTAGATAACGGCGTAACCGCTAAGGTCGGCGTCTGCAAGCCAGCGCCTGAACCCATGGAAGGCGAAGACGCTGTAGAAGACGGTAAGACTAAGGCAGCAGAAGCGCCAGCCGAAGGCGAGCAGCCAACGGAAGCCTTGCCTAAGCAGCCGCCAGAGACAGACGGTAACGAAACGCTTTTACTAGCGCGTCAAACTAACGTGCTACTGGGTCAACTCGTCGCTGAGATACAGGCAGTTAAACAAGCCATTGTAGACCTGAGTAATAACCAGCCGCCTAAAGCTGCGCCGGTTGAAGTGCCAGCAGATAAGACCGACAGCGATAGCGAAGCGCTTGCCAAGACTACCAGTCTAGTAAGAGAATACTTAAAAAGTGTGAGAGACATTTATGAGCGTATCGGGGCGTAAAGGGCGCACTGATTTTAACTTTTATGGAGTGTTTATGAAGACGAGTTTAGAAGTGGCGTCCTTACTGAAGGCTGCCGAGGAACTAAAAAACCGCGCTGAAGGTCTTGAAAAAAAGTTTCTAGAAAATGAAGCCGCTAAAGCCGCAGCAGAGAAGGAAGTAGAATCTGTCAAAGCTAATTCGCTCAACTTCACCTACGGCAATCGCTCTAACAGCGATGAGCAGCGCGCTCTGTCGGCGTTCGGCGTTTCTAACGTAGCGCAATTAATCCGCGTCAACACAGGCGCGCCACACTTTGCAGGCGTCAACCCAGAGCTAAAGGCTATGGTTCGCAATCTGAAGCGTTCGGTTGACACTAGCCGCGCTATCGCTCAGATGTTCCACGGCGCTCCGCTAGATCATGTCGGCGCTTCGCCAGACCAAGACCGTATCGCTGGGATTAAAAACCTAACTGATACCTACTTCGGTCGCAATGAACTGCTGCCACGCCTTAAGGCGTTCGGAACTACCGTAGCTGATTACGGCGCTGAGTTTGTACCTACGCTGCTGTCTGCTCAGTACATCGAAGAGTACGAACTAGAGCCTAGCCTACAGTCGCGCTTTACTGAAATTAAAATGCCACAGTCGCCTTACGAAATTCCAGTCGTTAAAGACGTACTGAAAGCACAGCGCGCAGCCGAAGGCGCAGCAGCCGAAGGGCGCCAGTGGAAGACTTCTAAACTGGTCATGAGCGCGAAAAAATTGGAATGCTTTCACCAGATCAGCGAGGAGTTAAACGAAGACAGCGCGCCTGATTTCTTGAAAATCGCCCAAAGCGAATTAATTCGCGCTCATTCTAGAGCAGTCGAGGCAGCAATTATCTCAGGCGATTCAACTGGCCCACATATCGACGCCGACATTGAAGCTGGTAGCCCACTACAAGCTGAGAAACTGTGGAACGGTCTGCGTACGGCTGCTCTGGGTAACTCCGCCAACGGCGGTACTCTCGACGTAGCTGGCGCATTTACCTACGCGAAGTTTCTTAAGATGCGCGCGCAGATGAAACGCTTCGGCGTCGACCCAAGCCAATTAGTTATCGTCTGCGGCCCAGCCGTATACGCGCAATTGATGGGTCTTGAGCAAGTAGCGACTGTCGATAAATTCGGCCCTAACGCGGGAATTTTAAAGGGTGCGCTTAGTGCTCTCGGCGGACTTCCTATCGTAGTAAGCCAGCACCTAAGAGAAGACCTTGCAGCGACCGGCGTATTCGACGGCGCAGTATCTTCGAAAGGCAGCTTGCTTATCGTTAACGCCAGTCGCTGGATGGTTGGCATGCGCCGCGCTCCGCAGCTTCGTATCGTTCAAGACTTGCCTACCTACGACCGTTACTTGCTTGCAGCTTACCAGCGCCTCGACTTCGTCGGCCACGCTCAGAGCGCAAAAGAAACGTCAGTATGTTACGGTGTAAATATTACGCTCTAACGCTATTGGTAAATTTCTGTGGGGGCGAGGTAACAGGCTTCGCCCCCATTTTCATGTAGGCTGCTTATGTCGAAACTAATAACGCTTACTACTAACGACACGACAGCAGTACACAGTCTTGGGTCGCGCGGGCCAGGTACTTACTACGAAGACCTGTGGGCGCAGGACAATGCGATACTGTCTAGCGTCTACGTTGACGACTTGGAACAAGGCGCGTCTATAACAGTTACTTTTATCGACGTAGGGCTATCAGCAAAACCACAGGACGAAGTAGACCTAGTAACCCACGGCACCATAACAGCCGCTGGCAGTGTCAGTAAAAAGAATGTCTCTGGCTTTCATAATCAGCCCAGAGTAAAAACGGTTATCAGCGGCGGCTACGTCAGCTACGGTCACTGGGTCACGCTCAAGAGTGAAAGCCTACAGGCTGTAGCCACAGGCGGCGGTACGAGCGCAAGCGAACCAGGCGACACGACGGTATACACCGGCATTACGTCGGCTAACGTCGTTACAGTCGTACCGGAAGTAGCAGCTAACCGCATACTTAACATGTCGGTATCTGTCACTATAGACCAGCCGTTTGCTGTGCGCTTGCAAGTGTCGATAGACGGCATGGCAAACTGGATACGATTAGCCCCTGGCGACAGTTTTTCGATAGCGCCGAAGGGCGAAATTAAACAAATATATCTAGACGGCGGTAACGCTCAAGTCGGGTACGAGATAGTATTACAGACGTTGGTATAATGGATTACCCTCACTACACGCGCAGGCCAACGGCTAATCAGGTAGCTGTAGACGCCGACACGCTGGGAATTGAAGCCCAGAATGTACAGGATGCGTTAAGGTATCTATTAGAGCGTAACGTCCCAACGGTCGGCGGTAGCGGGCCGATAAGAGTAGAGCTACGCACTATCACCGAGCAGGAAGCTGCAGACAATGCGCTTATGCTGTCGGTCGCAATTGCAGACTACAGTAACGTCGCCTTCGACATTATGGGTGGGGTCGCTCAGCTACTAGGCTACGACTTTACCGTAAGCGCTGCTCGTGTCGACTGGGGCATGGGAGAACTAGCCGACCTACTGACTGCTGGCGACGTAGTGCGCCTGATCTATACAGCAGTACCAGAGTATAAGATAATATACGTGACACTAAGCGAAGCCATGATAGCGGCTAAAGAAGTCGCTTTACCCTTACGCGCATCTTACCCCGACCAAGTCGTAGTGGACGTAATCGGCGGATGTTCTCAGTTTTACGGCGTCGACTATACGTGCGACGGTCTTAAGCTATCTTGGTCTGGCCTTGACCTTGAAACGCTACTCGATTCAGGCGATCATATTCGTATCGCATTTCTTGGATAAATTAAATTTACTTTACTGTGCTGTTTAACTGCTGGCGTAATATTGCGTCGGCATTTTTGGAGTGTAAATAATGAGTCGTATGCTGAAGAAGTTTATTCGCCCCGACGCTATCGACGGGTCGAAAATCAAGCTACTGAATAGTGAGGCCCTGCGCGCTTCTGCCGCTGACGGCGTTAGCGTAATCAGTATTCTTAAAGTTAACGCTAGCGACGTGCCAGAGTTTCTTACTCTGCCAATCGCTACCCAAGACCCTACCGACGCGCAGCATTTAGCTCGCAAGGGTTACGTTGACCAGAAAATTGCCGACCTAATCGGGGCAGCGCCTGCGCTTCTCGATACCCTGCAGGAATTAGCTGCTGCTCTGGGTAACGATGAAAATTTTGCTACCTCACTTGCTACCCAGCTAGGCGCTATCCGCGACCGTTTGGATACACTCGAAGGCGGCGTATCTGTCGAGGGTTCTGTAGCTAAGGCAGCTAAGGACGCACTAGACGCTGCTAAGGCGTACACCGATGACGAGGTTCTACTAGACCGTAACCGCCTTGATACGCTCGAAGGCGCAGATACTGTAGCTGGCAGCGTTGCTAAAGCTGCTAAAGACGCATTGGACGCGGCTAAATCTTATGCTGACGGCGTCGAAACCAGACTAGACGACCGCCTTGATATAATCGAAGGCATCGGCGAAGGGTCGGTAGCTAAAGCCGAAGCCGACGCTAAAGCTTATGCCGACACTATCCAAACTGCTCTAGACGACCGCCTGGACGTTCTTGAAGGCAGCGGCGAAGGTTCTGTAGCTAAGGCTGAAGCCGACGCAGTCGCTCATGCTGACGGCCTTAATACTGCGATGGACACGCGCGTAGATTCTATCGAAGCCCTAGCGTTCCACAAAGAGAAAAAAGTTATCGGCCAGATGGAAGTTATGCAAGGCTACGTTGACCTTGCCCATGAAGCTGTCGCTAACTCGACCTTCATCTTCGTTCAAGGCGGCGGATACCTCTACGAAGGCGACGATTACAGCCTGTCTGTAGTTGGCGAAGTTAGCCGCGTTACTCTGCTGGGCGACTTCGCAGCAGGCGGCGTAACAGCGCTCGAAAACGGCGACGTTCTGGCTTGTCAGTATCAGTACGATAGCGTTGGTAGCGGCGGTAACTCAGGCGGCGGCGGTGGCGGACTAGCGCCCAATCTCGATTTAATGAGCGCGTTTGAATCTGGTAGCAACTACAGTATATATTGGAGTGTAACGAACCCAGGTACTACATATGTAGCAGTAGTCGTATCCGGCCCAGGCTGGACGTTAGTTGCGGGCGCTGGCCTTGCATCGGCGGGCTACGGACAAGTTGATAAAGCACTCCTTACAAATGGCAATAGCTACCGCCTGAAACTGTATACCGACATGTATCTAACGACTGCGGTCGATCCTCAAGTTATCAGTGCCCAGTCTTTTACTGCGTCGATCTCTAGCGGCGGCGGACCAACTACGATAACCGGCGGCATGCCTCCATATACCGTTATGGGATCAAACGCATCTCTCACTTGGACTATAGCAAACGCGGCAAGCTATCCTTTTGTTGCACTATTTGAAGTTACTGGCATGGTGCCATTCCAGTCATTTACTAAGGTGCAGCAATTAAATTCCGCATCTGCAGGCGCTGGCATCGTAGCTTTATCGGCACTTGATCCAGCTAAAAGCTATGTCGCTGGTTTGCAAGCACTGGAAGCCGATCTAACACCTTCCTACTGGACAGGTAGTTTCCAGGTTTCTCAAGGGACTGGCGGTACGCCGCCAGCACTGCCGCGCATCGATAGTGCTAGCTTCGGAGCACTTAGCACAGTTATGGGCGTAGATAAAATCGCCGTAAACTGGACACACAGCGACACCGGTGGGATGCAGCAGGCTATTCTGCAGTATTATAACCCTGCAAACGGCGGCGACTGGGCAGCGGGCGTACTTCTCGGCAATATCACGGCTGACACTGCATTAGTCGACGTATCGTCGCTAGTAGACGCCGGACACTACCGCGTAGCGCCAGTGCCTAACCCAATAGACTTAACCGCCTTCGGTTACCCATGCGTCGATTTTATCTATACTGCGACGCCTGCATTTAACATCAACGGTACAGGAGTAACCCAGAACGAGTTCAGTACTGTTTCTGATTTTGGTTTCCTGACGTTGATTAAGAGAGCGGAAGACAGGACTGCTCCGAACTACTGCCAATTAACTTCTACTAACGTGCAGTTTAAATTTCTTAACATCGTTAACGCTCCCGGTAACGGCGGTTCTGCTGAGATGCAATCCGGACCCAGCGACGCAGACTTAAGCGCGTGGATTGTAAGCGGTACGGTTCCAGCCGGTTTGCAGGAATACTCGCGCAATGATAGTGGTAATACCCTTTATAACCAGGGCGGTGCAGCTTCCTGGTTAATCGCTACTAACACGAACGCGCAATGGTACGAAGGCGACGTGGTTAAACTGCGCTCGATTTACAGCGGTTACATGTTTGTTAAAATCGTCAGCGTGACTAACTAATCATTAGTTAATCGTCTTACGGCGGGGGCTTAGGCCCCCGTTTTTTTGCCCACTAACTTTATCGAGGTAAGATTATGCGAATTATTTGGCCTATAGTTTTTGTCGCTCTCATGTCTTGCGGTAGAGATAAAGAAAAACCAAAGCAGCCGCCAGCGCCTGCGCCGACTCCGCCCCCGACGCAGCCTAGCCCGCCAACTAACGGCGGCGGCGGTAGTCCGTTCCCGTTCCCTATTCCTGGCTTCCCTTCTATACCGGGAATTCCAGGCTTCCCGTCGCCTGGTAACCCACAGCCGCCAGAGCAGCCAGCGCCTGAACCCACTAACCCTGATACCGTCGCGCAGCTTGTAATCGAAATTAATCGGGCCAGGGCGTCGCGTGGTCTTAGCCAGATTACTGTAGAAGATAAATTGACCTGCGCTGCACAGCGTCACGCTAACGACGTGGGAGTAAAGCGCTCGTGTAGCCACAGTGGGTCTGACGGTTCTAGTCCGTGGGCGCGCGCTAGCGGCTGCGGTACATCGGCAGACGGCGAAATCATAGCGTGCGGACAGGGAACGCCTAAGCAAGCTGTCGACGCTTGGACGAATTCGCCAGGTCACGCCGCTATCATGTACGATAGAAACCAGTCGGTAGTCGGTGCAGCCATGGTTAATAATTATTGGGTCGTAATTTGGAGGTAGGTTAGATGCGGCGTGTTCTCGCATGTCTTACAGTTCTTACGCTAGTGCTAGGATGCGACAACGGCGGTAACTCTGACACCACAGAGCAAGCGCCTAGCGTACCAGGGCCTGTGCTTCCACCAGAGCAGCAGCCGACACCTGGCGGCGGTATCGTAGAGCAGCAGCAGTTTATGGTGTTCCATAACCTTAAGCGCTGCTGGCACGACGCACCAGATATTAAATGGAATGAATCACTGGCACAGACAGCGAGAAACCACGCCGCTACATGCAGCGGAGCTAAAGACCCCTTGCTAGATTCTAGCTACGGCGAATCGGTCGCACTAGGCGCAGGTCTAGACGTAATCAAGGCGCAGGACAATTGGTACATAGCGGGAATATTTTACCCATACGGTCAAGCTACCGGCCCCGACAGCATGGCTGAATTCTCCCAAATGGTCTGGCGATCTACCGAGTACGTCGGCTGTGCGTCGGCGTCTTGCGCTAGCGGTAACTTTTACGTCTGCAGGTATTACACTAAAGGCAACACGCCAGGAAGCTACGCCGATAATGTACACGCTCTTACTGCTGAGTTTTACAAATGCAGCGGCATGTCTAGGTAGTACATGCTGGGGCCAGGTATACTATTACAGGTCATGGGGTGATGTCTTAGCCCTGGACGTGCGTACGTCTGGGGCTATTTCGTCTGGCTTCAGGTACAGGCCACAGCCGTTAGACGAGCGCCCTATCTATACGTCGGTAGACCCATGTAGACTTAACGGCGTTCCTCTTAGTGTCGACGCGGCCCAGTTCTGGGACAGCCATAGGATTAACTTCGTCGCCCAGTGTGCGCGAGTTAACGGACGCCCAGTAATTAACTATGCTGCCGTCGTTTATAACTACAGTTTCTAAGGCAGAGTAATCTACGCATGGCCCTTGCAGTAGTAACCATAGTCGCCTAGGCTAGTAAAAACTAAAGGGCTACAGCAATGAAACTACGATTCACTGGCGACACTGCTAGCGTTCTGCTCACTAAACAGCCTAGCTATTTTATCGTCGCAGTTAAACCTGGCGAAGTATTCGACGTACCGGAAGACGTAGCAGCGACGCTTATAGCTACCTTTGGGAAGCTAGAACTAATACCCGAGGAATCTAAACCGAAACGCCGCGTAAACTTCCAGGCCAAAGGCGAGTAACATGCCGCTTATATCGTCAGCGCTAACGACGCTAGAGGTAGCCAGGTCGCATCTGAACGTACCGAACGTCGACACGTCGCAGAATGCACGCATCGAGCTACTGATTAACGCCGCGACGCAGCGCATCGAAACGATAACCGACAGGCAGCTTAAAGAGCGCCCACAAGTTGAGTACAGAAACGGTCGGCGCAGTAATATACTGCTGTGCAGGCAGTGGCCGGTAACGACGATTCAACAAGTATACGTCGACCAGTCTAATCAGTTCGGAGAACAGTCGCTACTTGACCCTAGCGCCTACCGCGTTAGCGACGAGGGTAACGGAGTAATCTTACTTAACCAGTATTTCGAGCAGGGCTACTACAATATAAAACTAGTTTACTGGGCGGGATATAACTCAACTTATCATCCAGGTAAAATGGCAGAGCTAGAACTAGCCTGCCTTTGGCTTGTAGAATGGTACTACCGCCACCGAGAACGCGGCGACATGGGGCGCGTATCTAAGTCTAAAGGCGACGAATCGGTAGGGATCCTAGCTGCTATGCCGCCTATGATTAAAGAAATACTGGACGACTATAAACGGCTAGAGTTTGACCTAACCGATAGGGCTAATGCTGGCGCATGATAAACGAAAAAAAAGCCGACGAATTAATTAAGCGCCTGACAGATAGGCTAGAGGCCCTGCGCGCGTCTGGTATCAAGGGCGTTAGGGTCGGTTCGTTCGGCGTACCGTATGCCGAGTTTCACGAATTCGGTACTGATTGGTCTGAGAAGATGGCCTGGTTTATTCTGCGTATGGGTAAGCAGAACGGCGCAGCGTCTAAGCGCAAGCGCGATAAGAGCAAGGGCGTAATCGAATTTGATTACACCGGCGACGTACTCAGGGCTCGAATTAAAAAGCGTCCATTTTTGTTTAAAGCCCTTGAACAGAACCAAGAAAAGGTCAGGGCTATCATGGCTAAAATGTCGGGAGAAAAACCGATAGGTATTGACGTAGCTATGATTCGCATAGGTACGCTACTTGAAGCGCAGATAGTAAGAAACATTCGGGACAGACGCGAAGGCGGGTCGGCTAGAGGCCCCATGGTCGGACGTACTGGCGCTCTGCTAAACTCCATTAGATACGAGCTAATCAAGTGACTATTAAACAGCAGATAGCGAACGCTATAGTCGAGAAGCTAAAAGCTATACCTACGCTTAAAAGCGTGGAATTCGACAGAGTACGCTTACGGGCCGACGACTTTACGTCGGTCGACTGTCCTGCGGTACAGATTATAGATATCGCTGAAACGGTACAGCATGAGCACAGCAGAGCTAAGAAGACGTGGCAGCTAGCACTTGAGATAGTTCTACGCTCGACGAGTGATACGCCCGTTAGTCAGATAGACCTATGGTCTACGCAGTACGCGGTAGAACGCAAGCTATGGTCTATACCTAATCTTGCAATACCAGGGGTAATACATCTAAGATATCTTGGAAGTCAAACCGACCTGCATTTACTAGAGCCGTTTTATTTCGTCCGCATGGACATCGAAGCACTATTTTACGAGCCGCTAACGGCGGACAATTAAGGAGCGATTGGACATGGCTAAGAACTATGCGGATATTTACGGTTCAAGTAACGACAGCTTGTCGCTAGAGCAGCGCTGGTATGCCGTCGAGGAAACAACTCGTGGCGTAATCGCTCTGCCACAGAACAGCGATTTCTTCTGGACGCTGGGCGGCGGTAGCATTAGCTACACTCAGGCCCTAGAATCGTCTAGCCACAGGTCAGGCCGTAGCCACGTTTCTACAATTAAAAAGAAAAAAGAAACCAGCTTTAGTTTCTCTACTTACTTCAATATCGACGAAACGCTAGTAGCTGCTTCAGCTACTGAGATCGATACGGCCAACCGCGTATTTTTCAAGTCATTGCTGGGCAAGGAATACACAGCGCCACACTTGAAGTACACGCATGAGAAGGCCCCAGATTACACGTTCTCGCTATTTGAAGTCGGCGACAAATTCGCCCGTATTTCACGCGCTGGTTTTATTCAAGGCGGTAGCATCGGACTACCAGGCGACGGCGAAGCTAAGGTAGACTGGACGGGTAACGCTGCCGATGCGTACTTTGTCGGTATCGGTAAATCTGTCGTCGACAATAGCGGCGGTAACACTGTTACCTTGCAAGCTGGCGACGCCGATAACTTCCCAGTTGGGTCGCCGGTAATGCTAGTTATGGCTGACGGCGTAACACGCTCTGGCGATACAGCTACCGGAACCGCACGTACAGTTCTAGCAGTGTCTGGTAACGTCGTTACTCTAAGCGGAACTGCACTTACCGACGCTGACGGTACAGACGGCGGCGTATACCTTAGCTACTACGAACCAGCAGCGCCTAACGGAATTAATAATCCTGTAACTGGCCTGGTCGGTTCGATGACAGTAGCAGGCATTACGGCTACTAAATTCCGCAGCGCTACGATTAACGTCCAGAATAATCACGAAGTAGTAGATTACGTTTTTGGTACAGACGGCCTAGCGTCGCCGTTCTTTGTGCCAGGTTCGCGCGTTACTTCTACCGTAACCGTCGAAGCTAACTTAAACGCCGAAACAATTAAGCTGTTCAACCGTCTGCAAAAATTTGAAGCACAGGCGCTAGAAATCGTTCTCGGTAACGCTGCTGGTCGCCATATGAAAATTACCCTACCGAAGATTTTCTTCAAGATTCCTGGCTTCTCTGTTCCAGATAGCGGCAGTATTCCAGTGTCGTTTGAAGGCGACGCTTACGCTACCAGTCTAGACGCTTCGGACAGTATCAAGGTCGAATTTAAATAATCACAGTTTACCGAATTATTGATACAGTGGGGGTAATATCCCACTGTATTTTTTTTTGGAGTAAAGACCATGGCGCTTAAGTTACCGTCAAGTACCGACACGTTTAAAGTTATCGCTAGAATTGATACAGCGGTAACGTGTTCACAGGATGACTACAACAGCTACCTCGACACTCTAGACGAATCACTGCTTAAGCTAGAGGCAGAACCTACGCGCTTTATCTTGCGCAAGGTCTTACCCTACCGCGCTGCGCAGGGCGTACAGAACCAGCAGTTCCGCTACGCAGGCGGCGAAGTACACCTACAGCCAGCCTTTATGCTAGAGGAAGTCCGCTGCAGTATTGTCGGCGTCGAGAACCCGCAGACAGTCGCCCCAGAAGACCGTTTAAACTGGGAAGCCCACAGCGATAGCTATACGTCGTTCGACCTTATGGCGAAGCTGCAGGGCGCAGGCGTCGTAATGGACTTGTACCGCGCGCGCCAGTCTGCTGTCGGCCCTAAAGAATCTGCCGAGACACTAAAAAAAAGATAGTAGCGCTAGCAGAACTAGGCTTCGCAGACCACGCAAAGCTTAAAGCCGAGGGTAGGAATTTCGACTGTGCTAAATGCCCAGCTAAGATTCAGACCCTTCGGCGCTGCCGCGAAGACAGGGACGACTTCACCGACGACGACGGGTCGGCGTTCCCGATGTACATTCACAAGAATGGTACGCTCTACGGCTTCTGTCCTGGTAAAGCGACTTGGGACTATGAGGCGGTAGGGCTTTATCGGCTTTTGATAGTCGCCGCCCACACTGGTAGTATGTTGGATAAAGGCCCGCTATCAGACCAGGCAGAATACTGGATAGAACTACTCGCGTGGTTTTTGCCGTTTTACGACGACCAGAAATTTATTAGCAGAGCTAGAATGATTCTAGGCGACGGCAGTAAGAAGGGCTAAACCAGAGGGGCGATACCGTGGCAGTTACCAAAGACCAGCTTATTATTGAGATAGCAGCCAATACCGATAAGGCTGTGGCTGGTATTGAACAGCTAGTTACGCTTGCGAACGACTTTAAGGTAAGAACTGCCGAACTGTCGGCCCAGTACGCCAGCATGTCAGAAAAAATTAACTCTAGCTCGCAGTCGGCTATCAGCGCGATGAATGGCGAAATCGGCGTTATCAAGGTTCTAGGTAACGAATTCGATAAAGTAGTAGCTAACCGCATGCAAGCTGCTGAGCAGTTAAAAGCCGCGCAAGCTATGATGTCATCATACGCCGAACTAGGGTCGCCCGACCCAGAGGCCGAGAAGTCGATAGCCGCAGCGAAGCAAGCTGGGATTAACGCCGAACTGCAGGCGCTAGCTTTAAAAGACCGGACGCTTAAGACGTTTTCGGCGACTAGCGAAGGTCTTCAGATTCAAGAACTACGGCGAAGCGGGCAGCTAGTCGAAGCTGTAAAGCTAGAAAATCAGATAGAGCTACGTGCATTCGACGAGCAGGTAAAAGGGCTTCGCGCTGTAGGACAACTACGCGAGCAAGACATAAAGCTAATCGACGCTACCAGGGCGGCTATGGTTCGCCAGGGCGACGCTAAAGTATCTGGGGCGCAGAAGCCAGACGTCGTCGTCGCCCTGCCAAAGCCAAAGGCAGATTTTAGCGGGGCGTTTCTTAAGATAGGCGCAGTAATCGGTACTGCTACGGCTGCGTATTACGGTTTTAAGAAGGTACTAGAGTCTACAGTAGGCGAGTACAGGAAGGCGCAGGACGGCATTACGTCGCTGTCTAACTCGCTCAAGATTATGGGCGAGCAGAACGTAGAGGCGAGCGTAGAGCGCTTTAAGCGGCTGTCTGAGACACTGCAGAACACGACGACGGTAAGCGACGACCACGTTATAGCCCTGGCAAGTCTTGGGGTAGCAGCGGGTAAGAGCGACGTACAGATAGAAAAACTTATCAAGGCTTCGCTAGATTTAGCCGCAGCTACAGGGCGCGACGTAGATACTACGTTCCAGGCATTACTAAACACGTACAAGGGCGTAGCTCGCGGTATAAGCGATATCATGCCAGAACTACAAGGTCTTACAGCGGCGCAGCTTAGAAACGGCGACGCCGTCGATTACGTGTCTAAGAAAATGGGAGGGTTCGCCGAGGCAGCGTCGGGCACTTACGCCGGTCAAATAGAACAATCTAAAAACATTATTAGCGATATTTCAGAGACTATCGGCATGTCGCTATCTGAAGGCTTTAACCTTAGCGACGGGACGGCGTCTTTTATCGCTGGCCTAAAAGAAATACGCGACGCCTTGGCGGAGAACGGCGCAGCTATAGCCGGTATTATGGCAAGTATTAAGACCGTATTCGCCAACGTGTTTAACTTCATAATGGCTAGTGTGGCTAAAATTGCAGCGTCGTTCGCTGGGTTTTTCTCAATGCTGGCAGGCGTGGGCGAGTATGTCGGAATACCGGACACCATAAGCAAGGCGCTAGAAAAAACGCAGCAAGACGAGCGCAAGCGCGCCGAGGAATACTGGGGAGAAATTAAGAATGTCACAGACGAAGGAACAAAGGCGCTAGAGCGCTATATCAAGTCTAGTGAGAAGTCAGCGAAGCTAGCCGATAAGCCTAGCCGCAGACCTACGTTGACCCCAATCGTTTCGGCAGACGCGAAAGGCCAGCTACAAGAACTAATTAAGATGCGCGACAGCCTAGCGCTGCAGGTTAAACACTCAGACGATAACGAAATACAGGCGATCTATACTAAGGCTGAAGCCGAGAAGCTGCAGGTAGACGAAATAAAGTGCAAGCTACAGGCCGAAGCTGCGTTCGGGCCAGTCGCTCAGAAAAACTACGACGCTATAGTAAACATGCTGAAGGCCAGAGCTAACGGCGAAGCGGATAAAAAGCGCCTAGACGCTCTTAATAAAGAACTAGACATTACCGACCAAATGGCATCGGCTGCAAAGGCAGCAGGTGCTACGCAGGCGCAGCAGATAAAAACAGCAAAAGAATTTGGAGTAGTACAGATTAATCTGCGCGAGCAGGAAGCACGCCGCCACGGTCTTATCACTGACGCTTTGATGCAGCAGTACAGTATACAGAGAGACATAGCGGGTAAGGTCTACGACGACCAGATAGTTCAGCTAGCTAAGCAGCGTACTTATATGGGCGGCATGATTTCGGACGCCAGAGAATTTTACGGCATTATGTCTGCGGCTACCGGCGTACTGGCTAAGGAAGCTGGCGACGGTCTAGAAAAATCGCTCGTGGCTGCCATTGCAGCGGCGCGTAATCTGCTCGACATGGCTAAGCCAGATAAAGAGCAGGCAGGCCCGCCGAAGTCTGAGAAGGCTGACACTAGTTTCATCGGTTCGACTGTATCTAAAGCAGCCGAACAGTGGGGCGCGTTCTCTGGCAAGATAGCTGCAGCGCAAGAACAGTCGCTAAGCGCTAACATGTCTTCTATGGCAGGCGGTCTAATGTCTGCCGGTGCGTCTATGGGTACTGCAGTTCTCGGCGTAGCAGGCATGATAGCCGAAGCGCCTGCAGCTATATTAGGCGCGGTCGACAGTCTTACTGGAATAGTTCAAGGCTTAATGGAATTCCCTGCGAAGCTAATCGAAGGGCTATCTAACCTAGATCAGATGTTAACTAAAGCGCTCGAAAGTCTGCCCGATGCTGTTCAGAAAATGTTGCAGAAATTACCTGCGCTACTGATTTCAATTGTTTCAAAAATCGGCGACTTCATAGTTATGATAGCCGAGCAGCTACCCAAGATTGTCGAGGTATTAGCCGAATCTCTGCCAGAGCTAATTTCGGTAATTTTATCCAAGCTACCTAATATTGTCGCAGCTATTTCAAAGGGTATCGCTAAAGCTAGCTGGGCTTTGATTACCGGATTATTTAAGGGAATAGTTAATTTACTTAAGGGCGTTAAAATGCCTAAGCTGGTCGATACCGACAAGATCGGTAAAGACCTTGGTAAAGAAATAAAAAAACTTACCGGCGCAGCGTCTAAACTGTTCGACGTTAGCGACATGGGTAAGGCTGCTAAGAACAGCATTGGCGGCGGTTCCGACATTGGTAAGCAGATAGCCGAAGCTACCTCTAAGGCCGGAATGAATTTATCTAAAGGCTGGAAGTCCATGATGAGCGCGCTAGGCGATACCTGGCACGACGTACTAGCAGCCTTTGGTATGGCTACCGAAGCATTTAAGGTAGGCGTCGGTTTCTTTAAGGAAGCTGCTGGCATCGTCGGCGGCGTACTGTCGAATACTTTTAAAGTCGTCTGGGAACTAGGGCGGACGCTGTTCCAGAATGCTGGCGCTATATTCGGCGCTATCTGGAACGCAGGCAAGGCGGTATTCGCCACGGTAACAGACGCCTTCGCTGCAGTGTGGCAGGTCGGTATCGACCTGTTCGCAAGTCTTGGTAGCGTCTTCGGCGCTGTGTGGGACGCGGCTAAGACTGTGTTCGATGCTATTACAAGCGTGTTCTCTGCGCTATGGGACGTAATAGGCTCAATCTTTCAAGGCTGGAACGCCACGCAGGAAGCTTTGATAGGGCTTTGGGATGCCATGTTTAAAGGCGTTACTGCGATATTCGGCGCTGTCTGGAATGTCGGCCAAGCCCTATTTGATCACGTAGGTAAGATTTTTGAATCAGCGTGGTCAGTGGGACAGATTCTATTTGATACGATTAGCAGCATTTTCGCTACTGTCTGGGAAGCAGGTAAGTCGGTAGTTAATTTATTCTCAGAAGGCTTTAAGGCTATCTGGTCTGGCTTCGCTGCTGTGTTCAGTATGTTCTGGGACGGGTTCCAACAAATCTGGTCTTTAGGTGAGCAGGCCTTCATTAAAATAAAAGGCATACTAGACCCGCTTACTGGCGCTCTCGGCGACTGGTTTGACAAGACAGTTAAATTCTTTAAAGAGCTAGACCTAGGCGGACTAGGTATGAAGCTCTGGGAAGGAATTAAAAAAGGTCTAGAGGGCGCGGGTGAGATTTTCAGTAAACTAGGCGGCAAGATATTTGACGGCTTAAAATCTGGGCTAGACGGTCTTGGTAATGTCCTGAGCAAGCTGTTTAAATTCGACGGCGGCGGCAAGGGTACTGTTGAGAATTTCATCGGTATGGACTTCCCTTTTATCTCATTCTCGAAGGGCGGTCTTGTTCCTGGCGCTGCGAGTGTATCCGGCGACAGCATGTCGAACGACACTGTCCCAGCGCTCTTAAGCCCTGGTGAGGTAGTCTTGCCGCGCTCTGTGCTGGGCGATGAAGCCTTTAGGCGCATGGTAATGATGAAGCTAGCGGGTCAAGAGATCCCTCGGTTCGCTAAGGGTGGCGTTATCGGAAAGGTAGTATCTAGCGGTAAAAAAGCAGGCGGCGACATTGCCGACACTACGAAAAAAGCGGGCGGCGACATAGCCGACGCCGGTAAAGCAGCGATTACCAGTATCACCGACGCTCTAGTTCCCGACTGGGTTCGCAGCCTTTACGATAGCGTTTCACGGTTCGCCCCCAATATCGACGTTACTAAACTAGTAAGCAATCCTGGTAAAGAAATTAGCAGCGCTCTAAAGTCGGTGGTAAATTCGACGCTAGCGCCATTTATAAAGCAGGTTCTAGCCGCTCCAAAGGGCTTCGCTGACGGCGGCATGGTAGGCGGTACTGGCAGCGGCGACGTGATTCCAGCCATGCTTACCCCTGGCGAATTTGTGCTTAAAAAATCGGCTGTAGATAACATCGGCGTACCTACTCTGAGTGCTCTAAACGGCGGCGCTAGTCTATCAGGCGGTGGTTCTGGGGCGACAGTCGTTAACGTAACGCTTAATATCGAAGCAAGGCAGAATATCGACGAAGCATTTATTCGCCAGCGCGTAATACCAGTAATTAAAGACGAGTTTAAGCGTAGTTCGCTCGACGGTCGGGCTATAGTTTACGCCAGCGGAGTACGCAAATAAGGGTTAACCAATGCTAGTTGGAAGCGACGCGGATTACGGTTATCTACAAAGACCATACCTAGCAGATTTCTACTTGAATCAAGTAGCGCCTGCAGCGCTTCCTATGCAGATTTCGCTTAATCCTAGTGTCGCTAAAGCTACTCGCGCTTCAGTCGTTAGATCTGTAGGCGGTCGCACTAAGTCGACTGGGGTAAGCGTCTTTAGGCAGGTTAACGACGATAAGGCGATAGGCGCACAGATTCTATTTGTACGTTCTAAGTCTTTAAAGATGCAGGTTAGGCGGACACTCTACAACACGTATAACCTGCGCGTACTCTGGGACATGGCTAGCAGGGGTACTACCGGCAGTAACTGGACGGTACGCAGCGGAACCGTCGTATCTGGCGACTTCGGAGTTAATAACCTTAATACCGATATCGTCGAAGAACAGTTTCGCATGGCGTCCAAGATTGGCCCAGAAATTCAGTGTGACACGCAGGTAGCTTCGGGCGTCTACGTCGATACGATAGCCATTCTTAGCCATAATCTAAGCGTGTCTGGGTCTATTACGGTCACTGCGTCGAACGAACTAGGGTTTAGTAACCCAGAAATCTTAGAGCTAAAGCCAGACGGTACAGAGAACCTTATCTATATTAGCCCGACGCTACCACAGTCTGCTTACAGATACTGGCGCTTTACGTTTAACGACACTGCGGGCGGACAGCTAAAGGTAGGGGCTATTATATTTGGATCGGCTTCTATTCTTGAAGGCGAAAACGTCGTAGCTACCATAACGAAGACGCCTAAGCACTTCGCCGACAAGGTACAAACCGAGGGCTTTACTGCTGTCAGTAACGACAGGGCGCTTAAGAACGCTGTTAGCCTTGAGTTTAGAAACCTTGATTACTCAAAAACTAATTACTCTCTGCTTAAAACGCTGTTCGCTTACTGCCGGACTAGTCTTAAGGCCCTTTGGATACCTACGCCGAGAATGCCTACGCGGTTTGCAGTGTTTGGTAAACTGCCTTCTATACCTTCGGAACAGCATAACGCTATTTCGGACGACGCCGACTACGTGTCGTTCAGCGTGGAAGTAGACGAGTCACTATGAGCGGCAAGGATAGACGCAAATATTTGACGGCGACGGTTCTAGATCAAGACCTGCTAGACTGGTCGCACGATAATTTAGAGTGTCGTCTTGAAATTGTCTGCGATATTGAAACAGGCATAGAAACAATTTACGTATCAGACCGTAATAAGTACGTCGTTAACCCAGACGGCAGCGGGTCTTTTTATCAGGCGCGTACTAACATCCCTGTAATCACTCGAACGCTAGGCGACTGGCTAGTACCAGAACTGCAATTTTCTACCATTACGCTGTCTATTAGTAACGTCGATGGCAAGTATAACCGCTACCTACCAGGCGGCGCGGATTATAGCCCTTGGATTAATAAGAGCGTGTCGGTAAGAATGGGACTAGCCGAGCTAGGTAGCAGCTATTTTAATATCTTTAGCGGCAGAATTACCGACGTTGGCGGTATGAAGCGCGACATAAAGGCCGTAACAGTAGTAGCCCGCGACGTGTTCGACAGCATGCTAGCCGACTTCCCGCGCGACGTACTGACTAAAGCGCCTGAGACATTCCCATACCTAGAAGACAGTAACGTAGGTAAATACCTTCCCGTGATTTATGGCGACTGGACTACCTCTCTAGACCCCGATAAGGCGACCGTACCTGCGCTAGTGATTAACGGCGCAAGCCCCTACGTCTACGGCGACGACGACGTTCTACCGGATGCCCAGCGGCAAGACGTAGAACTGCTGGTTACTAACCAACCACTGTCGTACTTAGATACCGCGAACGTCTACCTTAAGGCGTCCGACCAGTGGTACTTAGTGCCGTCGTCGCAAGTGACGGCAGTGGGTACAGGTAACAACCGTTTCAAGGTTAAGCAGCTTGGACTATGGAAGGGCGGCGAAGCTTATAAATACTCGCAGGGCGATACGTTCTACGTCCGAGTAAAAGGCAAGGACTTAGGCGCGTACACCGATAACATTGTGTGGCAAGCGAGAGACATACTTATAACCTACGGCGGCGTCGACCCTGCCAGTTTTGGCAGTACCTGGCAGCAGTACAGAGACAAGGCAGCGCCAGCACAGAGCGCTATAGCTAATATTAAATCTAGAATCTGCGAGAACGAACCGAAACCCGCGATACAGTACGCCCTATCGCTACTAGAGCAAGTCAGGCTAGAAGCTTTTATATCGCGCGACCAAAAGCTAGCGATTAATAGCTTGCACTTTGAAGACTGGACGCCGCGAGATTTTACCCTAACCAACTTCGACGTAGTCGCCGACACGTTTAGCCCTTACCTAGACGACAGGGCTAACTTCAATCGGGCTAGGGGCACGTTCGACTATCACCCGTCGAGGGGCGAGAGCGCGCAGAGCACGCCGGTACTTAAGAACGTGTCGGCTATAAGTAGTCTAAGCGGTAAAGAAATCAGTAAACAAATTACATTCCCGAATTTGTACGACGCTGCTACCGTAAAGGCGCAGCTAACAGAAATTTTAAAAATTAGTAGCTCCGCTATGGAGTACGCGCAGCTAAGCGTAACGTGGCGTAGCGCCCTTCTGGAACTGGGCGACATAATCTACCTCAATATAGATATCGGTAGCGTCGTTTTTGAGAACGTGCCAGCCATGGTACGAGAAATCGGCTACGACCCGCAGGGCCTAAAGCTGCCGCTAAAAGTCTGGGTACTACAGTTATGTCCTTATAATAATGGTTCGACCGTCTACGCCGGAACGACTGGCGGCTACAGCGCGACGATAACAACAGAGGAGTTAGTGTAATGGCAGCGGTAACATTGACCATAAGCAGTAGTCAGGTTCGTACAGACGGCGACGTAGCGGACGCTCTTAGCGGCGGTTCACTGGGCGCAGACTTAGGGCAGGCGACTAACCAAAGTTATTCGCCGCTGTCGGGCGCTCAGACTGATAACGGCGGCGCGAAGCTGCTTTATATCCGCTCTAACGCCGCTTACGACCCCATTACTAACGTCGGTTTTTACGTGTCCAGCTACACTGGAACCTACGGCGGGCCTGGTACTAGTACACCGGCTGCAGATTTAGCGATTATCGTAGCTGCAGGCGCTGCCGATGCGGGCGGTACAGCTAATAACACTGACGGCCTTAGCAGCGGTCTGCATGTAGACATGAGCCATAGCATTAGTCAGGCCGGACAGTTTGCACCTACGAGAGAAACGAACGGCCAAAAGCGCGTTTTTGGTAAAACGTACTCTGCACAACAGCTAGGCATAGCTGGTAAAGAAATAACCTTGCATCCCGATGCATGTTTTTACCTATCCGGTAATACAAAGGTATCTGCTACTGGCGCACTATCCGGCAAGATTGGGATCGCAGGCGACCAGACGCTAGGAGATCAGGCAATGATACGCCTTCGCTACTACATGCCGACCAGTTCGACTAGCGGCGGTACGGTTCAATTTAATTTCGTCACGATTTATAGCTATACTGCATAAATATGAACGCTAACTTTGATAAAATACGCCTGCGCTGGCGGTTTAACTACGCTGCACGTCCGAGCAAGTACGGTATGTGGTCGCGCCCTGCTGAGCACGCGGCGGATATGGCTGCTTTTAATAACCAGAGCGACCTAGTTAGCGCCGAAATCGAAGCACAGGACATAGCGAGCGACCGGATTAGCGTCGTGGCTGAGTGTCCAGGTAGCGACTTCGTTAATTTCGAATGGGTAGCAGCAGCCATTGGCTTTACTGCGTCGGTATCGTCTATAGTTGGACTGACTCTAGTCACTAGAAGCGAGCGCAGCAGTGTGTACGTTGACGGTAGCGCGGCGGTTACTCATCGTTCGGACGCCGATAAGCAGATAAATCTAGCGACGTTCGGTAAATAAAGGGGCACGTTATGGCAGTCGTAGGTAAGGCTAAATTAGATCACCCGCCGTTAAACACGACCGGCGGCGCGTCGCTCTATAATTCTATCGAAGCGATCTATACTAAGATTTCAGACTACCTGCCATCGCGCTGGTTTGCCTATACTGCCGTCGCGGGCCAGACCTACACAGAAATAGAGCATAACCTACAGGTTCCGTTCGCTGACGTTAGAGTAACTGTCTATACCGTCAGTGGTTCAGTAACGACCAAAGTTACTAGCTTTACCAGTAGCGCAGGTCTACAGGTAGGTTCGTCTACGCTATGGCTAGTCGCTGCAGTGTCAGGATACGAGCAGACTAAGGTAGCTATTAAGCCGCCGACTGGCGGGCCGTATACGTTCTACGTGTTTATTAATCACTGCCCAGTCGACGATAAATTACCACTATCAGGCGGTACTCTTACGGGCGCACTTACTCTGTCGGCTGACCCTACGAGCGACTTGCAAGCGGCGACCAAGTCTTACGTCGACACTGTGGCGCAAGGGCTAGACCCGAAGGGTTCGGTTAGAGCAGCTACCACGGCAGGTATAACACTCTCTGGACTTCAGACGGTCGACGGCGTAGCGCTATCTGCAGGCGATAGGGTCTTAGTTAAAAACCAGGGCTTTCAATTCGATAACGGAATTTATCTGGTAGCGTCTGGCGCGTGGACTAGAGCACTAGACTTTAACGCTTGGACAGAAATACCAAGCGCGTTTGTATTCGTCGAGCAGGGAACCGCTCTTAAAGATTCTGGCTGGGTCTGTACTTCTGATCAGTTTGGAACGCTTGGAAGTAGTTCGATAATATGGGTACAGTTTAGCGGCGCTGGCGTTCTCGCTGGCGATAACTCTACTATTACCGTTAGCTCAAATACTATTAGCGCAAAACTCGACGCTACTTCGGCTACGCTAGCTTCTAGTGCTAGCGGTCTAAAAGTCGCTGACCTTGGAATTAAAGACGCTCACGTTTCATACTCTGCAGCTATCGCAGGTAGCAAAATTTCGCCTTATTTTAATACTACTCTGCAAGCGCCGACAATTTACGCAGACACGTTAATTCAGGCACCGACTTTAACTGCGTCAAGCAATCTAAATTTAGGCTGGTCTAGCCAACCTACGGCCCCTAGCGACGGCGCTAGAATTTACTGCCCAGACAATACAAATTTATTTTTCAAATCTGCTGCAGACGGTACTGCTAAGCAGCTTCTTACAGGTACATTCGACACCGACACGCTATCGGTAACAGATACAGCGCCGCTACCTGGACTAAGGAATAGAATTATTAACGGCAGTTTCTCGGTAGATCAGCGCTTTAACTTCGCTGGTACTACTCTAGTCGCCGGAACTAAAAAGCTTGTGTGCGATCGGTGGTGGGCTAAGGCTACTGGTTCTGCGCCAACGGTTACTGCGACACGCGGTAATGTTAGACTACGGGGCGCTCCTAGTTTAACCGCGCTGCAGCTTGGTACTTACATTGAATCGCTCAATACGTGGGACTTAGTTAATAAAACTGTAACGCTATCGTTCGACGTTATAGCTACTGGTAATGGCGGGGTAACCTTAGACGTATATACGCCAACGGCTGCAGATAACTACGCTACTAACACGTCGCTTTTTAGTGCAATTGTAACTACTGCTAATACTACGTCGCAGCGAGTGTCGGTTACGTTCAGCGCTGGGGCATGTAGCTTCGGCATCGGTATTACTATCAGTCTAAATACTAGTAACTTCCAGACTACAGTAACCTACTACGATATTTCTAACGTCCAGTTAGAAGTCGGCGGTAAGGCTACGGCTATGGAAGTACGTCCTTACGCTGTCGAGTTAGACTTATGCCAGCGCTACTACGTGTCTATCACAGACACCATAGCAAGCGGCATTACCCAGGCTACAGATACTAACGTAGACATATACGCGACGCTACCAAAGCCTATGCGTAGTACCACTGTGAACGCAGCATGGGCGGCGTTTACTAACGGCGTAACTGGTAACGCGGCGCAGCGTAACTTATCGGTCAAAGCGCTCTCTAGTGCTAACTGCTACGGGAATCAATTGTGGGCTACTGGTACGGTCGCCACAGGTATAACGGCGCTTAAACCCTGCCTAGTTAGGCTTAACGCCCTAGTCGTCGACGCTGAAATAACTCTAGTTTAATAGCTAAGTAAAAATAGAAATCAGGCGGGCTACGGCTCGCCTTTTTTCGTCGATTAGCTTCCTTCTAAGATTCGCGCTATAATTATTGCATCCCCATAAAACTTGCGAGGTCCAATGGACGACAGAGCTAGCAGGCTTACGTCGTTAGATCGCGTCTGCCTTATCGTATTAGCAGTAATTTTTTACCTGCTTATTCGTCTTCTGCAGACTGTGCAAGAAGACATAGGACAGATAGCGAGAGACTACGAACAGCTAGATAAGCGGACGCTAGAATTATCTAGTCGTCTGGAACAATTGGAAGGAACCACGGAATGAAAGAGACTATGGAAGTATTAGACCTGCTTAAAGTACTGGCTAAGTGTTACGCAGACGCTAAACACGACGGCGTCGTAAACTTCCTAGATATCCCTAAATTTATTCCCGCTCTAGAGCAGCTTTTTAAGGCGCTCGAAGGGGCTGAGAAAATCGAGGGCGAACTACGCCAGCTAGATATCGGCAAGGTTCTTTTAATTGGCGAAAAATTCCGCGAAATCGCCGCCGCTGTGAAAGGGTAAACAGTATGGTGCCAGACCTTTACGCTGCAGTAAATCACCTTGTCGACCCGCTCAGCATGTCTACTGGTCGTATGATACCCAAAGGCGTAACTGTGCATTATACGGCAGACGGTAGCGCTCAGGGCGCTATTAAAGCGCTGCGCGCCGAAGGTCTGGGCTACCATATTATTATCGACAGAGCGGGCGCTATTTATCAGACCTGTTACTTCAGCCACAGCGTAGCGCATGCAGGCGTAGCGAAGTGGAATAACCGCAGCCCTAACCGCGAGCACATAGCTGTAGCGCTAGTTAGCTGGGGCGCTGTCGCTAAAAAGGGCGACGAATTTGTAGCGTGGACGGGCGCGCCTATCCAAGCGTCGCAGGTAGCCAGAAGGCCAGGTAACCTGTCTAACTCGCTCTACCACTGGCATATAGCTACGCCGCAGCAAGAAGCTTCGCTTACGATGTTTTTACGTTGGTGTATTCTTAAAGGTATTAGTCACAAGGATATCTGTGGACACGACGAAGCGGCGATACCAGCGGGACGCAAGGCCGACCCTGGCGGCGTACTGTCTAAACTAATGGCGGAACTACGCGATGAAGTCAGCCAAAAACCAGGATGTTAAGGTGATTCTGATTTTTCGCTTTAAGGAAGGCCAATCGGTAAACATGATTTCAAGTAAGACCACAGCCGACAGCGGGCGGCGCGACGGTTTTACGGTTCAGCACCCAGTAAAACTAGAAAAAATTTGGTTTAGCTTTTACCAAATATTCCCAGATTTTAAGCGGAGTAAAATGGTCTACGAGTTTCGAGAGGTAGAAACTTGAAAATAATTCTGTTTATTTTCTCTCTGTTCATTGGCGCTACGGTCGCCGCAGGTCAAGAATCAGAATATTTTAAACAGCGCCGCGCCCTTGGGTTTATCGAATCGCGTAATATTCCTTCGGCTAAAAATAAGGTTACTTCGGCTTCTGGCAAGTACCAGTTTATGAAGGCGTGGGATAAGTTTTTTCAGCGTGAATGCGGCGTAACTTGGTCGTCGGTAGTTCCGTCCAGGAAGGCACCGGCTACAGTCACTGCGAGAATGAGCGCCGAGCAAGATAGGCTATTCGACGCTTACTACAGAGAGCAGGTTAAACCTTGGATAGCAGATGTTAGGCGACGCGGACTAGGTAAAAAGCTAGCCGACTACGAACTGCTGGCCCTTGCTCACAGGCAGGGAACAAAAGGCGCAGAACTGTACCTACGAACTGGGCGCGACCCATACAACGGAAAGTACGGTAACAGACACGTAGCGAGCCATCTTAAAGCGATGCGTAAAGCTATGGCGTTCGAGAAGTATCTAGATAGTCAGACTAACCTAGTGGGGGCTAAAGCATGATAGCGATAGTATTAGGCTGGTATCTGTCGGGCGTTCTGTCGTACCTGGCGCACTGCTGGGCGAAAGGTGAGCTACTACTAGGTGATGTTCTAGTAGCAGCTTTTTTAGGACTATTCGGCGTTCTAGTGCCAACGGCGATTTGTGCTTATTCAGCTATCGACGTATGTGGGGACCTGCTCACAGTACCGCTGTGGCGTCGCCCGCCGAATCAAGAGTAAACGCTACCTGAGTAGCGCAGAAGCCAGACTATTCACCTTTAGGCGGTAGTTCTGGCTTAATTTTTTTAGAGGCTTCAGATAACCATGAGCCAACGGCCACGACAGGAACGAGGGCGACCCAGGCAAGCCAGACAAGGCAGTAACGGAGCGCATGCCAGAATGGTGTAGATTCTTTTTTTGCGTCGTCGAGTAGCGGGACTAACTTAGCTTTAACGTCGTCTAGCTTGGACATAACAGACCCCTTTAATTAGTGTTCTACTAGCGTACCATATCGACGCCGCGTGGTAGAATAGGCTTATAAATACATATGCAGGAAGCTTTATGTTGGTACTTACAGCGCTAAAAATAAGTGCAATCGTCCTTGGTATCTTGATATCACGTAGCATCTGCAGTAGCAGCGACCTTAGCGCCAATCGACCTAAGCGCTCTGTCGTCGGCGGCAGGTATTTCTAGACCCTCTGGAATGTCGATAACAAGCTTGCCGCCTTCTATCTTAGCAGCGCCGAGCAGCAGCAGCGACTTAAGCCAGATTTCGGCTGTCCAGCGCGCCCGCCCGTGGTGATACGTCCATAGCGTGGCGATGCGCGTAGTAGTCAGCGAGCTAATTCCGCTAAGGTTTACGGTTTTACCCCCAAGTAAATCTACTGAATGCCGCCAGATTGCATGCGTTAAAGACATTGTAGGCCCCTGCAGTGTGATTTACTCTAACTGTAAATTGATAACGGAGTAAAAGCAATGCCTACGCTACAAATTAAGTGTAAAGGCGCTGACGTATTAGCGCTCGCTGACCTGAACGAAATGCAGGGCGAACTGAAGTCGCTCGACACCGAGAACTATGAGAAGCTGCGCCGACAAATTGAGCGCGGTTTTAAGTTTACGTTCGCCGTTTGGCTTAATCCAAGCGACAAGCGCTACTACATTCTCGACGGTCACCAAAGGTACAGGACTATAAAGCGTATGCAGTCTGACGGCTGGACGATACCGCCGCTGCCTGTGAGCATTACCGAAGCTGAAACACTGGCGGAAGCGCAGGCTGACCTACTGGGCGGCGCGTCGTCGTTTGGTAAGCCAGAGGAACAGGGCTTATACGAGTATATTTCTAAATCAGAGTTAACGGTAGACGAAGCGCTAGAACTATCAAGTCTAAGCGGTATTGATTACGACGACTTTGTAGAAGAATATTTTGAAACAAAAAAAGTAGACGAAGACGCTAATAATACTATCGATATAAAAGAAGAATGGCTAATTGTTATTAATTGTCGAGATGAACATCATCAACAAGACATTTATAACGAAATGCAATCGCGAGGCGAAAAATGCAAAATTATGTAGTGAATCTTGAAAGTGAAGTGTTCAAATCATTCCGATGCCAAAAGGCTGCAGATAGTTTAGATATCGACGTTTCTAAAAAATCAAAACATAATCTGGAAGTTAACGCAGATTTAGATACTAAGTTTAATGTTGGTTTAATAGTTGGTTCTAGTGGTTCTGGAAAGACGACACTAGCAAAAAAAATATTTGGAACAGATTGCTTTGAATTAGACATAGACGAAACTAATCCAATAATTGATCAATTCGATAAACAATTTTCTTATGATGAATGTGCAAATGCGCTAATGAGCATAGGCTTAACATCTGTTCCATGTTGGATAAGACCAGTTCACACTCTGTCGAACGGTCAACGTGCTAGAGCAGAAGCAGCTATCGCTATGTCTAACAAAAAATCAGACGTGGTAGTTATTGACGAATGGACGAGCGTAGTAGATAGAACCGTAGCGAAGGTTATGAGCCATTGCGTGGCTAAACATTCAAGGCGTTACAATAAAACCGTTGTTCTTAATAGCTGTCACTATGACGTTATTGACTGGCTAAATCCCGACTGGATAATTGATTGTAACACTCAAAAATATATTGATAGAAGGAGCATGGTTGGTACGTTTGAACGTACTGACCGGCTTCGATTTGACATTAAAGAAGTCGATAGGAATACGTGGAGATGTTTTAGCAAGTATCATTATTTAAGCGATAGGCTTCCCGGTGGGAAAATATTTACCTTCGGCTTGTTTCATAACTCAGAACAAATTGGGTTCACGTGTTTCGCAGCATATATTATTGGGGATCAGAATACCTATTTCACCAATAGAACGACTATACATCCTGATTTTTGCGGTCTTGGGATAGGTATTAACTTTACAAATGAAACTAGCAAAATCATGGTTCAACGCGGATATAAGATAAAATCTAAAGCGTCTAGTATTCCTATGTATAAATCAAGGTCTAAGTCACCATTATGGAAGCTAACAAAAGTTAATAAAAATATTGCCAAGCTTCCAGCCGGTAAGATTGCTCACGATAACGACCGAGCAAAAGCTATGCGTAGGTTATCAGTTACTTATAGTTTTGATTTTGTGTGGAAGCCATGAATAAAATGATATCGAAAATAGCCCCTCGCGGGGCCTATCGTTACTCGCTTTTAAAGGTAGCTGTTACCGGCGTCCCAGAGAATTCTAGAATTACCTTGGTTACTGGTATCGTCTGACTAGCAAGACATATTCTAGGTTCCATAGTGACACCGACGTAGCCGGTAATGTCACTTATAACTACCTCGTCGCAGCCCTGTATCGTAAGCGCCTTATAGGTTACGGTCAGGTCTGGGCCTTCGTAGCGTTTCTCGTTACGCAGTTTCTCGACGAAATCTAGCGTTAGTATTTCGTTTGGTACTTCCTTTAGAATGTCCTGATTCTTGGGGCCAAAAATACTTTGTACAAGCGCTCTGCCTTTAACCGTCGTCCTAGTGTCGGTGATTTCTGCAATTTCTAGGTCAAGACTTCCCGACTTTATAAGCTGGCTACTCTCGGCTGGGTCTAAGATAAAATGAATTTTCTCGCCCTTCTTAAGGCGCTTAGGCGTGGGTTCTACTATCCGAATATCGACGCTATTACCGCAGCCGCACAGCAGCAGTAGCGCCGCATAAATACTTTTACGCATCGTCCTGGCTCCATAATTTAAAGGGTATCTGAATATTTTACAGCGTTTCTTATAAATTGTCGCTTGCCAGTGTATGGACAGTATTGTACTAACAATGCACTACAATTTAACACGAGGTAAAGACATGGACGCCCGACTAGAGGCCCATTTATTACGCACGCTTCTCGATGAACCTTGGGACGACGTAGCGCCCGACACTGACGAGGAACTGCGCGCCTACTGCAGGACGCTCTGGGCGCTGCTAGAGCGCAGCTTTAGCGACGAAGGCATAGCCGAGTACGAAGCTACCGTAGTACCAGGCGAACGGTTTGCCGACGTAGCAAGATTTCGTCTTTACCTTGAACGTGAAATTGAAAAACGCCGTCACTGGCTATTCTCTCGCGCTGGCGTAGTCACCGAACGGCGCAGAAGGGTAGTTAGGTGAACGAGAATTTACGCCTAGCTTTAGTCGGTCTATTTCTCGGCGCATGTTCCTACCTTGGGACGATAGCGGGTTTAAAAATACTTCAATATTACGAGGCTAAAAAAGATGAGCGACGTACAGGTTAGTACTTTTATTATAGGCTGTATCGCTTTAGTCGTAGGTTACGCCGCTGGGCGATTCAGTGGGTACGACTACGGGTTTAGGAAGGGGTACGTTTCAGGGATGCGAGTAACTTTCGGGGGTAAAAGTGCAAAAACTAGCGACTAATGTAGTAACTCTGTCGATGCGACTAGACGCCGACCTGCGCGACGCCTTTAAAACGGCGTGTAGTGGGCGCGACATGAGCAGCGTTATGCGCGACCTAATGCGTAACTTTATAAAAACCAGCTACAAGGCGAGGCATAAACATGGACAGGGCCGCTAGAGCTATTCTTAATCTTATAAAAGACCTTAATTGGTTCTCCGATATCAGTAATCATCACGACGAGGCGGTAGCGCTTAAGGCTAGAATCGTTATCAGGAATTTCCTGCAGAGCGACGACGCGCGAATACTATTAACGACAGACGACGGTAACTAATTTCACACGAGGTAGACATGATTGGCGGACCCCACGACGTACCGGAACAGAGTTATAGATCAGACGGCGGGCTTAATATTAGCGCGCTAAAAAACATGCGCGACTGTGCAGCTAAGGCTAAATGGCACCTTGATAACCCTAAGCAGCCGACGCCAGACATGCTCGCAGGTACGGCGCTACATATGGCTATCCTAGAGCCAGAGCGCTACGAGCGGACGTATGCGCCTAAGCCCGACATAAAGGCGACGACTAAAGCAGGTAAGGCTGCTGTACTCGAAGCGAAGTCGGGCGGCAAGGAACTGCTGGCTAGGTTAGACTACGACGGCTTCAGAGAAATGGCTGAGCGTATTAGGGGCAGCGCGTTTTATGCGAAATTTCTAAGTAACGCTGTCACCGAAGCTAGTTGGTTTTATGAGCATCATTCGGGCAGGCGTCTTAAAGCTAGGACAGATATCTGGCTACCGGACCTTAATCTTATCGTCGATGTTAAGAGTGTTAATAACCTTAACGCCCTGAAGTTTTACCGCTCCGCTAAAGACTACGGTTACGACGCTCAGGCAGCTTACTACTGCGACGTCGTAGCTGGAGTTACGGGACAGCCAGTACAAGGGTTTATTTTTCTCGTCGTCGAGCGCGGCGAAGACCGTGGCATAAGGGCTTTTATGGCAGGCCCACGCTTGATAGACAGGGGCCGCAAGCTATATAAGAACTGGCTTAGCCAGTGGCTTTACTGCGAAGCTACAGGCGTCTGGCCTGGACACGCCGAGCAGTTAGAAACTTTAGAAATACCGGCTTGGGAATTAGGCGATAGCGACGAATTTTAACATCAAGTTTATAGGGGTATGAAATGGACTTAATTACTTTCGACACCATGCTACCAGGCGCTACGCAGTGGGAACTACTATCACGACAAGCCAGCGCGCTACTACAGTCTGGCCTGCTGCCGTCGTCACTTAAAAGACCAGAGCAAGTAATCGTCGTGATTTTAAAGGGCCGTGAACTGGGTATACCGCCGATGCAAGCGCTAGAGCATATACACGTAATTAGCGGCAAGCCCACTATGTCGGCAGAGCTAATGCTAGCGCAGATTTTAAAGCTGCATCCAGCGACTAAGATTAGCTACCCAGAAATGAATAACGAACGCTGCGTAATCGAGGTAACGAGGGCCGGTAATAAGAACAGCCTATTTGGTTTTACCGTAGACGACGCACAGCGCGCAGGTCTGACGAGTAACCCTAGCTGGAAAAAATACCCACGGGCGATGTGCAGAAGTCGGGCTATCGCCGAAATGGCGCGGGCGATATTTCCCGACGCCCTGGCAGGGGTAAGCTATACGCCAGAGGAACTGGGCGCGGTAGTAGACGAAGACGGCCTGGTAGTCGAAGTACAGACGGTCGAGCCTATCGAGCCTACTAAGTACCAGCCGGTAGACTCAGAAGACTTTACCGACACTGCCCCGCTCGAAGTAGTTGAGGTAGCCGCTGGCGACCAGGTTAGCTGCAGAACTGTGGACGACAGAATAGACGGCATGCTTAGCCGTTTCGCTACTGTCGGTCTTACCCGTTTCGATATAGAGTTAGAGCTAGGTAAAAAATGCGTCGATTTTACGAATCTAGATTACGATAAAGCGTACAGCTATTACCGTCGTGCGGCGCGGCAGTGGGAACAGAATACTAAATCTAAATTTGAGGCGAGCAAATGAAGCGACCAGTAGACATTATTAAAGAGCTAGACGCCGGTACTGCGATTACAGGCCAGGAAGCTGAACAGATTTTAGCGCCCCTGTTAGACGTTCTTAAAGCTGCCAGCGTATTCGCCGCCTACCTTTACAAGGTCGACAAGAAGCTACTTGCGTCGCGTCCTCCGACCGAGCTAGGCATGTACGACAAGCTGGTAAGCGCGATTAATTCGTTTACTGAGAAGCCTATGAAGCGCTCCGACGCTCCGCTAGACGCTTAGCCCAGTGCATAAATTACTATTTTAGATTACGACTTCGGATCGGCTACGTGTTAGCCGGTCTATTTTTTTAGGATTACAAAAATGCACCAGCCCCATTCTTATTATGCTTTCAGGTATTTATCGCAATTAAATATCCCACCGGAACTAGACCTAGATTTTTTAAAAAATAACGCGACCATGCCGCTAGCTGACATGAGCGGTAGGATTTACTGGACATTTAATAAGATTTTTAACGATGAGAAATTATCTAAATACTTAGGCATACCAGTAAAAAAAGACGCGCCTAGCGGGTTTCGCGACACGCTTTCGGCTACCCTAGCGAATCTATATTTAGCGTCTAAGCGCGGTATTAATGTTTATAAAATCTGCGGAGAATTCGGACACGCTTTGAATAAAGCGCCGGTAAATGTCCCAGCTAAACATCTAAATTTTAACGACCAAATAAGTTATGTAGAGTTACCTGCATCGTTAAAGCTGTTCCCGTCGTCGCATCATCAAGGATTTTATGCGACGTGCTGTAAAATTTCAGACAGCCAAAAACAGTATCTAAGAGAAACGCCTGGTACTGAGCATATACGCGACGCTTCGTATACAATGACCCTTTACATACCAAGTAAGTTATCTAGTTTTTCTGATTCAATAGGGTCGACAGTTATACAGATTTCACTACGCGACGACGACAGTATAGCGGAGGCTATACATAACGCGCTAAAGCGCTATAACTGGAATTATTTTAAACCAGAAGCCTTTGAGTATATCGCTAAAGCATTGCTCTACATTAACAGCGGCGACCCCGATTTAAGGCACCTAGAAGCGGTAAAAGAAACGAGGGGCCAAATGGCATGGAAAAGGCGAGCTAAACACGAGTATAAAATAGCACTGACCCTTGTGGGCTTTAATTATAAGAAGCCGTTTCTTTACGGTAAGAGTGAAACGCTAGTTTCTACCCACCCGCGCTGGCAACCATGCGGCAAAAACAGAGAGCAGATTAAACTTATCTGGGTACGTGAACACGTCCGGCATTACGCCGCTCGTGAAGTTACATAAGGGGTCTAGATGCGTAGCCTAATAGCTGTTTTATCGCTCGTGTATTCGTCGGTAGCTCTGGCAGGTAGTACCTACGTCGCAATCGGCGACAGTATTACCAGTGGTCTAAACTCGCAGTGGTTAGCGCCGCTGGGCAAGTATTCATTCGCTACCGGATGGGGCTTAGAACGCAGCTTCGCTAGTTTCGTCGCGGCAGATAACTACTATAACGTCGCGCTGCCAGGGGCTTTAAGCGGCTATATTCAGTACCAGGCTGAATTCGCGCACCACGTACAAGCTAAGTACGTGACGATAGACATAGGCAGTAACGATATCTGCTGGGTCGACCCCGCTAAAATCGTCCCGACTATCGACGGCATGGTAAGACAGCTATCGGCGTATAGCCATACCGAGAAAATTCTAGTTGCTAGCCTTCCCGACTTTCGCCAGCTTTATCAGCTTCGGCGTGGTTCACTTAGCTGCAAGATACCTAAGCTTATCTGCGCCAGTTATTTCAACGGCGACGACGAGTACCGCGCTAAGATCGACAACGACATTCTGTCGATTAACCGTAGCCTGCAGAAAATGCAGGTTATGTACTCGAAAGTAGTCTACGTCGATATCGCGCGTGATAGTTACTCTGCCGAGGACATTAGTACGGTCGACTGCTTTCACCCAAGCGCTAAGGGACAGCAGAGAATAAGCGATAAATTCGTAGAAGCATTTTTAAACTCAGATAAAAAAGGTAGCGAGGAATGATTAAAGCGGCGCACTTAACCGAGTTTTTAGAATCAGCAGGTTACTCAGCCGTAGAAGTCGAGCGTAACGTGTACCTATGCGAAGCGGGTAACACAGTTTTTACGTGGTCGGTAGAGGGCGAAATGGTGGGCGCTATCGACGCTGCGATTATTTTTAAACCCAAATCATTAGCAGAAGTTAGCGATTACCTGGCGCGCGGTAACCTGCAGTAACGTGCGGGCCTTGAATTTAGCGGGTATAATGTAGGTTAACCCATAAATTCCGAGGTCAATTTGATGCTTAAGCGCATAGCGCTAGGGCTTTGTACCCTGGCGTTAATTATTTCGTGTGGTAAAAAAAAATGCTCATGCCCAGACGATAAGCCCGATTTATCGCCGGTAGTCGAGCTACCGATCCCGCCTAGTGACGGCCCTAACTGCGACGAAATCTACGGCCAGTGCGTCGACACTCGTGATACATGGCGCGCAGAGGGCGGACAGATTCAACGTAACGGCAAGTCGCAGCGCGTCGTCGGCATTAATTGGTTTGGGCTTGAGACTTCAGTTACCCAGCTTCACGGGCTGTGGACAGGTCGCACAATTGAAAGCTTTGTAGATCAAGTAGCAGAGCTAAAATTTAATTCTATTCGCGTACCGCTGTCGCCAGAAGCGCTCGACGAATCACTGCCGGGAAGCGCTGGCTATCCTAACCCAAAAGCGCAGCTAGTCGCTCTCATCGACTACGCGGCGACTAGGGACATTAGCATTCTGCTCGACATGCATACATGCAGCCGAAATAATAATCACATGAATAAACCGGCCCCTGGCGTCGGTAGCTGCGGCAGTTATAGCGAATCGCGCTGGACAGCAGACCTAGTAAAACTTGCCGAGTTAGCTGAAGGTCGACCAAATATAATTGGTATCGACATTTTTAACGAACCCTACGGCGTAACCTGGCAGCAGTGGCGCGGCATGTCGGAGCGAGCAGGCGCGGCTATCCTAAAAGCTAATCCAAAAATTTTAGTTTTTGTAGAGGGTGTGGGTAACGAGGGCGGCGCTGGACAGCATAGCGCTTTCTGGGGCGAGAATTTATACGACGCTGGGCGCGACCCAGTACGGCTTCCTGCTAGCAGGCTGGTATACTCGCCGCACGTATACGGGCCGACAGTCGCAGGCCAGACCTATTTTAACGCGCCAGATTTTCCGCGTAACATGGGAGAAATCTGGAACGAACACTGGTCGCATCTAGTTGGTAAATCGCCGGTAATTATAGGCGAATGGGGCGGGCGCAACACGGGACTAGACGGCATCTGGCAAGGCGCTTTTACTGACTACTTGAAAAAAATTAAAAGCGTCGACGCTTATTATTGGTGTCTTAACCCAAATAGCGGCGATACTGGCGGTATACTACGCGACGACTGGCGCACAGTAGACGAAGCAAAGTACGCCGTGCTCAAGAACCTGTACGATTTGTAAACGAGAGAACCCAGCGCGAGAGCGCTGGGTATAATAAGTCGGGGGTACACCGACCTATAGCAAGGTTCCGTCTGATAACCTATCGCCGCAGTTATATAGATAACTCGACATTTTTGTTATTACCTGCTCATATTTCAAAGCTTCCAAGACGCTAAATTTTTCGATTTCGCGCCGCTCTTTTTCGTGGCTACCATCCCACGGTTTTATTGCTGATTTAAGCGCGAGACTATTTTATAGCCATCGTTTTTAAATACGAGCAGCCTGTTAGCATCCCAGCTATAAACCCCAGCAGTGTCAGCAGGCGCGGCGCTATCGTCAAAAATCGGCATCCTAGTTGGATTAATCCCGGCGCTCCGCTCAAAGTCTTCTCTGGTAACATAGTCGACGTAGCTACGGTATCCGTTCAGAAATTCTAGTAAATCGTCCAAATTTTTCAGGTTAGGTTTCATATTTGTACCCCTTTCATATGCGTTATATGTCTGTACTTTTGCTCATATGCTCGTTATTTACTAGCGATGCAGCCGTTTTGACGTGATGCATTCATCATGCCAGTCGATTTCTCGTAAGCGCTATTCGACCAGAGATTAATTAGGCGGAAGCTGCTGCCGTTACTCAGAGTTACGTTAGATGCTGGGAACGTCCAGGCGCAACGGTCGGCGATTTCATCGCGGTTAGGCGCGAACCAGCCGGTTCTACGTGGGTCTGTTACTAACTCTGCTAGCTCGTGGGCTGTCGCGTTAGCCAAGTTCTTAAGGGCCTGCGAGCGCGTCTTATTTACAGTGTCGGGAGTGAAGCATTTCGCGTCGTCAATGTCTGGGAACCAGGCGAGCAGAAATTTTTTACCGTTAGCGCACTGTGCCCAGCCATGTGTCGCGCAGATATTAGCCTTAGCTTTTTTAGTACCGTAGATAAAATAAGCAGTCGAAGCGTCTGGCGCATTTTTGTTCAGCTTGCAGACTTCAGCCGCTGCGGAACCTACGCTTAGGTCGCCGGTAGGAAAAACCGAGGGGTCAAATTGCGCTGCCTGGTTACTAGTGCTAGACGTAGCGCCGTATTCGTTAACTATGCCGAGCCATTTACTGTTACCAATGCCGCCCAGTAGCGAGGTAAGGCCAGTTACTTTATCGCCTGCATATTTTTTGTCTGTCCATTCGCTGCCCCAGAAAATTGCCTGAGTCTTGATAGCAGTACGAATGACTTCGCCGCCTTTATACTGAAGCAGATTATTTTTTTCCGACGTAGTCAGCGACAAGCTGTCGTCAGTCGTCGCAGTTTCAGTAGTACGGCCTTGCATAACGCCAGTCTGTACTGCGTCGTCTTGAGCGCCGCAAGCTGTTAACACTGTCGAGATAGTAGCGATGATGGTTAAGCGTTTCATAGTGTACCCCCAAGTTTGTTTCTCTAGAGGGCCGCGCTGCTTATATATCACTCATCGGCACTACCGCGAAAAGCTTTAGAACAATCGTATAACTGCCCAGTATCGCTACTGAATTCAGACACGAGGCGAGCAGCGTCTAATATTTAGACAGCGATCACGACATTATTATAAGGGCGTCCGCTAAGCAAGGTTAAGCGCCTGTATTGATTACACTATTTTTAATCTGGCAGGGACACTATTAAAAGTCGGCTACCTGGTAGCTGAATTTGGTATCTAACTTGCAAGGGGGGGGGTAGCGGGCGCTCTTAGGCTGTTCGTTAAATTCGTAACTTTCGTAGTTCGTAACTTACGCGAGCGCTCCGCTTAAAGGTCTACTCTACGTCGCTCTTACTGAGAGCGTTAGTAACTGCGCCGACGCAGCCGTAAATCACGACGTAAAAAAGATTCGCTACAGCGTGAGCAGTAACCCAGCCTAAGCCGATTACTAGCGCCACGCTGAATAATTCCAGCATGCAAGCCCCCTCAGTTTTTTTGGTAGATCACTATTATATCACGCGTCGACTGGACAGCCAGTTATTCGGCCTGAAACTCTAGAGCAGCGCGCACTACGCGGGTTTTACTATAGTAAATGCTGCGTAAAAAATAGGCAGTAAATAGGATTTATTTTACTCTGAATTCGATTTCTACTTGAACCAGGCGGCGATAGTCGTTAGCGTGACCTGGCTAAAGCATTACATTTCAAACTGAGCAAAAAAAAGCGGCCAATCATTTTTTACGATGAAAGGCCCACGAGAAACGCGCTGTACTTGAGTGGTAATCGGTATAATGCATCGCTCGTGGGTATATAAGCAAGCGTAAAATTATGCTGAGTCGCACAAGGGGCAAGGATGCTATCTTGTGGCTACTGCAAATTCTCAAGAGGCTGGCGACACGACCCAGCGTCGCCCTTCAACGGCGCGAAGCGCAGACAGTATTACGAAGTTTGGCGCGAACTGTGCGAGCAAGCTGCTTACGACGACAGCCACGGCGCGCCGATAGGTACGATTTCAATTACGCTTAGTGAGTTAGTTGAATCTACTCGCATCCCTCGCGTATCGGTCGTAGCTGCGCTAAAATTTTGTAAGAACCAAAAACTAATCACGGTCGTTAGTCGTCTGCCTACGCTCACGCTTCGCATAGCGCATTATGAGTCGCTTGAATCAGTGTCCGAATTTCTCGGTAAAATTGAGTATTTTAAAAACTCTAGTGGTCGGGATAGAGAAACCCGACCAGTGAAGGCAGAGGTTAAAGATTCAATATCATTGGTTAAAACGTGTGTTCAAAAAATCATCCCGACCGGTGACATAAAAACCCGACCGCAACCCGACCAGCAGAGGGGCGTGCTATCTATGCGAAACGACAGAAAAAAAGACGGTGTTGAAAAACCAACCCGACCGCAACCCGACCAATTTCGGGACATTCTTAAGAATAATAATACTGAGCTACTGTATAACAGTAGCGTAGGTGCTGCTAACGCAGCCGCTACGCCAAAGCCTAAGAGCACTAGGAAGCCGAGAGCAGTAAAGCAGCAGCCAACAGAATGGCAGATTCGCGTAGGGACATTCTGGGCGAATCACCTAGCTACTTTATTCTCGGCGTCGTTAGTCTCGACAGAAAAACAGATCGCGGGCATCCAGGCAGTTCAGGCTAAAGCGCCAGATTTAGACGAAGCGCAAGTAGAGCTCGTCTTACTCTGGGCTACTACGCATCGTCACTGGAAGCGCGCCCTTTTAAATCTGGGCGGACTACTCACGCCGTACCGTTTCGCTGACGGCGCGCCGAAACTGGTAGCTATGCTGGCCGACATGGACGCCGAGCGTGGCAGACAGTCTAACGCTGCGCCTAAAAGAACGTGGGCAGGCGAAGAAGTTTGACTTAGTTTTTATCGCACGGTAAAACGTACTTACTATTTTTAACTATCAGTAAAAGCGGGACGCTCATGGAACCAGAACAGTGCTTAGTCGGCCTAGTGTTAAACCGGCCAGCCGATTTCGAGCTAGCGATCCTGGAAGGCGTAACGCCCGCTACATTCGACCGAGAAGACTGTAGGGCTATCTGGCATACACTCACCACGACACCGCGCGAGAATGGACGATTAGACCCCTTCACGGCGATGCAGCGACTAAGCCCCGACCTTACTTCTATCGCTGGGCAGCTAATGGCGGATAGTCCCATTACGCAATCGGTAAAAGCATATGCGCGCGAAGTAATCGCAGCGAGTAAAGGCAGGCAGGCGCAGCGCGCTCTTAGCGACGTAATTAGAGCTATCGGTAACCGCCAAATTTTCGACCCGCTCGACAGCATTGTAGCTCACGGCGAAGCGGCGCTAGCTCGACTTAACATAACCGAAGCTGACCACGTCGAGGTGACGGCGTCCAGTCTGCTGCCAGTGATAGAAAATACCGTCGAAGATTTACTAACGGGTAAAATACCGCCGAAAATACCGACTGGCTTTAGCAAGCTAGATACAGTGCTAGCGGGCGGGTTCGACCGTGGCCAGTATTCGATACTCGCGGCGCGTACCGGCGTCGGCAAGACTACCGTTGGCCTTTGGTCAGCCAGTACCGCAGCGCTCGCTGGGTTCAAGACGCTTTACGTTTCGGTTGAGATGACAGCGCAGAAGCTAGTCGAGAAAATAATCGCGTCGCGCGGCGAACTGCCGCTACTTAAGTTTCATACGACGCCATGGAGTGACAGGGATAAAGACGCTTTTTTTAGAGGTATTGAGAAGGGCGTAGTACCGGCCAAACTTTGGATATACGACAGGACGCATCGCAGTATAGAGCGCGTCGTAGCTCGCTCGCGGTTTCTCTCGCGCACGACTGGCCTAGACTTCCTGGTTATCGACTACATTCAGCAGTTCAGAACAGCGAAGGGCCACGCTAAGCGAAACGAAATGATGCTAGAAATCAGCGCCCAGATGCAGCAGCTAGCGAAGGAACTAAACATAAGCATACTCTGCCTTGCCCAGCTTAACCGCGACGCTTCACGTACCGACAGGCCCGCTGTACATCAAATAAAAGACTGCGGCGAATTTGAGCAAGACGCCGACGTTATCTTGCTGCTGCATAAGATAGTCGACGAAACGGGACGGCCTACTGGCATGTACGAAATGTCGCTAGAAAAATCGAGACACTTCGGCAGTAATAAAATATTCAGACTTGAGAGCAGACAAGACATAGGTAGGCTAATAGAATTCGAGGGAACAGCCGACTACCTACAGGACGACTAACGTGGTTATAAAAGCTACCTTCTCAATTGAAGCTGAAACACTTGAAACAGTACGCGCGATAGCAGCAGCCACAGGCCAGACGATAATGGCGGTTATTAGTCAGGCGATAGCTGACCTGGAAGCGAAGCATAGCCCTGATGATTTACGTGCATATAGGCGCGACTACGACAAGGTTAAGTATCAGCCGCGTCAATTTTAAACATCGAGGAATTATTTAACATGCGAATACGACTTAAAGCTTGCGCGCAATGTCCATCTATCTACGGGTATGAGGACGCAGAGTTTGCGGACATGATAGCGCTGTATCGGCGGGGGCTACTAAAGCCCAGCGAAATAGCATACCCCTGTGCGTTCGATAAAGGCCCTGCGTCCGTCTGCGCTGGTCTTGCTCAGCGCGCTGGATTTACCGACGAGCAGCTTGCTAGCGACGAGCGAGTAGAACAACTCGGGTACGAGATAGTATTACAGACGTTGGTATAATGGATTACCCTCACTATAGCGGAGCGAACTAATGCAGCCAGTTTATACGGTACAGCACAAGCCTACGGGCACTTTGATCTGTGTACTACAAACTAAAGAGCTAGCCGAAGCTTACGTCAGGCGCTTTACTGCGCTGCATATCGACGACGATAAGCAGTTTAACGACGCTACTAATTACTTAATCGAGCAACACGAAGTATGGACGACAGCGTAAAGGGGTATGGGTATGAACCTGATTGACGCGCTCAAATCAGGTAAGCGCTTTAAGCGAAAGCATTGGGATACATTTTACTTAAACCGACAAGAATGGTTTCAGCGTAAGGACGTTCTAGCCGACGACTGGGAAGTAGAATCTGACCCAGTGACGATTACCCGCGCGCAGCTAGTCGAAGCGTGGGGCAATGCCTTTGGCTGGAACGAGCCGTATGGGTCTTTAACGTGCGACATACTTGCCGACGAGCTAAGGTTATAACCGGACGCTAAACCGTAGTAACTTAGTTATAACTAATCTCTTTACTCTCGCGCCGAATCGCTGCACAGTATCTAGATACTACCAGCTTAGGTGATTCGATGGGAGAAGGGCGCGTGCTCGAAGCCGACTTACAGCGGGCTATCATAGCGTGGCTACGCCGCAGCGGTATTGAGTATTGGCGCATGCCGCTAGGCCCTGTGATTCACGGCGGCGGTAGAAAATGGGGAGAGAACCCGCTTAAGGGCTTCCCTGATCTGGCTGGTCTTTTGCAGCGCGAGCAGCCTGGAAGGTTCTGGGCTATCGAAATCAAGAGCGAGACAGGGCGCGTAAGTCCAGAGCAGGCAGCTTGGATACTTCGGCTTAAGTACGGCGGCGCTGCTGTCACTGTCGTTAAAAGTCTAGCCGAGGTAGAGCATTTTTTTAGGGGCTTAGGTGAAATCGACTAGTAATAAATTTGGGTACTGCGTCGGCGTAATAATCGGCGCTCTGCTGCTTTACGCTTTAATCGTAGTCACGTCGCCCCTGTGGGCTATAGTAGTAGCCATCGACGAAGCTAAGAAAAACTGGCCCGTGAATACCACGTTCTGTAAATTTGCAAGCGAGAGTAAAACAAAGTGAATAAAGTAATCCTAATGGGTCGGCTGTCCTTTGAACCAGAGTTACGCAAGACCCAGTCTGGTCTGAGCGTCTGTAATCTGTCGCTCGCTACCATGGAACGCATCGAGCACAAGACTAACGACGGCAAGAAACACCACACCGAGTACCATAAGCTAGTAGCTTGGGGCGGCATGGCAGATATCTGCGCCCAGAATCTGCGCAAGGGTTCGACTGTTTTTGTCGAGGGTAAGGTAAGAACTGACACCTACGAGAAGGACGGCGTTAAGGTCAAGTCGACTAAGATTGTAGTCGATAGCGTGAAGTTTCTAGACCCACGCGAAGAAGCGCCGCCAGACCATGCCGAAGGTTTTTAGGCTGCTGCGTACTCGTGACGACACCGGCGTAATGCTCAGACGAGCTAAGAGAGAAGCTCAGATCATGATCAACTTCTTTTCTTATTTGTTTGAGTCACTAGAAAAATTCTATTCTGGTTTTCTAAAGGATGGTGTACCGCTGTGGCTGATTGCTGTTTTGGGGCTTTGGTTACTTGATACCCCCAACCGGAGCTAACCGACTATGACTAACGTGAATCTAATGCACGGCGATTGCCTTGAGCGCATGAGCGAGATACCGGATGGCTCCGTTGACATGATCTTAGCTGATCTGCCGTATGGCACTACAGCTTGCAAATGGGACGTAGTGATACCGTTTGAGCCATTGTGGAAACATTACTGGCGTGTGATCAAGGCTAATGGTGCAGTAGTGTTGTTTGGATCTGAGCCCTTTTCTACGTTACTACGCAGTTCTCAGATAACCGCTTATAGGTATGACTGGTATTGGCACAAAAGATTTGCGGGTAATTTTGTTCAAGC
>Ga0315274_10000783_pt1 | contig 49259 bp, 51 predicted proteins | sample YL17G02_20_MG_FD_203700 | JGI IMG/M metagenome (GOLD analysis project Ga0315274, IMG submission 203700) | Sediment microbial communities from Yellowstone Lake, YNP, Wyoming, USA - YL17G02_20 | ecosystem: Environmental > Aquatic > Freshwater > Lake > Sediment | place: USA: Wyoming | collected... | reverse complement strand
TTATTTATAAAACGTAAATTATAGCGATCAAAACAGGTTACTATGTTATACAAGTCAAAAGGATTGACTTGAAATAGAGAAAAAAGCGGGCTACCTTTTCCTTAAACGTCCTCTAAGGACAGACTTTAAACGCGGTCTCGATGAGCCGCAAAGGAAAGGAAGGTAGCCCTATGAAAAAGGTACAAGAATACGTCGTAAAAGGCAAGGCTATTTTTATCGGATTAGAGGATTCGAAAAAAACCTGGAAAGTCTGTGTTCGAAGCGAGGGGATGATCGTTCAAGAAGTGAGCATGCCGGCCAAGTATGAAAATTTGCGAAATTACTTAAGGTTGAGATATCCATCATGCAAGATCAAGTTGATGTACGAGGCGGGTTTTGGAGGTTTTTGGCTTCACGACCGACTGGAAGAAGATGGGGTGGATTGTATTGTAACGCCCCCCAATAAAGTAACTGAAGAGAAAGCAAATAAAGTGAAGACGGACCGGGTAGATGCCAGGCGTCTGTCTAAGAATTTGGAGAATAACGATTATAAGAGTTGTCATGTCCCTGATCAAGAATTGCGTGAGGATCGTCAAATCAGCCGGACCTTGGTGCAGATACAGAAAGATATCATTCGGACAAAGAACCGAATACGTAAGTTTTTGGATTTTCATGGATTGAACGAGTTGGTTGGGGAATTTAGATGGGGTGCCTTGAATCATAAGAATTTGCGAGAACTAAGGCTTGGTGAATCCTTGCGGTTCAGTTTGAATGTTCATTTGGATGAGTTGGATCAGCTGTTAAGCTATAGGAAGCAATTAAAAAAGCAATTAATGAATCTGACGAAGAAGGAACGATATTGTGAGACATATCGATATTTTGAAAGTTCTCCAGGAATAGGATGGTTAACAGCGATCCGTTTGGTCTTGGAATGGGGTGAAGATTTAAGCCGTTTTCAGACGGGGAGGCAATTTTCCAGTTTTGTGGGCATAACGCCTAGTGAATATTCAAGCGGAAAATTTGTCAGGAAAGGCCATATTACCAGGCAGAGTCATGAATTTGTTCGGTCTTGGTTGATCCAGTGTTCGTGGGTGTCCATCAAGAAGGATCCGGTTTTATTGAAGAAGTTTCAGGATGTCTGGAGAAATACGGGTAGTAAGAAAAAAGCGATAGTGGCTGTGGCGAGAAAGCTTTCAGTCAGACTTTGGCATTTGGCAACATATAAAGAAACTTATGAAACAGGATTACTCGAAGAGCAACGAGTGGCGGCATAATTGAGGGATTTGTTCGAACCAAGTTTCAATACAAAAGGGGATCACAAATCAGTTTCGGAAAAAGGTGTACGACGAAAAAGCCTTGTTCTTTGAAAGAACGATACAGGTATGTTGACACCGTTTCCGATTTTCCGAAACAGTAAACTGTGGACCGACCACGAATAGCGGATTGTGAAAATCCTTCGTATTGAAATGTAAAAATCTATAGGAAAAGGTAGAAGTAATCGCTTGACTTTTATCATAGCCGGGCTTTTGGCACATCCTCGACGGGTCACCGCATACGGTTGACCCGTCTGATTTCGCGCCGCTTGCGGCGCCGACTACTTAGTGAATAAGTATCCAAACTAGCGCATGCCGCAAGGCGGCACGGAAAGCCTGGGGTGGGTTTAAGCTATTGTAAAAGATCACAATAATGATCGGCGCTTCCAACAAATCCAGAAAACCTAAGACTTTCGGGAGATGATTGGTTGTTTTTAGTGAATAAAATCACATTAATCCTTGACTTTCCTCTTTTAAATCCGTAAATTTTTCAAAATTTTGTGAAATCCATAACATTTGGCGGCCGAAACATGGTCAACAAAAAGGTCATCGCGAGGCTTTCCAGCTACCGCACGGCCCTACTCCGATTTCATGAGTTGGGGTTCGTCAAGGTGTTTTCGGACACTTTGGCGGAGGCAGTCGGGGGCACCTCCGCTCAGGTACGCAAGGATTTTTCCCTTTTCGGCATATCAGGAAACAAAAAGGGAGGTTATCAGACCGACAATCTGATCGAGAAATTGCAGGCGCTTCTCGGCAAAGACAGAATTCAGTCCGTCATCATCGCCGGAATAGGAAATATCGGGACTGCACTGCTCAAGTACAAGGCTTTTGAGGGCGAGGGCATCAAGATCATCGCCGGGTTCGACATCGATCCCTCCAAGCAGAATAAAAAGGCCAAAGTGCCCATCCTGCCTCTCGAGGAAATGGCCGCGTTCGTTCACGAGAACGAGATTCGGATCGGTATAATAGCAGTGCCGGAGGTGGTGGCACAACCGGTGTGCGACGCCATGGTCGCGACGGGCATCCAGGGCATTCTCAATTTCGCGCCCCTGGTGCTTCGCGCCAAACCCGACGTTGTGATCAACAACGTGAACCTGCAGAATGAACTGGAAAATGTGATCTATTTCGTCAACGCCCTCTCAAAACGGATAAAATCAAGTCCGCCAAACGCGGATATTACGGATTGAACGGAAGATTTCGCGAAATCGGCGGATAAAAAGACCCGACCCATATGATTCGATTTGATCCGTTCCCGCCCTCCCGGCGCCGGATCCGCGGTTTCTTCGCATATTCAATATTCTGAATTGGAGAAAAGGATGAGAGCGGTAAAGCTGAAAAAGGGCAACCTGAACGAATTCCTGAACTGCATGGGTTCCCACGGTGAATTCTGGGGTCCGGCAGGACAACCGGTTTATCCTTCAGAAGATCGACGATGTCAGCACACTCGACTTAACGGCCCTTCGAACGACTCTGCCGTTTAAAAAACTGCTGGTTCCGCCGAAGTTCAGCCTGTTTCATTTCGACTCGAAGGGCTACGCCACCGATTTCAGCACCCTTCAGAAACGTGTGATTTTCGGTCTGCATCCCTGCGACATCAAGGCGCTTCTGATCATGGACGAGTTCCACGCCAAGGAATTCAAGGATCCCTACTACTACGAAAGACGGAACCGTACCGTCATCATCGGCCTGTCCTGCCTGCCGGATGACAAGTGCTTCTGCAACGCGACGGGTAACGAGACGGTCACCGAGGGTTTCGACCTGTTCCTCACAGATCTCGGAGAATACTTCCTCGTCTGGGTCGGATCCAGTCGGGGGGACGATCTTGTCCGCGAATGCCCGAAGCTTACCGACGCCAATGTCGGGCACGAGGACCTTAAGAAGTACATGCAGTGGCAGAAACACCGGTCCCGCCAGTTTAAAATGGACATCGATCTCACCGCCATGCCCGAGATCGTCGAATTAAGCTATGACAGCCACGTCTGGGAGCAGGAAGGAAAGAAGTGCCTCTCCTGTGGAGCGTGCACCATTGTTTGCCCCACCTGTCCTTGCTACACTGTATTGGATGAGGCTGAACTCGTCAAGATGGAAGGCGAGCGCGTGCGTCGCTGGGACTCATGCATGTTCCGCGAATATTCCATGGTCGCCGGGGGCCACAACTTCCGCGAGGCGCGTTCCGAAAGGCTCAGACTCCGGTTTATTCACAAGCTTCAATCGTTTGTCGGCAAGTTCGGTAAGCCGGCATGCGTCGGATGCGGCCGCTGCCTCGACACTTGTCCGGTCGGCATCGACATTTTGAGCATGGTGAAACATCTTCAAGGCGAGGAGGTTCGCGCATGAGTCATGCCGTCCAGATCAAAAATCCCTACCTGCCCGAGGCCATGAGACTCATCCGGCGGAACCCGCTCACCGAAGACGTTCATTTCTTCCAGGTTCGGGCCGTGGACATGGAGAGAGCCCTGTCACTCGACTATTCCCCGGGTCAATTCATGATGGTCTCCATCCCCGGAATCGGCGAGGCCCCGTTCTCCATCTCGTCCACGCCGTCCCGTCCGGGTCTTCTCGAGTTCGGCATACGCCGCGTGGGGCGGATCACGGACGCGATTTTCAAGCTGAAGGAAAACAGCCTGATCGGCGTGCGGGGGCCTTACGGCAACGGCTTTCCCATCGACAATATGACCGGACACAACCTCATCATCGTCATGGGCGGACTGGGCGCGATTCCGCTCCGGTCACTCCTGTTTTACGCCCTGGACAACCGCGACCATTTCAACAACATCTATCTGCTCTACGGCGCCAAGCGGCCGGCTGAGATGCTCTTCCGCAAGGAATTCCTCAACCTCAGGGAGCGTGAAGACCTGAAGTGCCTTCTCACCGTGGACAAGGACGATACCGGGAAATGGCCCTGCTATACGGGGCTCGTGACCAATCTGTTCAGGCACGTGACGGATTTCGATCCGCAGAAAACCACCGTCGTGGTGATCGGACCTCCGGTCATGTACAAGTTCGTGATCGCGGAAATCCTCAAGCTCAACATCCCCAAGCATCAGATCCTCATGTCGCTGGAGCGTCGGATGAAGTGCGGCGTGGGCAAGTGCGGCCACTGCATCCTCGGCGGTTATATCTACACGTGCCTCGAGGGACCGGTGTTCTCATACTGGGACGTCATGAACATGAAGGGTCTTATTTAAGCACAGGAGCACGGCTTTGGAAAAGAAAAAATTCGACGTCGGGTTGTACGGTTTCACGGGCTGCAACGGCGACCAACTCACGATCATTCACAGCGAGGACAAACTCCTCGACTTTTTCGGATCCGCGAACATCAAAACCTTTTCACTGGCCAAAAGCGACAACGACGATTCCGCCCTGGACATCGCGTTCATCGAGGGATCCATCTCCAATCAGGAGCAGGCCGAGCATGTCAAGGAAATCCGGGAGCGATCCAGGTTTTTGGTCGCCCTCGGCAACTGCGCGTGCAACGGAGGGATTCAGGCGATGGAGCTGGGCCGGGAAGGGTGGGATCACCGGTTTCAGCAGGTTTATGGAGACGCCTTTTTAGACAACCGGACGCCCATCGAATCCAAACCCATCGATATGTTCGTGAAGGTCGATTTCTACATGACCGGGTGTCCGATCGACGCAGATCAATTTCTTTATTGCTACGGCCATTTTTTACGGAATGAACTGCCGGTCATGCCCGATTATCCCGTTTGCGCCGAATGCCGCTGGAAGGAGAATGAATGCCTGCTCTTGAAGGGAATCCTCTGCGTGGGTCCCCTGACAAACGCCGGATGCGGTGCCCGTTGTCCTTCGCACCGGCTGCCCTGTCTCGGATGCTGGGGCGTGGTGAATGAAGCCAACGTCGCCGCGGAATTCGACCTCCTGAAGGAAAAAGGATTCACCGCCGACGACATCAAGCGACGGTTTCGTATTCACACGGGCAGCGGAATCATGAAACCCCTGAAAGACATATTAGGAGTAGTTTAATGGCAGAGATCATTATCGAGCCGCTGTCCAGAGTCGAAGGCGAAGGCGGAATCACCATTCGGACCGACGGACAAAAGGTCAAAGAAGTTCATTTTGACATACTTGAAGGAACGCGGCTGATCGAGACCCTGGTGATCGGCAAGACGCCCGAAGAAGACGTCAGCATCACGTGCCGGATATGCGCCATCTGCACGATCTCCCATCGATATGCCGCGCTGAGGGGCCTGGAAAAAGCGCTGGGGATTGAAGTGCCTCCCAAGGCTCAGGCCCTGCGGACCTTGATGCACCTGGGGGAATTGCTGGAGAGCAATTCGCTTCATGTTTTTCTTCTGGCGCTGCCCGATTTCGTCGGATATCCCAATGCCATTGCCATGGCTGAGAAATACGGAGATGACGTACTGAAGGCGCTGGCGCTGAAAAAATACGCCAATCGCATCATGGCGGTCACCAGCGGAAGAATGATCCACGGCGAGAATCCCACGGTCGGCGGATTCGGCAGGTATCCCGACGTTCAGAACCTTCTGGACATCAAAAAACAGTCAGAGGCGATGCTTCCCGTCGCGGACCGGGCCGTGGAGCTCCTGGCGGGCATTTCCATTCCTGATTTTTTTGAATCCGAAACCGTGTTCATGTGCTGCGAACCTGATGCAAAAGAGTACGGGCTGGTCGGCGACCGCATCCGGATTTCGACGGGGGAGGTCATCCCCGTTGAGCAGTACAAAGAACTGACCAATGAAAAGTTCGTCGGTCATTCGGCAGCCAAGCACTGCCTGTTCCGGGGAAAGCCGTATACCGTCGGAGCCATCGCCCGAATGAACAATCTTGGGGAACGGATGGGAGGGCACGCGGCCAAATTGTTCAAGAAACAGTGGAACAAACGCTGGCTGGTCAATCCGGTGTTCAACAATATGGCACAGGCCATTGAGATGGTCTGGGCGCTTGAGCAGGTTCCAAAGATCGTGGATACGATCCTCCAATACAAGGAAGATCCCGAAATCGTGAAGCCGACCCGAACCAGCGGCGAGGGGGTCGGCGCCGTGGAAGCGCCGAGGGGAGTGCTTTACCACTGGTACCGGATCCAGGACGGGCTTGTCGCTGCAGCCAATTTGATCATTCCTACTGGACAAAGCCTGGAAGACATTGAAAAATACCTGAGAAAGGCGGTGGAAGCGCTGCTTTCACGGGGGGCCGATGATCAATCCATCCGGATGCAGAGCGAGATCATCGCCAGGGCGTATGATCCCTGCATCAGCTGCGCCACCCACCTGGTAAAAATTGAACGTGAAATCAAATGAATCCATTCTGAAAGCCTTTACCGGGAGTTTGCGGAATCATTCCACGGCCGTGATAGGCCTGGGTAATCCCGACCGCGCGGATGACGCGGTCGGGATTTTGCTTGCCGCGAAATGTAAATCCGTTTTTCCGGATCGAGTCTTTTTAGAAACTGAAACCTCCGTTGAAGGCACGGTTCTCAGAATTCTTGACGATCGAAGCATTGGGCTTGTCTGGTTCGTCGACGCGGTCGGTTTCGGGGGTGCGGCCGGCGAAATCCGCAAATTCGAGGTCCAGGACACGGATCAATTTGTCCCGTCCGTCTCCACGCACAAAGTGCCGATGACTCTGCTGATGAATCTGCTGGCCCAGCATGGGAAAACGGTTTTTCTGCTGGGCATCCAACCGGGCGTTTTGGATTTTATGGGAAAAATGAGCGACAGCGTTAATGAAGTGATTTCCGACGCTGAGAAATGGTTAATGAATTTTTAATTGTTATGCTTTTCACAAAAAATCAAATGTTCAATCGAATCTATTTCTGAATTGCCGCCGGATATTCACAGGCCGGGGGAAAGGCCCGTTATTTGTGCTTTTTTTCACAATAAAAACGCTTTTTATTCGTTTATAAATATTGTATCTGTAATAAAAATCACAATAACCCACAACGAAAACCGACAGGTTGTCCGAATCTTAAAAAAGATAAAATACGCCAAACCAGTTGTAAAAAAAATCACAAAAAAATCGTATTACCGCTTTTTTTTCTTGACAATTTCTTTTTTTTGTTTAAATTCAAAAAAATGACTCATGCCTCTTCGAATTAAAAAAAGCCAGCAAGAGGTCATCATGCCGCGAACGCCATTTCTTCTTTTATCCCGCTGTAATATTCCATCAAACTATCAACCGGTGAGCGTCATCATTTCCTCAGTTCGTATTGTCTCTGCTTCCGCGTTCATTCCGGTTCATCGTGTTGCCGACTTCTGAAGCCGATCAAATGACTGAAAAATACCAAATCGGAAAAGAGCAATGGAAGGTCCTCTTGAAAGAATGGCTGGGACGATATACCCTCCTGGCTCCACAAAAGGAACACCGGGGACTCGGTTATCAAAAGTTGACGCCAGACAATGATGACTCCGCGGTCCTTGTCCTCGCGCGCGCCGCGCAACCGCTTAAAGCTTTTCTCCTGCCGCCGCTTGAAGAAGTCGCCGGCGAGACCGCCGGCACCTCCAAACCCTACCTGTTCCTCGGCGTCAAAGCCTGTGATTTGCAGGCGCTGCCGATCCTGGACCGCGCGTTCGGAGGCGATTTCCCCGATTCCCTTTATCAGAACAGAAGGGCGGAAAGCCTGATCGTCAGCTCCGATTGCACGGAGCCCTGGGAGACCTGCTTCTGCGAACTGGTCGGAGGGCAGCCCTATCCGAGCCGTGGATTCGATCTGAATTTATCGGAAATTGAAGAGAGCCTTGTCCTCGAAGTGGGAAGCGATCGAGGCAAGGAATTGCTGAAGGGGCATGCCGAATCCCTTAAAGAAGCGGACAAGAAAACGGAGCAGGCCCTGGACAAAAAGAGAAAAGAAACCGTCCGGAAAGTCAAACAATTAAACAGCAAATTCAAGATTTCAAAATCCCAAAGGGAGTTGGTCGCGCCGCAGTGGGATTCGGAGGTCTGGTCCAAACACGCCGAAACCTGCGTTGAATGCGGCGCCTGCAACCACGCCTGCCCGACGTGCCACTGCTATTTCCTCGACGATGTGACGAGACGGGCCTTCGTCAAACTTCGCGGATGGGACGCCTGCATGTATTCGGGATACGCGGTGACCGCGGGCGGGCACTCCCCGAGAGCCCGGCTTCACCAGCGTTTCCGGAACCGGTATTTCTGCAAATTTAAATACCTGGACGACAACTACGGCCAGATCGGATGCACCGGATGCGGAAGGTGCATCGAAGGATGTCAGGGACTCATCGACATGCGGGCCGCGATCAAAGATCTGGACTGACAACGGTTATTCGAGAAATCCATTCATCATGGAATCACAAGCCAACGCCTATCAGCCGCAAAAAGCAGTGATTGAAAAAATCATTCCGGAAACGGAGGGGATTAAGACCTTTGTCCTCCGGCCGGAAAATCCGTTCTCCTTCCACTGCGGCCAATTCGCGGAATTGACCGTTCCCCGGGTCGGGGAAGGCCCCTTCGCTCCATCCTCCCCCTGCTTTGAACCCGAACGGCTCGAATTCACCATTCAGAACGCGGGCTATATGACCTCGCGGCTTCACCGCATGAAAGAAGGGGATGTGCTTGGGGTCAGAGGACCCTACGGGAACGGTTTCCCGCTACAGGATTTTTACGGCAAGGAAGTGCTTCTGTTGATCGGCGGAGTCGGATTTCCGCCGGCGAGGGCGCTGTTGTACAGCCTGCTTCGAGAAAAAACCCGGTTCAAAAAAATTGTCATGTGTTACGGGGCCCGGACGCCCGGAGACATCGTTTACAAATACCAGATCGAAAAATTCCGAAACGAGATCGAGCTCCATTTAAGCGTAGACCGCGCCGATGCGTCCTGGAACCAGACCGAAGGCGTCGTCACGGTCCTTTTGGACAAGATCGAAATCAATCTCAAAGAGGCCGTCGCCGTCGTGATCGGTCCCCCCATTATGATGAAATATGGAACCCTCAAACTCCTGAATAAAGGATTCAATCCGAAGGCGGTGTATCTTTCCATGGAACGCAAGATGTACTGCGGAATAGGCCAATGCCGGCATTGCATGATCGACAGTTATTTCATCTGTAAAGACGGTCCCGTGTTCCGTTTCGATCAGTTTAAAAATCTGCCGGATACCTGGGAATGAAGATGGCGAAACGTTTATTCATCGATCTGGAAAAGTGCCGAAAATGCGAGACCTGTGAAGCCGGGTGCAGCTATTTTTACCATCCATTCAACGACGGCATCCTCCATCTTCGGGAGCTCGCGGAATTCGCCGTGACATGCCGGAAGTGCGATCTGGCTCCCTGCGTGAAAGGTTGTCCCGCCGACGCGCTTGAAAAACAGGCGGATGGCGTGGTGAAGCGATACAACCTGCGGTGCGTGGCCTGCCGGACGTGCTGTTTTGCCTGCCCGTTCGGAACCATCCTTCCCGAGGTCATTCCCTATGCCGTTTCAAAGTGCGATTACTGCATCGGCCGCCTGAAAGAGGATGAGGAGCCGCTCTGCGTCGGAGGATGCGGAGAGGGCGCCATTGCATTCGGAGAGTTCGATCCCGGCCCCAAGGAACAACGGTTTCAGATCGCAGACCATTTAATCGTTCACGCTGTCCCATGGAAAAAAGAAGAGTTCGACTAGCATGAAGTTTGTAATGGCCTATTTGCTGTTTCCGGGATTTTGCTTCACGGCCGTGACGGGGGCCGTGGTTCACTGGCTCGATCGAAAAATCACGGCGCGTCTCCAGTGGCGGGTGGGGCCGCCCATGCTGCAGCCCGTTTACGATCTGGTCAAACTGCTCGGCAAAGAGACGCTGGTGCCGGCCGGCGCATCGCAAGGCGTCTTCCTGCTGGCGCCCCTCATGGGGCTGGCCTCCGTCACCCTCGTCTCCACCATGATCTGGATGGCCATGCTCTTCCCGGATCAAGGATTTGTCGGGGACTTCATCGTCGTTCTCTACTTTCTGATGGTGCCTTCCCTGGCCGTGATACTCGGCGGATTTGCCTCGAAAAATCCGATTGCCTCGCTGGGCGCAAGCCGGGAAATGAAGCTCATGCTGGCCGATGAACTGCCGTTTCTCATGGCAGCCCTCGTTCCCGTCATCCAGGCCCAGGGGATGCTGCGGCTGGGCGAACTTTTCCATTTTCAACGGACCGGCGTCATGGCCATCGGAACCTGGTCCGGTTTTCTGGCCTTTGTCGTCGCCGTCTTCGCCATGCAGGCCAAATTGACCTTTGTTCCGTTCGACATGCCGGAGGCCGAAACCGAGATCATGGGCGGACCCTACGTGGAGTATTCGGGCCCCCCTCTGGCGGTTTTCAAGCTCACGAGAATGATGATGCATTTTACGCTGCCCGCGTTTCTGGTGCTTCTTTTTCTCGGCGGCGTGCATTTTCAGGGATGGTCCATTCTCTGGTCCATCTGCAAATTCGGCGTGGTTCTTCTGCTGATCACGCTGATACGAAATACAAACCCGCGCATCAGGATCGATCAGGCCATGAAATTTTTCTGGGGGCCGATGACGGTGCTGGCGGCGGCGGCGATCGTACTGTCATTGCTGGGATTTTAAAACGATGGGTCTGAAACTCAAGGCATTGACCAAATCTCCGTGGGTCTATCACCTGTCCACGGGAAGCTGCAACAACTGCGATATCGAGATTCTGGACTGCCTGACGCCCCGGTACGATCTGGAACGGTTCGGAATCGTCCTGGTCGGGAGCCCGCGTCACGCCGATGCCCTGCTGGTCACCGGAAACATGACGCAGAAAAACATTCCCCGAATCAAACAATTGTACGAACAGGTTCCGAAACCCTGCCTCGTGATCGCGGTCGGAACGTGCGCGCTGGGTCACGGCGTATTCAACGGCAGTTACGTGATCCCCCATACCGTGGATGAAATCCTGCCGGTCGACGTGTACATCCCGGGTTGTCCGCCGAATCCGGAAGCTTTTATCGCCGGAGTCGTGAAACTGTTGGACAAAATACGACAGAAAGCCTGAATCATGACCTGGAAAGAGACAGAAAAAATCATTCGAAAGCGGTTCAGCGATAAAATTCAAAAATGGATCGTTCATAACAAAAACAGAATTTATGTCGACATCCGCCCGGACGATCTGGTGGAGTTCAGCCGTTTTATCTTCGACGAGCTTCACGCCCGTTTCATCATCGCCTCGGGAGTCGATACGCCCAGGGGGGGCGTCGAAATCCTGTACCACTTTGATTTTTTTCAGCTGCCGCAGGTCTTTTCGCTCCGCGTTTTCGTGAAAAAACCCGGGCTCGAAATCGAATCCGTCGCTCCGGCGATCAAGGGAACCGAATGGATTGAAAGGGAAATCGCAGAACTTTTCGGCGTCCGATTCAAAAACCATCCCAATCCCGCACACCTGCTTCTTCCCGAGGACTGGCCTGAGGGGAAATACCCATTGAGGAGAGATCAATGAGTGAAATCATCCCCATCGGCCCGTACCATCCGCTGCAGGAGGAACCCGAGTTTTTCCGCCTTCACGTGGAAGGCGAAAAGGTGGTGAAGCTCGACATCGATATCGGGTACAACCACCGGGGCGTGGAAAAACTGGCCGAATCCAAATCGTGGGATCAGGTGGTTTTTCTCGTGGAGCGGATATGCGGCATCTGTTCGACAAGCCATCCCGCGGCTTCGGTGCTGGCGATGGAAGACCTCGCCGAGATCGAAGCCCCCGAAAGGGCGCAGTACATCCGGACGGTCATCTGCGAACTGGAAAGACTTCATTCCCATCTGCTCTGGCTGGGATTGGCGGGCCACTTTCTGGGTTACAACACCGTCTGGATGTGGAGCTGGAAGTACAGGGAAACCGTATGCGACATTTTCGAGAAAGTGACGGGAAACCGTCAGAGCTATGCCATGTTCAAGGCGGGCGGGGTCCGAAGGGACATTCAGGATATGGACATCCCGTGGATCCGGTCCTCGCTTGAAAAATTAAAGCCGGCTTTGGACATGTTCAAAGGGGCGGTGATGGACGATCCGGTCCTTCACGCGCGGACGAAGGGGATCGGGGTTCTCACCCCGAAACAGGCTAAAGACTACTGTGTCGTCGGGCCGATCGCCAGGGCGTCGGGCATCGCGATCGACGTCCGGAAGGACAATCCGTATTTCGCCTACGATTGGGTGAAATGGGACCGGGTGGTGCTCCAGGAAGGAGACGTCTTCGCAAAAGCGGCGATACGCATATTGGAAATGTACGAATCCATCAAAATAATCGAGCAGTGTCTCAACCAGATGAAATCCGGCCCCATCGACATGAAAGTCAAGGAACTGCCTCCGGGCGAGGGGATCGGACGCGCGGAAGCCCCGAGGGGGGAGGTCTTTCATTACATCGTGAGTGACGGTTCGAACTTCCCGGTCCGCTACAAAATCCGCGCGCCCAGCTATGTCAACATCTTTTCCAACGAGGTGGCCTGCATCGGCTACCAGGTCGCCGATGCGGCCTTGATATTGGCGGCTTTCGATCCGTGTTATTGCTGTACGGAGCGGATGGTCGCGGTCGAACCGAAGACCCAAAGGAAAATTTACACCGGCCACGACCTGATCCGGCTCTCTCACGAGAAGACCTTCGGCATTAAGAAAGAATTGGGCCTGACATGAACGGGTTATGGGTTCCCATCATCGTTCCGGTGTTTTTCGGGATCGCCTGTTTCGTCGTTCCAAGAAAATGGCATTGGCTGGACGAAACCCTGGCCCTCGCCGGTTCCCTGGGCACTCTGGCGATTGTCGCCCGGCTTTTCGGCAAAAAACCGGTCGACTGGGTTTTCGGCGATGTTTGTTATCTGCGGCTTGACGCCCTGAGCGGGTTTATTTCACTGGCAGTGGGTCTTTTCGGATTTCTCATCGTCCTCTATTCCATTAAATTCATGCAGGGTCATGTTCGGGAGAACGCCTACTACGGATATCTGTTGCTGACATTGGGAAGCGCCTTCGGCGTTCTGCTTGCCAACCATTTCATCCTGTTCCTGGTTTTCTGGGGCTTTTTGGGAATCACGCTTTACCTGCTCATCCTGATGGGGGGGGAGAATGCGGCCTCTCCGGCCAAGAAGGCGCTTATCCTCATCGGTGGAAGCGATGCGCTCATGCTTCTGGGAATCATTCTCCTTTATTCCAGCACGTCGACTTTTGAGATCTCCAAAACGGTTCTTCCTCTTCAGGGTTCCCTGGCGGTTGCCGCCTTTTTTACCCTTCTGATCGGCGCATTCGCAAAGGCCGGGGTCATGCCGTTTCATACCTGGATCTGCGACATGGCCGAAACGGCCCCCATTCCGGTCACTGCCTTTCTCCCCGCGTCGCTGGACAAGCTCTTGGGAGTATACCTGCTCGCGCGTCTCTGTCTTTCCATGTTTCAACTGTCCGGCGCGGCGCATCTGATCCTGATGGTCGTCGGCGCCTTCACGATTCTCGCGGCAGTCATGATGGCGCTCGTCCAGCACGATTTGCGGCGCCTGTTGGCATATCATGCCGTTTCCCAGGTCGGGTACATGGTTCTGGGAATTGGAACGGGCAGTCCGGTCGGCATTGCAGGCGGACTGTTTCATATGCTGAATAATTCCATTTATAAAACGTCCCTCTTTCTATCAGGCGGAGCGGCGCAGTACAGAACGGGCACCTCTGATTTGGACCGGTTGGGCGGACTCGGGAAAGTCATGCCCGTCACATTCATCACTTTTCTGATAGCCGCATTCTCCATTTCCGGAGTGCCGCCGTTCAGCGGGTTTGCATCGAAATGGATGATTTATCAGGGAATCATCGAATCGGGTCCTACGGCCGGGAAATTGTGGATTGTCTGGCTCGTCGTAGCCATGTTCGGCAGCGCTCTGACTCTGGCCAGTTTCATGAAACTTGCCCATGCCGTCTTTTTGGGCGTGCCTTCGCCGTTGGTTGAAGCCAAAATGGTGAAGGAAGTGGGATTTGGAATGGCGACTCCGATGGTCGTTTTATCGGCGCTCTGCGTGCTGTTTGGAGTCTTCGCCTTTTCGGTTCCGATTAAATATTTTTTAATGCCCGTTATACCAGACGCGATTTTTACAGGACTCTGGTCTCCGGGATTGGCGGCAATCCTCATTCTTTTCGGATTGGCCGTGGGCCTTGCACTTTTCGCGCTGGGGAATCTGAAATCCGTTCGAAAGACCGGCAGTTTCATCGGCGGGGAGAAACTTTCACCCGAAAACCGCGTCACCGGAACGCAATTCTACCTGACCATCCAGAATATCGGGGGCCTGAGAAAAATATACGCATGGGCGGAAGCCAAATTTTTTGATATCTATGAGCAGGGGGCAAAACTGGCGTTTTGGGTCGCTGGGCTGTTTCGCCGCGCCCATACGGGCGTATTGACAATGTACATGCTATGGGTTTTTCTGGGACTCATCGCACTGCTGTACTTCATGATGCCGAGGTAGGAGATGCTGACCATTTTAGTACCGCTATTGGTCCTCATGATCCTGGGGGCCGTCATCGCCCTGGAGAGCAAGGACCTGTTGTCCGGCATCATTTCTCTCGGCATCATCGGCTTTGCGTTGACCATTATATTCCTGCTGCTCCAGGCCCCCGATCTGGCCATCGTCCAAATCATCGTCGAGACGCTCACCCTTGTGATTTTGATCGCGGCCATCCTGAAAACAACGCGGGAAGACACCACCGAAACCTTCGGTTTCAAGAAAATTCTGTTGTGGGGCATTGGACTCATTGCCATTGCCGCGTTCCTTCTGGTGACCGTGAACATCTTCAAACACCTGCCGCCGTTCGGCTCGCCGGTGCTGCGAATGGCCCAACCCTACATCGATCTGGGACTGCCCATGACGGGCGCCGCCAACCTGGTGGCCGCCATCATCCTTGATTTCAGGGGTTATGACACGCTGGGCGAAGCCACGGTGCTGTTCACCGCGGTGGCGGGAACCGTCGCGGTGCTTCGAAGCGTGGGGAGAAAACGCGCATGAGAGGAATGACGCCCATCGTCCAGTGCATTTCACGCCTCATGGCTCCCTCCATTTTCCTTCTGGGCGTGTACGTGGTACTCCACGGCCACTTGACGCCGGGCGGGGGATTCGCGGGCGGCGTGCTGATCGCCGGCGCCTTTGTCCTCCTGGTTCTGGCGTTCGGCTCGGATGAGTGGAGAAGCCGGGCGTTGAATTGGAACGCCACGGTGTTTGAAAGCCTGGGGCTCTTTTTTTTCTGGTTCCTCGCCGTGATGGGGTTGATCGAGGGCGTTCCATTCTTCGTCAATGTGATCGCAAAGGCCAATCCGGGCCATCCCTACCGGCTGTTCAGCGCGGGGATCATCCCGCTGTGCAACGCGGCGATCGGAATGGAAGTGGCGGCCGGACTCTTCTTCGTCTTCATGTGCCTGGCCATCCTGAAAATGGGGGAGAAGCCATGATCTTGTACACGCTGGCGATTGTCCTTTTTCTTGTCGGATTGTACGGCGTTCTGGTGAAACGGAACATCTTCAAGATCATCATCGGGCTGGCGGTCATCGAATACGCCGTCAACCTGCTCTTCGCGCTGATCGGGTACCGGTACGGCGGGGCGGCTCCCATCCGGACCCAGGGAATGCCCCAGGACACGCTCTTCGTGGATCCCATTCCCCAGGCCCTGGTCTTGACCGCGATCGTGATCGGGCTTGCCACCACGGCGCTGATCGCCGCGGTGGCCGTTCGAATCTACGAAAAATACGACACCTATGACGTGCGAAAAATCAGGAAATTGCGCGGATGAACTGGCTGCCCTTGTTCGTCGTCGTCCCCCTGGGGATGGCGTTTCTGACGCCGATCCTTTCGAAGTGGCTGAAGTGGTTCCCGGACGCGGCCGCCAATCTGGCGACTGGATCGGCCATGGCGCTTTCGATTGTCGCGCTTCCATTCGCCAAGGCGACGACCGTGTATTTCGTCGGCGGTTGGATGCCGTTCAACGGAGTCCCGATCGGCATTCACCTGGTGCTGGACGGCCTGACCGTTTTGATGCTCCTGGCGGTGAACCTCGTCGCCTTTGCCTGCACGGTCTACTCGGTGTCGTACATGAAGCATTACACCGACAAGGCGAAATTCGTCACGCTGTTCCTGCTCATGGTCGCCGGCCTCAACGGCGTGGTCGTCTCGGGAGACCTGTTCAACGTGTTCGTGTTCTTCGAGATCACCGCGATCGCCTGCTACGCGCTGGTCGCGTTCGGCGTGGAAGCGGAGGAACTCGAGGCTTCGTTCAAGTACCAGGTTCTGGGCGGCGTGGCTTCCTCGCTTATCCTCCTGGGCATCGCGCTGTTCTACTGGCTCACGGGAACCCTGAACCTCGCGGACGGGGCGAGGGTTCTGGCCCAGAAGGAAGGCAATCCCGCGGTTTTCTTCATAGGCGGTCTGCTGTTCACGGGTTTCGGCCTCAAAGGCGCGCTCATGCCGTTTCATGCCTGGCTGCCCGACGCCCACCCGTCCGCTCCGGCTCCCGTTTCGGCCATGTTGTCCGGCGTCGTGATCAAGGTGCTCGGCGTGTACGCGATATGCCGCGTTTTTTTCAACGTACTGGGCGTGACACCGGCGCTTCTCTCCGTCCTGCTCGTGCTCGGGGTGGTGTCCATGACGGTCGGCGTTCTGCTCGCGCTGGCCCAGTGGGATTTCAAACGCCTTCTGGCCTACCACAGCATCAGCCAGATGGGCTACATTGTGATCGGCATCGGGCTGGGAACCCCGCTCGGCATTTTGGGGGGGTTGTTCCACCTTGTGAACCACACGGTGTTCAAATCTCTCCTTTTTCTAAACGCGGGCGCTTTGGAATATGCCACGGGAACCCGTAACCTCAAGCGCCTCGGCGGGCTGAACCGAAAAATGCCGGTCACCAGCGGTACATCCATGATCGCTTCGTTTTCGATCGCCGGGCTTCCACCCTTCAACGGGTTCTGGAGCAAGCTCGTTATCGTGCTCGCCTGCGTCCAGGCCGGGCATCCCATCATCGCTGGCTGGGCCGTATTGGGCAGCATCCTGACGCTCGCCTCCTTTCTCAAGGTTCAGCGGTACGCGTTTTGGGGGGAACTCCGGGAGACCTGGGCACGGGTTCGCGAGGCGCCGGCCCCCATGTGCGCCGCGATGATCGCGCTGGCGATTCTTTGCCTGGCGATGGGAGCTCTCCTGATTCCGTCCGTGAAGGCCGCCGTGCTCGATCCCGCGGTGGAGGTGCTGACCGGCGGGCTGTCGTACGCATCCAAGGCGCTGGGAGGGTGACATGAGAACGCTTGTGGCGATCCTGTTCTCATACGCGGTGTGGCTGCTTCTGACCTGGACGGTGAACTGGCAGCATTTGATCACGGGCGCCGCGGTCTCGGTGCTGATCGGGCTTATCTTCGGCAGGGCATTCGTGCAGGATACGGGCAAGCTGTTCCAACCCAGGCGCTGGTTCTGGGCACTGGTCTACGGATGGGTGTTCCTCTGGGAGATGATCAAGGCCAATTTCGACGTGGCCTACCGGGTGATACATCCGCGCATGCCCATCAAGCCCGGCATCGTCAAGGTGCGCACCCGGATCCGTTCCGAAATGGGACGCGTGTTCCTCGCCAATTCCATCACACTGACGCCCGGGACTTTCACCATCGACATCAAGGATGACGTGCTGTACATACACTGGATTTACGTGCGCCACACCGACCTTGAGAAAGCGAGCGAAAGCATTGTCAAGCCGTTCGAATCCCTGTTAATCAAGATCTTTGACTGAGGCGCGACGCGATGAACACCTTTTTCATCATTCTTGTGGCCTGCTGTTTTTCATGCTTGATCCGGGCCTGGCTGGGGAAATCGGTCCCGGACCGGATGGTGGCCATCGACATCCTGGGCATTCTGGCCGTGGGCATGACAGCCATGCTCGCCGTGATGACCGACCGCGATTTTCTGATCGATGTGGCCCTTTGCTGGGTTTTTCTTTCCTTCATCGGCACCTTGGCGCTGGCCAAGTATCTGGCACACAAAACATTGGACGAGTAGATCCATGACTTGGAATTACCTGGTCGGAATGTTCCTGATCGGCGTCGGAGTGGCCTTCAACGCGCTGGGCTGTTTGGGCCTGCTCCGGCTCCCGGATGTCTACAACCGCCTGCAGGCCGCCACAAAATGCGTCACGTTCGGAACCTGCGGGATATTTCTGGGCATTTTCGTGATGAAGGGATTCACCGGATTCGGCATCAAGGCGCTGGTCGGCATTCCATTCCTGCTGTTGACTTCTCCGGTCGCGGCGCACGCCCTGGCCCGGGGCGCCCATATTTTCGGCGTTAAATTATGGGAAAAGAGCGTCATCGACCGGTACCGCGAGGACCGGGGAGACCAGCCCAAATTATAATCGGACCTGAGATGAAAATTCCAAAATTAAGAGAGCTTCGGGAAGCGGTTCGTTCGCTGTTTTCAAAACCGTACACATCCAAATTTCCGTTCGCGCCGCACGAGCCGTTCGATGGATACAGGGGCAAACCCCAGTATTTCGAAGACCACTGCGTCGGATGCGGGACTTGCGCAGAAGTGTGCCCGGCGGGGGCGATTCGCGTGATCGATCCGGAAGCGCCGGTCACACGGAAGAATCCCGTTCCCGCGCGGAGGCTTGAAGTCTGGTACGACATGTGCAATTTTTGCGGTAACTGCCAGGCCAATTGCATTACCGAAAAGGGAATTCAATTGACCAAGCAGTACGATATGGCTTGTTTCGACCGCAAGCGGGCCATGGAATCGATTGAGCTCGAGCTGGCGGTCTGCGACCTCTGTCACGCCGTGATCACTCCCAAAAGCCATCTCAGATGGCTGGCCAGGCGACTGGGTACTTTGGCGTACGGAAACCCCACGCTCCTTATGACTTCCCAACGGGAGCTGATTTCCGTAGAATCCGGAATACCCGGCGAAGAGCTCCGCAGGCCGGATATTTTCAAAATCCTCTGCACGAAATGCCGGCACGAGGTGATGCTGAAGGATATTTGGGGAGAGCAATACGACACCCATCCGGAAAAGCGATAGCATCTGCGATGAAGGGAATCCGTCGCAAGCGGCGGGGAATCGGACCCGTCCCGCCGCAGGCGGGATTGAATGATCGACAAGCCGTTTTCTGTCATTCGTTTGTGATCCGATGGTGCGCCGGCAATGATTGACGGATCCGGGGGCGGGAGATGATGCTGTTTCGGTCGGGTCGCCATTTACCGGAAGAAAAACGCACGGCTGATTCATCGATTGTCGCGACGCCCTTGCCACAAAAAGCAATCCTTCCGTTGAATCAACATGTCGGGATTCCGGCGAAACCAGTCGTCCGAATCCATAGCCGCGTTAAAACCGGTCAGATCGTCGCCGCGGCAGACGGTTTTATTTCCGCCAACATCCACGCTTCCATTTCCGGGGAAATCGCATCGATAGGGCCGCATCAGCACCCTGACGGATCTCTGTCCGAATCCATAGTCATCGAATCCGACGGCATGGATGAAAAAATCGGATTTGACCCCCGACGCCCGGAAACTTTGTCCTCCGAGGATATCCTCTTTCGGGTGCGTACGGCGGGAATCGTCGGCCTCGGGGGAGCCGCTTTCCCGACTCACGTGAAGCTGGAGCCTCCCAAAGACAGGAAAATCGACAGCCTCGTTTTAAACGGCTGCGAATGCGAGCCCTATTTGACAGCCGACCACCGCGTCATGCTTGAAGAAACCGACAAGGTGCTCGGCGGTCTGGTGCTGGCCATGAGGGCCTTGGGAGTCCAGACCGGCATCATCGCGATAGAAAGCAACAAACCGGATGCGTTGGCCGGATTTGCCGAAGCGATACGGCGCTTTCCCCAGGTGCGGGTGGTTTCGGTGAAGGCTGCCTACCCCCAGGGCTCGGAAAAACAACTCATCAAGACCGTTTTACGGAGGGAAGTGCCTTCGGGCAAATTGCCCATGGATATCGGCTGCGTGGTGCAGAATGTCCAGACCGCCAAAGCGATTCATGACGCGGTTTGCGACGGCACGCCGCTATTCGAACGCGTATTGACCGTTACCGGCAGCGTGAAGCGGCCCGCGAACATTCGAGTTCGCATCGGCACGCCTCTTTCGGACCTGATCGATTTTTGCGGGGGGTTGACCGGGGACATCCGGAAACTCATTTTCGGAGGCCCCATGATGGGCCTTTCCCAAACCGCACTGGATGTCCCGGTGATCAAGGGGACCAGCGGCGTGGTGGCGCTGTCGGCAAAGGAAGCCAAACGGATTCCGCCGACCCGCTGCATCCGTTGCGGCAGGTGCGTGGAGGCGTGCGCGATGGGCCTGGTCCCCATGATGATGGGTCGGCTGATGGAGCGGGGATGCACGGATGCGCTCGATGAGTGGTCTTATTCAGACTGCATGGAATGCGGACGATGCTCGTATGAATGTCCCGCCAAGATACCCCTGCTCCATTACATCAGAATGGCGAAGGTTCTCGGCCGGAAAAAACAAACAGTCAAGGGAATGGATTCAGCCATATGAAGTGGGTGATCGAATCGTCACCGCACCTTCAATCGCCGGAAACCGTCCCCCAAATCATGGTTTCGGTGTTCGCGGCGCTCGTTCCAGCTGGATTTTGGGGGGTATTCCGTTTTGGAATGCATTCGGCCTTCGTGGTTCTGACATCCATAGCCGGTTGCGTATTGCTCGAGTTTATTTCGCAAAAATGGGTGTTCAAAACCACCGTCCGGATCGGCGACGGCAGCGCGGCGCTTACGGGTCTCCTGATGGCGTATTGCCTGCCTCCGGACATGCCTCTGTGGCAGGTCTTGGTCGGTTGTTTTTTCGCGATTTTCATCGCCAAGGAATGTTTTGGAGGCCTGGGTAACAACCTATTCAACCCGGCACTGATCGGGCGCGCTGTTTTGTTGACCTCATTCCCCGTCACCATGACCCGCTGGCAGATCGACGGCGTCACCCAGGCCTCGCCGCTCGGGATTTGGAAGGAGTCCATAGGCGCTTCCTTGCCGTCGTATGGGACGTTGTTTGTCGGCGGGATTCCGGGTTCGATCGGCGAGACGTCCAAATTGCTGCTGATCGCGGGCGGTTTGTTTCTTTTGGCCCGCGGTATCATCAGCTGGCACGTCCCCGTGTCGACCATCGGTTCGGTTTTCGTTTTATCGATTTTCTTCCGCCAGGATCCCGTTTTTCAGGTTCTTTCGGGCGGATTGATTTTAGGCGCCGTCTACATGGCCACTGATACCGTCACCGGCCCGTTGACCGCGCGCGGAAAGCTGATTTTCGGATTCGGCTGCGGCCTGCTGACCGTATGCATACGGAATCTCGGTTCGTTTCCGGAAGGCGTTTGTTACGCCATCCTGATCATGAACATGCTTGTGCCGTTGATCGACCGGTTCACACGGCAGCGCATTTATGGAAAAAAAACATGAAAGAAATTGTTCGACTCGGATTGTATTTGTTGACGGTATGCGCTTTGGCAGGCGCGGCATTGTCGGGGACCTATTCTTTCACCTCCAGGAAGATACAGGCGCAAAAGGAAAAAGCGGAACGGCAGGCCCTGACAGCGGTCCTTCCCGGCGCAGTACGCTTCGAATCCAATAACGGGTATATCCGGGTTTTCGACGGTCACCAGGCGCCCCTCGGTTGTATTCTGAAGGTATCGGCCGCCGGCTACTCCGGCCGAATCGAGGCCTTGGTCGGTGTCGATACGGTGTTCAAGGTGACCCGTGTACAAATTCTTTCCCAAGTCGAGACGCCGGGGCTGGGCGCCAAAATTACCTCCCCCGCATTTCTCGCGCAATTCGACCATCAAGCGTCCGACCGCATCCGGTTGAGAAAAGACGGCGGAGAGATCGATGCCGTCACCGCCGCCACGATTTCGTCGCGGGCGATCACCAACGCCGTCAGGGAGAAGGTCGATGCCTTTCAAAAGACTGTTCGGTGAATTCTCCAAAGGACTCATCCGGGAAAATCCCGTGCTGGGGCTCATGCTGGGGCTCTGTTCCGTTCTGGCCGTTTCGACGGAAGCCGTGAACGCCGTCGGCATGGGAGCGGCCATGACGTTCGTGCTGCTGGGTTCCAATATACTGGTTTCCCTGCTTGGCCGTTCGATACCCGCCAAAATCAGGCTGCCGGTTTTCATCGTCGTGATCGCTTCGTTTACAACCATCGCGGATCTGCTGATGAACGCCTATGCGCCCGCCATCCATAAATCCCTCGGGATTTTCATCCCGCTCATCGTGGTGAATTGCATCATTATCGCGCGCGCCGAAGCGTTCGCATCTAAAAACACCCTCGGCGCCTCGATCGTGGACGCCTTGGGGATGGGAACCGGTTACACCCTCGTGTTGTTCGTTCTGGCCTCCATCCGGGAAGTGCTGGGCAATGGCACGTTTTGGGGCATGAAGGTCACGCCCGAAATGGATCCGATTCTGGTGATGATGCTTCCGCCGGGCGCTTTTATCACCCTCGGCTTGATGATGGCCGGATTGAGGAGCGTCCGCAAATGAAGGAACTCGTCGTCCTGTTTCTGGGTTTGATTTTTGTGAACAATTTCGTGTTCGCGCGCTTTCTGGGACTGTGTCCCTACATGGGCGTTTCAAGGAAAATGACCGATTCCATCGGCATGGGTTTGGCGGTCATTTTTGTCCTGCTCCTTTCAGCAGTCAGCGCCTGGTGCATCCAAACGTACGTGCTTTTACCGCTTCATCTGGAGTTCCTGCAAACGATCGTTTTTATTCTGGTCATCGCCACGCTGGTTCAACTTGTCGAAATGGTGCTGATGAAATTTTCTCCGGCCCTGTACCGGGCCCTGGGGATCTACCTGCCGCTCATCACCACCAACTGCATCATCCTGGCCGTCGCCCTCATCAACGTCCGGGAAGGAAACGGTTTGCTTAAGACCGTCGTGACCACCCTGGGCGCTGGCCTGGGATTCATGCTGGCTCTGGTTTTGATGTCGTCTATCCGCGAGCGGCTTGATACGACCGACGTTCCCGAGGCGTTGAAAGGCGAACCCATCGCATTCATCGTCGCAGGTTTGATCGCGATCGCTTTTATGGGCTTCTCGGGCATGATGTAAAACAACAAAAGGAAAGCATTTTCAATTTTGATGACACTGCTGATCGTATCCATCGCGATTCTCGGCCTTCTCGGGTTGCTGATGGGAGTCGGTTTGGGATTCGCTTCAAAAAAGTTGGCCCTTCAAACCGACCCTCGGATCGATTTGGTTCTGGGGATACTCCCGGGCGCCAACTGCGGCGCCTGCGGTTTTTCGGGGTGTTTTCAATACGCAAAATCCATCGTTGAAGACGGCGTATCCTCCGGGCTCTGTACAGTGGGAAGCCGGGAGACCGCGAAAAAAATCGCCGACCTCATGGGCATTCAGGGCCAGTCGGTTGTCAAAAGAACGGCCCGAATTCATTGCGGCGGCGATTTCATTAAAAGGCAAAAAGCCGAATACGAAGGTGTGCCGACCTGCATGGCGGCGTCCCTGGTGGCGGGAGGAACCATTCAATGCGGATACGGATGCCTGGGATTCGGGGATTGCGTGAACGTTTGCGCATTCGGGGCCATGACGTCGCGTGAAAACCTGCCTCCTGTCATCGATGACGACCTTTGCACGGCCTGCGGGAAATGCGTCCGCGCCTGCCCCCGGAATTTAATCGAATTGATTCCCGCGGAGAAGCTGACCGTTGTGGCCTGTTCCTCGCGCGATAAAAGTTCGCTGGTGCGAAAGGTGTGCGATGTCGGGTGCATCGCCTGCGGGCTGTGCGTTAAGAAATGCCCTGAACAGGCGATCGTCGTTACGGACAACCTGGCGCGCATCCGTTATGACAGTTGCAAAAACGCCGGCGAATGCTTTATGGTTTGTCCGACAAAATGCATTCAAGCGAAGAAATAGCCGTGGTGCAATCGGTGTCCGGCGGGCGCCTGTCGCTTCTTTTTTCCGGAAACGAAGCCTGCGCCCGGTGCGGCGTTTGCAGACAATCGGACCGTCCGAATCCGCTGCTCGAGATGGAGAACACCATCGGCGCCCGGCCCGGCGACCGGGTGCTCGTGGTGTTGGGGTATTCCAAGCTGCGCATTTCCATTTTTTTATTCGGCCTTTCCTGCCTGGCTTTCCTCATGGGTTTAACAGCCGGCCTGGTCTGGCTGCATTCGGAGGGAGCCGGACTGGTTCTGGGTTTCGTTGTCTTGGCAATCTACGCGTTGTCTGCCCGCCGGTTTTTTCGGCAAACCACGCCAAAACTCGAAAAAATCACAGATCGGGAATGGACGGGACGCTTCAACGCTTTGAAACTCAAACAGGAGGATGGACCATGACAGTTGTCTTTGAGGGCGCGGAACTCGTTAAATTCGCCATCCAGATGGAGACGAACGGATACGATTTTTATCGGGAATCATCGGCCAAGCTGACCGCGGCGCCGTCGAAAGCGCTCTTCGATTCTCTGGCGCGTCAGGAACTCGAGCATAAAGCGACGTTCGAGCGCCTATTTGAAAGTACAGGGCAGCCGTCCATATTCGAATCCTACCCGGGCGAATACGACCTCTATTTAAAAGCGTACGCGGACTCCTACGTTTTTACCGTGAAACGGATGAAGGACGTATTGGCCAAACCCCGGCTCGATGAAAAAGAGGCCATCCAATTCGGAATCGATTCAGAGAAGGAGTCGATTTTGTACTACACCGGCATCAAAGAAGCCGTTCGGCAAGCCGACCGTTCCGTCATCGACCGCATCCTTGTGGAAGAGCGAAAGCACTTCGTCCAACTGGTCCGGCTCCTGCAAGACCTTGGATGAGACAATCAACCTGCCATGTATCCACGCGCCGGAACCGCGAAAGGGATACACGGTTGAAGAACGCGAGGTCATCGTCCTCGAGCCGTGGAACCACTTCCCCCGGCGGTGAAAGAACCACGATCGTTTTCTGCTCGGATGACAACGAAAAGGCTTCAGAGACTTTGGATACCATGGTTCTGGAGGAATTATTATAAAATAAAGACCATCGGCCTTTTTTCAGGGGAAAATACCCGGCATTCAGCAACGATGCAAAGAGTTGTTCGGGTGGTGACCGTGGAAGTCAGGGAGATGCCGATGAAACCGCGGGGGCTGGCGATGACCGGATGAAAGGCTGAAAAACGGGTCAGGGATTGCTATAAAAAGGTCCCCGGCACCTCCTGCGAAGCAGGACGCAAAGCGGGGTGCCGGGGACCTTATGCTGTATCATTAGTGATATTTTGGAACAGACAGGAATGTCTGTTCCAAAAGCAGGTAAGAACCTCATCAGGCGCATCGCAGTTCAGCTATCCCCTTACCAGCTTCAGCAGCAGGGCGATGGGGATGATGACGATGAGGAGCGGAAACAGGAGGGGGATCACCACCGCGAGCAGGATCACACCCACCAATCCCAGCACCGCCACTCCGATGACGCCGACGCCCGAGAACACCATCAGCAGGATGAATCCAACGAGCAGGAGGGCGCCGACGACGGCCAGGGGCGCAATGATGAGTCCTCCGAAAAGGCCGAGAACGCCGTGCAGGATGGGCATTCCGACCGCCACGGCCAGGATGATGAGGCAGAGAAATATGAGTCCGTTTCGCATTTTTAGCCTCCCTTTCCATTGTTCTTTATTTCCCGGAGCGCAAATCATCTGATGAAAGGTGGTCATTTCAATCCCATCCACAAAGGGAATCTTCGGCCTTGCCCGCCCTTAGCGCCCTGAACAGTAATACGGTAAATTGGATGCGGAGTTGCACGAAATTAAAATTTGTAAATGGATGAAAACGTCCGATTCCGAACCCAAAGGTCATCCGGACAATTCCTTCGGTCCGTTGACGGTCGAGCCCCGATTTTCTCCTTGACAATCGCCGGGTTTTTCTATACTTTAAAAATCAATCATGATCCTCGAAAAATATTACATCAGCAAAGAGCACTGGCAAAACGTGCTCACTGACTGGATGCTGAAGCACGAGGTGCTGGCACCCGTGAGGCAGCCGGGCGGACTGTTCTTCGAACGGATTGGTCCCTCCCGAATCCATGAAATCGTACTCGATACGGCCAGAACCGTCCAGCCGCTGAAATCCCTCTTCTTTCCCGTTCTCGAAGACGTCACATCCGATCCGCCGAAAGTTCCCCAATCGGCTCTTATTCTCGGCGCGCGGGCCTGCGATTTGAAGGCGCTGGCCGTGCTTGACAGACCGTTCATCACAGCCTCTCCCGATCCCCATTACGCGAGCCGCAGGCAACCGGCCGTGATCGTCGGTTCCGACTGCACGTTGCCCTTCTCCTCCTGTTTCTGCGCGGCGGTCGGCGGTCAACCGTACGCCACGGACGGATTCGACCTGAACATTTCAAAGATTTGGGACGGATTCGTCATTGAAGTGGGAAGCCTCCGCGGAAAGGTTCTGCTGGAGGGATTCGATCGATCGCTCAAGCCTCTGGTCAAGGAGGAGGAGGAAGCGCAGCAACGCCTGCGGCGCGAGACGGTTCAACGCGTTCAGAAATGGAACTTCGATCTCGCAACCCTCACATCCTTTGACGAGCTCATCCAAACCGGATGGGATTTTCCGATCTGGCAAAAACATTGCTCGACCTGCGTCGAGTGCGGGGCGTGCAATTTCGCCTGTCCGACCTGCCATTCTTATTTTCTGGACTCCGTCACGCCGAAGCCCTTTCAGAAACTCAGAAGCTGGGATTCCTGCCTGTTCGCGGGGTATGACCGCACATCCGGCGGGCGGTCTGCGAGGCCGCGTTTATTCGAGCGTTTCCGCCATCGGCTGGCATGTAAATTTCTCTACCAGAAAGAAGAGACAGGCCTTTCCGGATGCACGGGCTGCGGAAGGTGCATCGACGCATGTCCCGGAAAGATCGACATGCGGATGCTGGCCCAGAATCAACCGTCCGGTGAATCGGTTCACGCGGCCTGAAGAATCCTATCGAGTTTTGTCAGAGTCGGGACGGTTTGAATAGTCCTTTTTGTCATCGCGAGAATTTCCACATCGCAAGCGCTGTTCTTTCTGGAATGACAGGGGGCGTTCGATCACATAAACCATTTTCCGCTAACCCGCCGGGGATTGCGTCAGTCACGATGCGGGTCGTGGGGTGGATTCCCCCTTGTCAAAGGGAGCCAGGGGGTTGTCAAATGGCTGTCGTCACTGAGTTTCTTTTTTGAAAGGAAATCGTCGGTGCCTTGGAAATACTCGAAATGACAAATAACGACATCCGTGAAAGATACCGAATCAGGTGAGCATGGCGAGTTCTAAAACGCTTTTTCAAGTGAAAAAAGCGGTTGTCGAGAGGGTGATCCGCGAAACGCCGGATACCCGGTCGATCCTCCTGCGACCCGAAGGGGGATTCTCCTTCAGACCGGGACAGTTCGCCATGGTAACCGCGCCGGACGCCGGAGAGGCGCCGTTCGCCCCATCTTCATCCGCCGAGAAAACGGACACGGTTCGGTTCACGGTGAGAAGGGTCGGAAGCGTCACTTCCAGAATCCATGCCCTCAAGCCGGGGGATATCGTCGGAATCCGGGGGCCTTACGGAAAGCCGTTTTCGCCGGAACCGCAGACCGATCCCGAAATCGCCTTCCTCTGCCGGGGCATCGGGATGGCGACCGTGATGCCTTTCCTGTGCGCCGTTCTGAGCGGGAAAAACAATTTCACCAAAATTGCCCTTTGGGCTGATCCGGCAGGCGAATTCCCGAAGGCGGGCGACAATCCGGATTTCAGCGGAACGATCGACGTCATGCGCCTGGAAGAATCCTCCGGAAACGATTCCGTAATGAATCAGGTGGGAAGCCTGACGCGATCCGGGTTTCATGCCGAGCACGGGTCGGTCCTTCTGTTCTGCGGACAGAAAGAAAACAGAATTCTCTCGGAAGCGCTGCTTCGTTCCGGTTTCCGGCCCGAATGCATTTTCCTCTGGACGGAGAGAAAGATGTCCTGCGCGATCGGACAATGCAGGCATTGCACCGTCGATCATTTGTATGTATGCCGGGAGGGCCCCCTGCTTCCGATGTCCGGCCTCCGAAACCTGCGGGGATGACAATCGAACCCATCCTTTACATCGACCTTGAGAAATGCCGAGCGTGCCGGTCCTGCAAGGCGCCCTGCAGTTACCGCCTGCATCCCGGCAACGACGGCATCGCCCGGCTGAGGGAGATGGCGGAATTCCTGATCCTCTGCCGCCATTGCGAGAATCCGCCATGCGTGGCAAGCTGCCCCGCGTCCGCGCTCGAAAGGGGCGCGGACAGCGTTCCAGCGCGGCACGGGCTTCGCTGTGTCGCGTGCCGGTCCTGCGTTCACGCCTGCCCCTTCGGGGCGATCCTTCCCGAGCTGATCCGGATTGAAGCGTCCGGTTGCGATTTCTGCGCCGGACGCCTGAAGGAAAACGAAGCTCCCGTTTGCGTCGGAGGATGCGGGGAGGGTTCGATCCTGTACGGCGATTTCAAGCCGGACCCGGGGTACCATCGGTACGCGGCAGGTAAGCGGCTGGTCGTTCACGCGATTCCCTGGAGGGAGGAACCGGATTCATGACGGCATTTCTCTTTCGCCTTCTTGTTTTCCCCGGAGCGGCCTTTCTTCTGACGGGCGGGATTCTCGCGGCCTTCGCAGACCGGAAAATCACGGCACGCATGCAATCGCGCGTCGGTCCCCCGGCGCTTCAGCCCCTCTACGATCTCATCAAACTTTTCGCGAAACAACCGCGTTCCGCCGAACCACGCAGAATCGGCCATTCCCCAATTTCTCCCTGGATCGGCCTGGCCGCCTCGTTGTGCGGCTCAGCCATGGTCTGGCAATTCGTCTTCATTCCCTCCGCTGGGTTTCGCGGCGATTTTTTTGTCACAACGGCTTTTCTGGCCGTCGCGTCCCTCGCGCAGATTACCGGCGCTTCGACCACCCGTTCGGGACGGCGGCCAGCCCGCCAGGCCAATTTTTTCCTGACCGCCGAACTGCCTTTTTTCATCGCCGCGGGAGTCCCTTTCCTTCAGGCGGGTGGAACGTTCCGGCTCGGCGGGCTGGCAGCGGTCCAGTCCGCGTACGGGATGGCCGCGCTTTCCCCCCCCGGAGTGATCGCTTTCGCGGTGGCATTCGTCACCGCCTTCGCCAAACTGCGTTTTGCGCCCTTCGACGCGGCCGACACCGGTTTGGAGGCGTACACAGGGCCAAGCACGCGATATTCGGGATTTCCACTGGCTCTTCATCACACCGCGCGTTGGATTCTGCTGTTCACGATGCCGGCCCTGCTGGCGCAGCTTTTCCTGGGCGGCCTGTCCTTCCACGTCAAAGGAATTCCGGAATCCATCCTGAAATACGGTCTCCTGTTCGGCGCGTTCCTGTTTCTTCGCAACAGCAGCCCCAGAATGCCGCTTTCCACGGCCTTCAAATGGCATCTGGGTCCGCTGACCGCTGCCGCCCTGATCTCGGTCGGGCTGTCCTTCTTGCATTGGTGAACGCATGGGCATCCGGCTCCAAATCGTCACCCGTTCCCTCTGGATTTATCCCGTCGTCGCCGGCGGGTGCAATGGTTGCCAGCTGGAAATTCTGGCCTGTCTTTCGCCTGCCTACGACCTGGAACGTTTCGGCGTCCGTCTGGCCGTGAGCGTCCCGCATGCCGACGCCCTCCTGGTTTCAGGCAGCATGACGCAACGGAATCTCAAGCGGATGAAACGCCTGCTGCTCGAAATGCCCGAACCTGCAATCGTGGTTGCGGTGGGGGCCTGCGCCCTCGGACAGGGAGTGTTTCAGGGAAGCGCGGTGATTTCCAAAACGGCGGATGCCGTGCTCCCGGTACAGGTGTACATCCCGGGATGCCCGCCAAAACCCGAGGCGGTTACCGCCGGGCTGGGAAAACTGATCAAACTCATCAGGCAGAATCCCGATCGATGAGCTGGAAAGAAATTGAAAAAGAACTGATGGGCCGGTTCGCGAACGATTTCAGCGGCTGGAACCGGCCGGGCGACCGCAGGATCCGGGTTCGCGTCAAATCCGAATCCTTTTCCGCGGTGGCGCGGTTCCTGGCCGGGTCGGGCCAGGCGCGGTTCATCACGGCCACCGCGATGGACACCCTCGGGGCCTTCATCGAGGTGTGGTATCACTTTGACCTGTTTCAGACGCCGCAGGTGCTGTCCCTCCTGGTCCTGGTCCCCAAATCCGATCCCCGCCTTCCGTCCATCACTTCCGTCCTGCCCGGAGCCGACCGGATCGAACGCGAGATCACGGAAATGTTCGGCGTCCGGTTCGAGGGGCATCCCCGGCCGGGGCGTCTGCTGCTTCCCGAGGGGTGGTCCAGAACCGTGCCGCCCATGAGGAAAGACTGATGCGCGAATCCATTTCGCTTGAGGGGATGCATCCCCTGTTCCAGGGGGGAGATCTTTTCCGCCTGACCGTGGAGGCGGACCGGATCGCCGCTCTGGATATCGAACTGGGAACGCATTACCGCGGCATCGAGAAACTCGCCGAGACGAAATCGTGGGACCAGCTTCCGTTTCTGCTCGAACGGATCTGCGGCATGTGTTCCTCGAGCCATCCCGCGGCGGCCGTCAGGGCCATGGAGGAACTCGGCGGAGTGCCGGTCCCCGAGCGCGCCCAGTACATCCGGACGCTGGTCTGCGAGCTTGAACGGATCCAGTCTCACCTGCTCTGGTTCGGAACGGTCGGGCATAACGCAGGATTCCAGAGCCTCTGGATGTGGACGTGGAAGTATCGCGAACGAATCTGCAAGGTGTTCGAGACTGTTTTCGGAAACCGGCTGATCCCCTCCGTTTTCATGGCGGGCGGCGTGCGCAGAGACATTGAGGAGGAGACGATTCCCTGGATGCAGGAATCGCTCGACCGGTTCCAACCGGCGCTGGATCTTCTTGAAGGCGTATTGACCGGCGACCTGATTTTCGGAATCCGGACTAAAAGCATCGGCGTCCTTTCCGAGGAAGTGGTCCGTAAATATGGAATGGTGGGACCCGCGGCCCGGGCGTCGGGGGTGGCCGTGGACGTCCGCAAGGACGATCCGTATTTCGCCTATCCGTGGGTCGACTGGAACCTGGCGGTCCGTCAGGAAGGGGACGTGTATGCGAACGCCGAGATCCGGCTTTTTGAAATGCGCGAGTCGCTCGACATCGTCCGGCAGTGTCTGAAGCAGATGAAATCCGGGCCGGTCCGGACCGACTTGAAAAGTCTGCCCGGGGGGATGGGCATAGGCCGGGTGGAGGCGCCGAGGGGCGAGTTGTTTTACTGCCTGGTTGGGGACGGCACCCACCGTCCGATACGCGTGCAAATCCGGGCGCCGAGTTCGGCCAACCTTCCCGCACTCGAGGAATCCGCCGTCGGCGCCGACCTGGACGACGCCGCGGTGATCGTGGCGGCCGCCGATCCATGCACCGGATGCGCCGAGAGAATGGTCGTTATCGGGCGGGCAGATCCATTTCAGAGAATTTTGGCGGGCGTCGAATTGGTACGGCGGTCACACCGCAAAACCGAAAGACTGCGGGATGAAAGAAATGGAACGCGGATTGGCGCGGATAGCGCGGATAAAAATTGATATATGATAATATTTTAGTCCATTTACGTCCACTGCGTCCCAAGCCAAGGGAATCGATTTGCCGTTTCTCTTCACCACAAAGGAGCTGAGGGAGGCACTGTCCGCAATGTTCAAGCGGCCGGTGACCACCCGATTTCCCATCGGAGAGCACCGTCCCCCGGCAGGGTTCCGGGGGAAGCCCCAGTTCGACGAGGCGAAGTGTGTCGGATGCGGTGCGTGCGCGGAAGTCTGCCCGGCCTCTGCGATCCGAGTGATCGATCCCAAGTCCGGAAGCGCGGGCCGCAAACGCAGAATTGTCCGCAAGCTTGAGCTGCGGTATGACGTGTGCAACTTTTGCGGTTTATGCGAAACCCACTGCATCACCGGGGAGGGCATCCGCCTGACCGACCGGTTCGATCTCGCGCTGCTCGACCGGACACTCGCCTCTGAAGTCGTGGAGAAAGAGCTCGTCTGCTGCGAGAGATGCGGCGGGATATTGACGGCGCGAGACCACCTGCTCTGGATTTTCCGGAGGCTCGGCGCGACGGCCTACGCCAATCCGACGCTGTTGCGGATCGTAGATCCGGGTCCGCCGCTTCCGTCCCCGGCTGCTGGGGGATCCGTGCGCCGGGAGGATGTTATGAAACTTCTCTGTCCGGACTGCCGCCGACAGGTCCGTCTCGCAGATCGGTGGGGGGACCGGTGGTCATTCCCCGGTCCGAAACCAAGCTAACCAAGGAGTTCATGCATGCGGAAAAAAGCAGTCATCGCGCACGATATGGGAACCAGCGCGGACAAGGCGGTTCTCGTCACCGTAACGGGGGAGATCCTCGATTCCGTGAAAACGTATTACCCGATGGCCCATCCGCGGCCAAACTGGGCGGAGCAGGATCCCGAGCATTGGTGGAACGCCGTGTGCGAAACGACACGCGGCGTGCTTAAAAAAAGCCGGTTCAATCCGGCGGACGTGGTCGCGATCACGTTCTCGTCGCAGACCCAGTGCCTCATCCCCGTGGACGCGGACGGAAAACCCCTTCGTCCCGCCATCTCGTGGCTCGACGGCCGCAGCGCCGGGATCATGCGCGAGAAGCTGTGGACGCATCCCCGTATCATGGGGTACAACATTTTCCGGCTGCTGAATTATATCCGCATCACGGGCGGGAGCCCCGGCCAGACCGGCAAGGACCAGATCGGGAAAATCCTCTGGCTCCGAAAACACGAACCGGAGGTCTTCCGGAAGACGGCTCAATTCATCGACGCCAAGGATTTCATCAATTTCAAGCTCACGGGGAGCATCTCCACGTCCGTGGACCTCGCGACCATCTGGTGGTTCATGGATTCCCGGAAGAAACGCAACCGGTACCACCCCAGGCTCTGCAGGCTGGCGGGGATTCGTCCCGACCAGCTTGCCGAAATCCGCGAGAGCGCGAGCGTGGTGGGGCAGTTGACCAGGGAGGCGGCACGAAGAACCGGCCTGCCCGCGGGCACGCCGGTGGTGAACGGAGCGGGCGATCTTGCCTCCGCGGCGCTGGGATCCGGGGCGCTGCGCGAGGGCGAACTGCACCTCAACCTGGGGACGAGCGGATGGGTGGCGGGGCATTTCACCAAAAGGAAGATCGACATTCCGCATTACACGGGTTGCATCGGCAGCGCCTGGCCGAAGCGGTACTTTCTGGGCATGGCGCATCAGGAAACCGCGGGCGTGTGCCTGGAGTGGCTCAAGAACAAGGTGCTGTACCACGAGGAACAGCTGAAAAAGGAAAGCCGCGTCAGCTCGGTTTACGAAATTCTTGACCAGCTCGCGGCGAAAGCCGGGCCCGGGGCCGGGGGGCTTATTTTCACGCCGTGGATGTACGGCGAACGGTGCCCGATCGACGATGAATACGTGCGCGCGGGATTATACAACATCGGGCTCAATCACGCGCGCGAGCACCTCGTGCGCGCCGTTTTCGAAGGCATCGCCTTCAACGCGCGCTGGGCGATGGAGACGCTGGAGAATCTCTACCAGCGCGTCGAGAAACTCAATTTCGTCGGCGGGGTGGCGCAGAGCGACGTCTGGTGCCAGATCATCGCCGACATCTGCGACCGGGAAATCCGGCGCGTGTCCAATCCACAGCAGGCGGGGGCGAGGGGCATCGCCCTGCTCGCGGCCATGACGCTCGGGTACATCGGTTCCTTCGAGGAAATCGCGGATCACATCAAAATCGACCGGGTCTTCCGCCCCAATCCGGCGAACCGGGACCTGTACGACCGGCTGTTCAGGGAATTCAAGAACATCTACAAGCAGAACAAGGCATGGTACAAGCGGATGAACAGAAGCTGAGGATGGAACGGGCATGAATCCAAAAGTCGATCCGAACCGCAGCATACTCCAATCCCTGAATCCGGCGACGCTTGAAACGGTCGGGGAAGTCCAAATCACACGCCCGGAAGAGGTTGCCGGCATCGTCCGGAAGGCGCGGGAGAAGTTTCCGGCCTGGAGGGACCTGGGCCTGAAAAAAAGAACCCGGATCCTGAAAAACGCGCAAAGGCTTCTGCTCGAAAGAGCGGACGACTTGGCCAGGATGGTCACGCTCGAAATGGGCCGCCCGTACGTGGAGTCGGTGGTCATGGAGCTGGAGGCGAGCGTCGACCTCGTCGGGTATTACGCGGACCGCGCGCCGAAATTCCTGAAGGACCGGAACGTTCCCCTGCACAACATATTCTTCAGGCGCAGGAAAAGTTTCGTCCATTTCGAGCCGCTCGGCGTGCTCGGCGTGATCGCGCCCTGGAACTGGCCTCTGCTCATTCCGCTGGGATTCATCGCGCCGGGACTCCTCGCGGGCAACGCGATTGTGTTCAAGCATTCAGAGCTGACGCCGCTTCTGGCGGTCAAGATCCGCGAGGTATTCCTCGAAGCGGGTGTGCCCGAAGCCGTGTTCCAGATCGTCCAGGGATTCGGCGACGCGGGGGCCGCGCTTGTCGACGCGCAGACCGAGCGGATCTTCTTCACGGGAAGCACCGAAGTCGGAAGCAAAGTGATGGAGCACGCGTCCCGCTCCCTCAAGAAGGCGGTGCTCGAACTCGGCGGCAGCGATCCGGCACTGGTATGCGAAGACGCGGACATTGAAAACGCCTCGAGCGGTATCGTTTGGGGCGGATTCAACAACTGCGGCCAGAACTGCAACAGCATCGAGCGGGTGTACGTCCATGAATCCGTTGCGGAGCGTTTTCTCGAAAGAGTCGTTGAAAAGACGAAACGCCTGCGCGTGGGCGACGGGATGGATCCGGCGACGGATATCGGCCCGCTGGCCTCGGCGGCGCAGTTGAAAAAGACGGAGTCCATCGTCCGCGCCGCCCGGGCCGGTGGCGGGAAGCTGCTCTGCGGCGGGAAACGCCCTCCGGAGTTAAAGGGATTTTTCTTCGAACCGACCGTCATCCTATGGAGCCGTTCGAATCCCGCTCCGGCGGAGGAGGAACTTTTCGGGCCACTGATTTATATTACTCCAGTCGCCGACGACGAAGAGGCCGTCCGATTGGCCAACCGTTCCCGCTTCGGCCTCGCGGCGTCCGTATGGACGTCCAACGGAAAGCGGGGGGAGGCGATCGCGCGCCGTATCGAATCCGGCACGGTGATGGTGAACGACGCGGTCGTTTCGTTCGGTATCGCCGAAGCGGGGTGGACAGGGGTCAAAATGAGCGGCGTGGGCTGGGTGCACGGACAAAAGGGGCTCGACGAGATGGTGAACATCCAGTACATCCACCGGGACAGGCAGAACCGCATCCAGAAATACTGGTGGTTTCCCTACACCGGGAAAATGGTTGAAGGGATGAAGGCGGGTATGACCTTCCTTTTCGGCAGGGGGATAATCAAGCGGATCGCGGTTGTGCCGACGGTGCTGAAGCATTTCGCGGCGTACCTGGTGCTGAACCGGAGGAGGAGGGACAAGTGGTGAGGGACAAGCGGAGAATCAAAATCCTTCCCACTCCCCAGGGATTCCTGACCGGGCTCATCGTCCTTTTGGGATTTTTTTTCTGGGTGACCCGGACAAAAAATGTCCCCGGCACCTCGCAGATTCCGGGGACTCAGGAGGAAAAAAGTCCCCGGCACCTCGGAGGTGCCGGGGACTTGGAGACGGCGCTTCGAGGAATTGCTTCATGATCGAAAACCCGTCCGGTTTTTCGCATGCGCCCTCAAACACCGTCCTCTACTTCATCCTGAACTGGGGGCTGGGGCACGCGACCCGCAGCATCCCCATCATCCGCGCGCTGTTGAAGAAGCATCACCAAGTTGTGATCGTTTCGACCGGACGGTCGTTGGCCCTCCTGCGGGGTGAATTCGGCGCATGCGAATGCGTGGACCTACCCGATTACGGCATCCGGTACAGCCGGCGCCACGGATTCCTGATCCCCCACTTGCTGTCGCAAATGCCCCTTATTTTTCTCCGCTTGGTTCGGGAACATCTTGAAACGGATAGATTGGCGGCTCTATTCAAAGCGGATTTGATTGTATCGGACAACCGTTATGGTTGTTATTCCAGCCGCCTGCCCTCGCATTTGATCACGCATCAGCTTCGGTTTCAATTGCCCGGATGGCTGAAATGGTCCGCCTGGATCAGCGAGTGGTTCAATCGGTTTTATTTCAGGCATTACCGAAACATTCTCATCCCGGATGAAAGGGGAACACCCAACCTGTCGGGTGACCTTTCGCATCGGGGAAGGATCGCAGATCATCCGAAGATCCGCTTCGTCGGGCCGTTGTCCAGCCTGAAATCCTCCGACACACCCGGTCCTCAAGACATCGACCTGCTGTTTCTAATTTCCGGCCCGGAGCCTCACCGCGCGAAATTCGAGAAACTGATCATGAGCCAGGCCGCGGCTTTGCCCGGCGCGAAAGTCGTGGTTCTCGGAAAACCGGAAGATAGAATGGGCCTGCCTTCGAATGCCAAGGATGGCCTTTCCGTTTTTTCTCATCTGGACCGGAGACAACTGGCTGTTTTCCTGAGCCGGGCCCGATGGGTGATCAGCCGGTCCGGGTACTCGACCATCATGGAGCTCATGGCGGCTCGAAGAAAAGCTGTTTTGGTGCCCACGCCGGGCCAGACGGAACAGGAGTACCTGGCCGGATACCTCCGGCAATCCGGACTGTTTTTTTCCGTTTTACAAACAAATCTCGATTTGCAGCAAGCGTTAAAAAATGCGGAACGTTTTTACGCGCATCCCCTCCCGGACATTCAATTCAACCGGGTTGATTTGATTCTTTCCCTGATCGAAGTTCGAAATAACCAGCCTTTGCACTCCGGAAAGAGGGCGGAGCCTCGATGAGCGAAATCCTGTAGGCCGTGGAAGTCGCGATCGAGATGGGCGGAGGCCGCGTCACGGTGTCGGCGCGGTTCGCGCTCGAGGTGATGGAAAACGTGTTCGGGGATCATTAAAAAGTGCGACGCACTTTGAAAAAGAATAGGAAACATCCATGATTCTTCAAGAAGTGCGTCGCACTTGGCTGTCGGTCTGAATATTAACCCCCCGGTCCCGTCAAAAGACGGACGGGACCGCTCCCCTTGTAAAGGGGGGCAAATCCGAAAAAAAGAAACGTGGAAGATGGACCATCCACCATGGCAGGGAGGCTGCAAATGCCGAACAATGTCAAATCAAGTATTCTATTTTTTATGATCCTCTGCGGATTGCTGTTATCCGGATGTTCGCGCCCCGGAAAGGTCCGGAAAAAACGGGACGGGATTCTTGTCCCCATAGGCAAAACCCTGCTGAAACTCCAAGTGTGTGAATCCAACATCATCCGAGTGGTGCATTCACCTTCCAACGTGTTATCAAAACGAAAGAGTCTGGTTGTTGAAACCAAATGGAAATCCGTCCACTGGACAATGACTGAAGATTCCAACTCGGTCACGGTCGAAACCGACCAAGTCGCAGCGCGCGTGTCTCCGGCGGACGGACGCATCACGTTTCTCGACAAAAACAGGAACGTCCTGCTGACCGGTGCGGGATTGGATTCATCGACGTTTCAATCCGCGATCATTCAGGGGGAGGAAGTTCGCCACGTCCGCCAGGCATTCGGCATTACGAAAGACGAAGGCCTGTACGGATTGGGCCAGTTCCAGGAGGGGATCATGAACTGGCGCGGCAGGGACGTGCTGCTGGTCCAGGCGAACCGGATCGCGGTCAATCCGTTTCTCGTATCCACAAACCGGTACGGAATCCTCTGGGACAATACCTCCGAAACGAAATTTCATGACGGCCCGGCAGGCATGTCTTTCTGGTCCGAAGTCGCGGATCAGATCGATTATTATTTCATCCGCGGCGAGGACATGGACGGGGTCATCGCCGGGTACCGCCGCGCGACCGGCCGGGCGCCGATGTTTCCCAAGTGGGCGTATGGTTACTGGCAGAGCAAGGAGCGGTACAGGACGGGAGAGGAATTGCTGGCCGTCGCTAAGGAGTTTCGCGACCGGCGCATCCCGGTCGACGCTCTGGTGCAGGATTGGCAATACTGGGGAGACAACGACCATTGGAGCGGCATGATGTGGACGCCGGACCGGTTCCCGAATCCGAAAGCGACGATTGACAGCCTCCATGAACGGTACCATGTCCGCCTGATGAATTCGATCTGGCCGGCCGTGGGAGAGAAGACCGAATTGTACAAAGAACTGAAGGATAAAGGCCTCGTGTTCGACAAGCTCCATTGGTCGGGCGGTAAATTGTACGACGCGTACAGCCGGGAAGCCCGCGACATTTACTGGAAACATCTCAACCGGGGCCTGTTCTCGATCGGCGTGGACGCGTTCTGGATGGATGCGACGGAACCCGAACTCACCAGCTCGGGTGACTCCTACGTGACGGAATCGGAAATCAAGGCGTGCGGCAGGAACGCGCTCGGCACATTTTCGCGGTACCTGAATCCCTATTCCCTCATGACCACCCAAGGCGTGTACGAAAACTGGCGGAAGACCACGCGCGACAAGCGTCCGTTCATTCTGACGCGGTCCTCTTTCGCCGGGCAGCAGCGGTACGCCGCGGCCACATGGTCGGGCGACATCGGTTCGAGCCGGGACGTGTTCCGCAAGCAGATTTCCGCGGGAATCAATTTCTGCATGGCCGGAATTCCCTACTGGACCACGGACATCGGCGGATTCCTGCCCGATTCGCAGGGAGGCATGTACCCCGAGGGAGGATCGGATCCCGCGTTTCAGGAGCTGGTCGTCCGGTGGCATCAGTTCGGCGCGTTCAGCCCGATCTTCCGTTCTCACGGCACGGGCACGCCGCGCGAGCCCTGGCGGTTCGGCGATCCCGGATCCGGGAATTACGAATCCATCCTGAAATTCAACAACCTGCGTTACCGGCTGATGCCTTACCTCTATTCCACGGCGTGGCGTGTGACGCAAACGGGATACACATTGATGCGGGGCCTGGCCATGGATTTCGGGTCCGATCCCAAAGTCCTCGGCATCGACAACGAGTACCTTTTCGGACCGTCGTTTCTGGTCTGTCCGGTGACGCGGGAGCTGTTCCACAAGACGAAGAAGCAGGAGGATTTCATCCCGTCGACCAATCTGTTTTCGCCGGATGGAGGAATGGGAAGGTTGCGGGTGGAGTTTTTCAAGGGAGGGGATTTCGAGGCGAAAGTCGAAGATTCGTTCATGGTCGAGACCGCGCTGACGTGGGCCGGATCTATCCCAGAATCCGTTTTAAACTCGGGATACACGGTGCGCTGGACCGGACAGGTCTTAACCCAAGCCAAGGGAACTTACCAATTCGCGGCCCGCACGGACTGCGGGGTGAGGTTGTGGGTGGACGGGAAGAAACTCATTGACCGGTGGGACAACGACGAACCTTCGGTCGAACGGACCTGCGTCGTCCTGAATGGGAACATGAAAATCCCGATCCGGATCGAACATTGGCAGGGCAAGCCCGGGGCGGCCAATTTCAAGTTCGAATGGATTCCGCCCAGGAAGGCGGAGAGCCTACCTAAAAACGGGATCGAATGCTACCTTCCGCAAGGGTCGGAATGGGTTGATTTCTGGACGGGCGGCCGGATTTCCGGCGGGAGATCGGTTGCGCGCAAGACGCCGATCGATCTGATGCCGCTGTACGTAAAGGCAGGATCGATCGTGCCCATGGGGCCCTTCCTGCAATACGCGGAGGAAAAGCCGGCGGATCCCATCGAACTTCGCGTCTACGCCGGAGCAGACGCGTTATTCACTCTATACGAGGATGAAGGGGACAATCAAAATTATGAAATGGGATCGTTTGCCGCAATCGCCCTCCGGTGGGACGATGCTTCAAAAACACTGATCCTCGGCAAGCGCAACGGCGGATTCCCGGGCATGCTGAAGGAGCGGACGTTTCACATCATCCTCGTAGGTTCTGGACACGGGGTCGGTGTCGATATTACTCAAAATCCCGATCAGACCATCCGATACACCGGGGTTGAGATGAAAGTACCCATGTGAAAAGGAAAAGAATATCACGCAAAGGGCGCGGAGGAAAACGCAAAGCGCGCAGAGATTTAAATTGAATGAGAACTGGACATTGGCAAATTCAGAACGAATGATAGAATAGAACGCGGATTACCGCGGAAAAAGCGGATCCCGTTGACGCGGGACAGGTTTTGCATGGATACCTTGATTGAATTATTGCATGACCTTGACCAATCGACCGAAAGGAGCGAAGATTCTTATTCATTGGTTGACTGCAGCAGAAACTCGTTTCACTTAGGTTGAACTATCACAGCCTCACCAGGTACGTTATTTTCATCACCGCATCGCGCCGTCCGAAAGCCCAGATCGACGAGGGGGAGCCGCGCTCCTCATTCCATACAAGAAACAGGTCACTGCCCGGATGGTGGATGAAGTGCACTCTGGCATTGACCAGGATTTTTCTATCCAGGCTGTTGTACTGAATGAGCGTCTGGGCTGACAGATGCGTCGACAAGGCCCACACCAGGCGGATGGTTGCGACGTGCGAGTCAAAGCGTCCGGCGGGAAGACGCACCCTGCTGAATGTATACGCGGTCAACAGGCTAACATGCGCGTTGGGCGCGATGATCAAGTCGGCTTCCATCATCAGAATTCTACCGCCGAAATTCCTCATGTTGTGCATCATGACGGAGGCTGCGAGCGCCCGTTTGCGGCTCGTGGCTGCCATGAGTGCGTTTTCCCTTATCGAGTAATCACCCGTGGGCACGGGCACGCGGTCGCTCATGTCGAATCCTTCGCTCAGACGGGTGAATCCCCTGGAGTTGAAAAGAACAATGGTTTCGCCGGATTCTAATACGGTTTCGAAATATTGCCCGAGATTGCGGTCCTGGATTTCGCCTGTGAGCCTCGTGATATAGCCGCCGACCATGTAGCAGCTGACCTGCCGAACTCCAAACCGGTGGGGCCTGAATGTGACGCGGCCGTTTCCCGAAGTACGCCGGATGTCGGTTCGTGTGACGAAGCCCATCCCGGCGTTGATATCGGGGCCGATCACCAGATGTTCTGCAACGAAACCGAACCGGTTGCCCGAGTATTCCACGGCCGCGCGATAGGCCAGGTCGTCGCCGCCGGGACCATAGGTCCCGGTCCGCGCGGCAAACGCCAGCACATTCACTGACGGCACGGGCCAGAATGACGCGTCGATCCCGCCGGCCGTGTTCCATCCGCTGCGGTTGCGACGGTCGGTCAGGGCGAGCCCCACGTAATTGGATCCGCCCACGTCCCTCTTGTAGCGGAACACGGAATGGTTCGTTCGGGGCTCTCCCGAAGCTGCGTTTGAAGCCACGTCGAGAAAGCCGACCGTCTGACGGCCCGCCCTTCCGGATAGGCGCACGCCGCCCAGAAGCGGGATCTCCTCTTCGTCCTTGATTCCGATGCTTCGCGACATGAAAAGGAGGAAAGGCGGCGGCTCGAAAAAGCCCTTCGACCCGAATTCGAAGATGCCCGCGTTCTCGAGGAAAAAGTCCCGTTTTTCAGGAAAGAAAAGATCAAACCGGGTCAGGTTGACGCGTTCGTCATCCGATTCCACCTGGGCGAAATCCGGATGCAGGGTTGCGTCGAGCACCAGGCCGGGGCGAACCTCCCACTTCATGTCCAGTCCCGCGTGCGTGACCGGATCCGCCTGAGCGCCGGTTTCACGGCTGGCCCCGAGCAAACCGATGGGTTTGACCTCGACGTTCAGCCCTGAACGGGGAAGATCCTTGAGACCCCGGATCAGGCCCGCCCTGCTGACGCGATGGAACCCGCCTCCAGCGCGCGCCCATGAAGTCCAGAGTGACTGTTCATTCCGCCGCCGGATGAGCCGGAGAACGTTGAATCCCCAGGCATTCTCCCCGCCCTTTGATTCCGGATATCGGAGCGTGCGGAAGGGAATTTCGAACTCGGTGGACCAGCCTTCGGAGGTGCGGGCGGAGGCCACTTTCCAAATTCCGCGCCAATCCATGTTCCATGCGGGGCTTTCATCGGTGATCAGGGCGTCGAATTCCGCCCCATTGGCGTTGGTGGCGAAAACGAACGCGTTGCGCCGGTCCAGGAAAGGATCCAGTTGAATGGCGACCACGTCGTCCCCTCCAAAAAAATATTCGCCGTCGAATCCTTCGAGTATAATTTTATCGCGTTGGAGGATCCGGGAGATCACCTTGTCCGGTTCCCGGTCGCGGGCGAGAACGCCGACGACCAGGGCGTCCGTACCGAAAAGGACGCGTACCCGGGTGGATTCGGTGGCGGGATCCCCTTCACGCGGTTCCCGCTGGCGGAATCCGGAAATGGAATCGGCCAGGTTCCATTCGGGTTCGTCCAGCCGGCCGTCGATGCGCAGAACCGCGCCCTCCGGCAGCCGCGTGGCCCGGATCTCGGGCGCGGAGTTCGGAGCCGGAGCGGATGCCTTCACCGGGCCGGACGTCAAGTGAAACGCGGTCAGGAGGAGGGCGGTGAACCTCTGGACTGAATGAAGGCTTTGTGCGTTTGGTGTTACAATGCCAGGAAACGCGGATGGGTCTATCATCGGATGGACTCGCTGTGTATTTGTTCGGCTCTTTAAATGATCGGGCATGATTGTCAGGATGGATAATAAAATCTATCCCTTCAAGTTTCTTGGAATATCGTTGTCGTGACCTTTTGAAAGAGCTTTTGCCGGGTTCGTTGGGCCAGTATATCAATTGACATTTTTTGATAATGACGAATGAAATCTAATAATCAAATATTAATAAATTAAGAAAGACCATGACAATGCTTGTATTTCTTCCCACTACCGCATGGGCATGGATCATTCCTGCCCGCACATTTTTCTTTCATTGATTCTAATTCCTTAACATAATCAATAGTCCGCATTGATGGGACGACAAAGGAAACCGTTGTTTTCCCGCCTAAGTTTGTGATAGAAAAATCACCAAGTGTAATGATATTCATTCCAATAATGAAATCAAAAGCTCCGCTGGCACCGAAACATTCCGTAACCTTAACATTCGCGATCACAATCGAATTGGGTAGGTATAGATTTAAAAGATATAAGTTTTGCACGGAATCACCAGTCATGGATGTTATCTTCTGCAATCCGACTGGCGTCAATCCGATTTCCTCGGCCTTCTCGCGAGTAATCGAACAAATCGTTGCCCCTGTATCCCATAATGCTTTACCGGGGACGAACTTATCGGGAGGTATTGAAGGAGGATTACATGGCACGGAAAGACGTATTTCAGTGATTATCTTATTAGCCTTACCATCCGCTTTCGTGGTAAAGGCAGTTAACCGAACTGGAATTTGCGGAGGCATTTACGCGAAACGCGGAGAGTAGAAATGTTGCGTGTAGGCATCTACTCCTGGGAGGCATTCCTGAAGTTGGTACTGCCCCGCCGGGAGGTTTTTAGCGGCGTATTCATATGCCTTGCCAATGTCTTCGAAATCAGCAACAACTTTTTCACCGTAGATTACAAGAACGCGACCGTTGTATTTTTTTACCAATTCATCTTGATGGTCAATAAAGTATTGAAATTCTTTTTCCAACATACTATCAACTCCTTCCGGCAAAATAAATACAAAAACAATGCCAGACATTGATTTTTTACAATAAATTGTTATTTCCTTTGGAATTATACAGATATACTTCGTTAAATTAATCAATTTTTATAACAATGTCAAGCCTTGTCAATCTGGGAACTATTTCGAATAACTATTCCTTTCTCATTCCATCGGCGGCGGATTGCGGCGGAGGTCATCCGCGGTCAGGCTGGTCATGTTGAACGCCTGCCATTCCACGCGCACGGTTTTGAACCTTCCGATGCCGATATCCCCGTTGGTCTTGAAATTGTCCCATTGCGCGGACAGGCTCAGCCAGTAATCCCCGCCCATCGAAAGCAGGTAGCGCGCGGATGCGCGGTCGTCTGGACCGGCGGGATCGTCCAAAATAAGCCGGGCCTGGACCGTGGTGAATATGCCGCCCACATCATTCGGGTCAATCGACGAGCGTCCGGTCGAGGGCCAGAAGTGGTAATTGTATCCGCCCCCCGCCGTGACGGACACGGTCGTGTCCGGCTCCTGCCGTATGTCCGGAGGTTTGTTCACGTCGCCCTCAAAATCCTCCCTGTACGCGGCGCCCTCGACCTTGCGGCTGGCCTGCAGAACGTGCCATTTCCCGTCCTTCTTGCCGAGCAGAAATGCGCGCATGTTCCGGATCTTCACCCGGCTGTTGGATGACGGATTGCCCGCCGCGTCCTCGTAGATCTGTCCCCAGGCGGTCATGGCGCGGAAGGTTCCGGGATTGTTGCCCATGCCCACGCGCGGCCTGACGGCCCAGTCGTAATTGAGAGGAACTCCATGGGGCGAGCCCTCATGAGGAAGGGTCATGTCGTTGATGATGACTTGGATGGAATTGACGGTCGAAGATTCCCGGGGCGGCGATGTTGGATCCTTTTTTTGACAATCGCACACTCCCAGGAAAAGAGCGGCCGGGAGCAAAAAGGCAAGCATGCCCTGTTTCATCAGATGGTCTTCCCCGTGGTTTAAGTTCTCAAGGCCCGTGCGTCGCGATTCACGGCCGGTATTTCATCATGAGATCATTGCCGGTCGTCAAGACGCGTATCTTTTCCCCTTTGTTCAGCGGCACTCCATATGGAACGCCGGGAATCAGATCGAAGCAGTTGTCCGACACGTCCGATTCACCGTCCCTGTCGAGGCACACGCCCCACACGAAAACGGGCGAGACCAGCGAAGCGCTGGCTCCGGTGTGACGGATGGAAACGGCCGGCTTTTGATATTGCAGTTCCCCGAATTTCGCCAGGAACAGCCGGTGCTGGGCAACGGTTTCGCCGTCTTTTTTCAGAACGGCGAATGCGCCGTGCCTTTGAATTCCGGCCTTCAGGAACAGGGATTTATCGAATGAGGCCAACCGGACGGACCGGTTGGCCGGGAGGAGGACCGCGTCCCTGCTTTCGTTCAGAGGCAGGCCGCCGAGCGTTCCGAACAAGCCGTATTGCAGGTCTCCCTTCCATTCCACGGGGCTGTCATTGACTCCATAAATCCCTATCTCGGTCCCCTCGTCCGCAGACACCACGGTAACCGGGAGGTTCGCCCTGCGCACCGGATGAAAGGCGAGTTTCTTGCGGAGGTAATAGTCCACCACGGTCCAGCCGTGGGTCACCGGCCAGGAATCGTTGAACATCCAGAAAATGGCGCTTGCCGAACTGAACATCCTGCGATGGAAATTGGTGATGTATTCCGTCAGGCCTTCGGCCTGAAGCAGCCCGCTCGCGAACGCATAATCCTCGACCGGGAGCTTTTTATAATCCAACCCTGTCCAGATCCGGAGCGTTTTGTACGTCAGGCCCTCTCCGTCCTTCGAAGCGAGATTCAGCGCGTTGTCGTGGTGTTCCCATGAAAAGGAGCGCGCGAACCGTTCGCCGGGCGGAAGCATCTGCCTGAGGGTCGCGGGCGAACTCGCGCCGAGCACGCCGCCCTCGTTGGGGAACCGGTCGACGAAACCGCGGTAGAGGTGCAGGTCGAATCCCTCCATGGTGCTCCAGTCCGCCCAGGGATGCTGGTCGCCCGTGATTTTGCTGTTCGGGAATTCATGGTCCTCCGAGTAAGGCGAACTGGGCCAGTAAAAGCGGACCGGATCCTCCTCCTTGAGAGTGACGGGGATCAGGTGGTGGTAGAGGATGTAATCGGGAACCACTTTTCCGCTTTCGGTGTAACCCCATCCGAACGTGCCCCATTCCAGTTCGTTGTTGCCGCACCACACGATGAGAGAGGGATGGCAGGCGAACTCGCGCGCAGCCCAGCGCACCTCCCTTTCCACGCCGTGGTAAAATTCGACGTCGTCTCCCGGATATTCCGCGCACGCGAACAGGAAATCATGCCACACGACCAGGCCCTTTTCATCGCACAGTGACAGCAGTTCGTTTCCGGCATACAGGCCGCCGCCCCAGATCCGCAGGGTGTTGAAGTTGGCCGCGAGCGCGAGGTCGGTGAGCGCGTCGAGTCGTTTCCTGTCCACGCTGCCGTAGATCATGTCCGCCGGCACCCAGTTGCCGCCCTTGAGGAATACGGGGCGATTGTTGATCCGGATCGTGAAAAAATACCCCTCCAACGGATGGGGAGAGCGGTCCACCTCGATTTTGCGGAAACCGATCCGTCTCGAAGTGGAATCAAGAATCCGGCCGCCGGATGCAACGGAAACGGAGAGGTCGTACAGCGCCTGTTTGCCCTGCCCCACCGGCCACCACAATTCGGGATTCCGGACATTCAGTTCGACAGGATACGCATTCAACCCCTTCTGAAGCTTGATGTTTCGCTTTTCGATCTGTCCGGACGGTTCCAGCTTCACCTCGAGGGTAGCGTCCATGCCTTCGGAGGAGGATTCGATGAACGCCCGAACCGTCACATTGGCGTTCGACAGGTCGTCGCTCATCCGTATCCACGGAACGATCTGGTCGAGCAGTACCGCCGCGCGCGTCCACTCCAGCGATACGGGACCCGTGATGCCCACATTGACCATCACTGGATTCCAATCCCAGCCGAACTGGTACTGGGGCTTGCGGAGCCAATGGCGCTTGTTCAGCGCCGTGGAAAATCCCGCGTTGTAATCCTTTCCCGGACGGTCCGCCACGTCGTAAATCCCGCTTTCAACCGTTACGGTCAGAAGATTTCTCCCAGGCTTCAGCACGCCCCTCACCGGGATGCGGCAGGGGATGAAGGCGTTTTTATGTTCGCCGACGCGCGTCCCGTTCAGATGCACGAAAGCGTTGCAGTCAAGCCGTTCGAACACCAGCCATGCGTCGGCACCACCTACGGCTTCTTCGGGCGCGTCCAAGTCACAATAATACTGGAACACCTGCTGGCTGACCCAGCGGGCGGACAGGGAATTCATGCCGACGTACGGATCCTGCAGGTAACCGAGTTTCTGAAACGCCAGGTTCATGTCCATGGGCACGGGTACGTCGATGTACCGGAGAGGATCCATTTCCGGATTGAAGCGGGAATACTCATCCAGCGACCCACCATACCCGTGATTTCCGTCGTTCCACGTCACTTTCCACGTTCCGGAAAGGTCCATTCGCGAGACGGTTTGCGGACAACCGTCTCCCGCATTCATCATCACGCCGATGGCTGCCATCAACATCCCCATGGTTATCGTGGTTCTCATACAGGTGTATGTTATCACAGGGAATTGAGATTGTCAACAGAAAAAAGGCCCCAGGCGATTGAAAAAGCCCGGGACTTTTTAGAAGGTCGGATTCGAAACCGATAAGGATATTCAACCTTCGCCCCGGGTTGGGACAGCCTGTCCAAGAACTCGAAAAATTCAAATAAACCATTAGATTGAATGAATATTTCGTGCGTTAAACCTTTTACGGAATGTAATCAAACCGCATAAAAAACACAGTTCATGGACAGGCTCGGGAACCCGGGGCGATCGTGAAATGATGCCCGAGATTTGCCCCATGAGGATCAACAGGCCGTTCGAGGTCCCTTCAGGCGTGGGATAGGTGATCTCGGCGCCGTATTGGAATCCGATCGGACCCGCGCTGAGCAGGAAAAATCCGAAAATAAAGGATGAGACCAGAAGGAACCGGTAATCCCCGGCATAGATGATTCCAATAAGCCCGAGGATTGCACCGACCAAGGACTGGACCAGGAACGGAGTCCTTTTGCGGTACCGGTCGGAGAGCAACGGAATGGCGACCGCACCGAGGAGGCCGCCCAGAATCATCAGCCCGCCCATGTTTCCCGCTTAGGTGATCGAGAATCCCCGCGGCCTGACGATATTCTCAATCCATGTGGTGACTCCGTTGAACGCACCCAATCCCACGAAAAAGATGATCAAAAGGAGGATAAAATCGATTTGGTGAAACACGTTTTTCAATCCGTCAAGTACCAGGGATCGTTCTCTTCCCTCCGGGCGGACACAGAGGCGTCGGAGGGCGCTCCTTGGCGACCGTGAAGAACACCACGGCGGCGATCACGGAGGCAATCCCGTAGAAGACGAGCATCCTGCCGATGCTAGGGTCCGAAACCCCGAAGAAACGGGTGGCGTTGACCGTGATCGGGGCAAACAGGATCCACATTAGCTGGTTGATCGCGACAACAAGCATGAATGATATCAACGGCAGGAACAAATCCGGACAACCGACCCTCCCGAAGACCTGTTTTTCTGAAAAAGGCGATACGCTGAATGACGAACCCGGTTGAATCCTCTTTAAAACCGAATAGGTCGCCCTTGCCTTGTCGAATTGGTTGTCCATTAGATAAGCGGCGGACAAATTATACAGAACATAAATTTCATGCGGATTTATTTGACTCGCCTTTTCGAAATAGGGGATTGCCTTTTTAGCCTGCAATTTCTGCATATAGATATCCCCCAACCATCGGTTGGCTTCATACGTCTCGCGCATCCTGAGACTCCGCAGTAATATGGGGATGGCTCCATCCAGATCCTTTTACTTCAACAGGATGGCAGCCTCCTTTAATTGTCTGGCAACCGGAATCATTTTCTTTTCCAAAGCCTGAAGCTCAGTGACCTTCGGGTCCTTGAATTTCTGTAAATTGCCGATCAGGGGATCGGCCTTGTCAAACTGCATCGTTAAAATATAAAGTCGCGCCAAATTAAAAAGCAACTGGGGATCCCCCGGAGCCCGGGATAGCGCTTTCTCCAGATAGGGTCTTGCTTCAACCAATTTATTCTGGGCCAGAAGCAATTGGCCAATCCATTTGGTGGTAAAATCGCTTTCCCTCACCACTTGCGCCCGCCTTAACAGGCCATAGGCCTCGGGAAATTTCTTTTGATGAATATTGATCTTTGCGGCTTTTTCATAAAACTCCCCTTCATCCGGCACCATGTCCATGAGCGCCCTATACTCTTTGAGAGCGAGATCCAATTCCCCTTTTTTTTCGTAGTGATCCGCCAAATGGACGTGTGCCAGCTCAATGCCAAAGTCTTTGTCCACGAGGGCTTTGAGCGCCAATTCTTGTACTTTGTCTTTCGGATGGTAATTGTCCGGTGAAGTGTTCGGAATTGTCCTGGGTTTGAACGGCCATCCGCCTTTTAAATACCGGATGCTCAGGTCCGCATAAAGGGTATCAAGCTCCGTGA
>Ga0315274_10000782_pt1 | contig 49283 bp, 44 predicted proteins | sample YL17G02_20_MG_FD_203700 | JGI IMG/M metagenome (GOLD analysis project Ga0315274, IMG submission 203700) | Sediment microbial communities from Yellowstone Lake, YNP, Wyoming, USA - YL17G02_20 | ecosystem: Environmental > Aquatic > Freshwater > Lake > Sediment | place: USA: Wyoming | collected... | reverse complement strand
TGTCTCTGGTTGCCACGGGTAATCACGTGGTAGAACCCACCCTCAAACTCTATCCGGAGTTTCCTAGCCATGGTAGCAAATTACAAATAATCATCTTAAATGTCAATATTTAAGTCTGACCCCAAATTTTTGACACTGCAAGAATACGTCCACAGGTGTATCTGTCATCTCGGGTTATCCGTTCCTTAGCTTATCACCTATCGTATTTACGATCTCTTTCCCGACCTTGATGATTGCGTCAGTGCGTTTATCTTTAGCGTTGCTGATTAGCAGCTGGATTGTGACGCTGCAGCAAGCGATGCCCTTTTTCCGTCAGCCGGTACTTCTGTAACCGACTGTTGGGTTTGTCCGGAAAGGTCATTTCTATCAGCCCGGCAATAAGAGCCGGGTGGAGATATCGCTTCCCGAAGTCCTTCCTATCCTTGATGCCAATTGCTTCCTGGATCGCTTCACGAGTCATTTCCCCATGCACAGCGGCAATCAGCCGACCCACTTGGGGGGTAACTTGGGGGGCGACTTGGGGGGTAGTGGCACCCCCCAAGTCGGCTGGTGCAACGGCTTTCTTCTTTAAACGAGTGATAAAACAGCCCGTCTGGCAAAGGAACTCAGGGTCAAGGTCATATCCCCTGCAAGCCTCGACGATACGCAAGGTTCCTGTACCCCAGTGTTCGATTAAGCGGGCCCTATAAAGAGCATGCGCCAGCCGAGGGTTTCGCGGATAGGAGGCATGCTGGCGATAAAGGGCCTCAATGCTTAAGTCCGGCGGCAAGCGGCCGGGGTTCCAGACTTCCAGCCGGTCATCGTAGATCCGAACCTGGACTGTTCCCACGCTTGCATAGTCGCGGTGGCAAAGGGCATTGATCAGAGCTTCCCGCACTGCCTCATCCGGGTACTCTGGTACGATCTCCCTCTCAGGCTTTCCGGTAATACGAATTGCCTGCCGGGTATTTCGCCGCACAAAAGCAAGCGACTCATCGAGTTGACTCAGAATATTGCCCTCGATCGTCCGTTCGTCAAGAAAATTGACAGAGTCGGTTCCTTCGAAACGCCCGCATTTGACTTCGGTTTCGATCAGGAAGGACTGGGGACGCTTGCTGAACAGCAATACGGCCGCATTACAGTAACCTGAACTGGTCTCAGGCATTCCGAGGTTCTTGAGCAAATCATCGAGTGGGGTGGAGAGCTTCATGCCGGTCCGTCGCAGGTAGTCCCGCACTGCTTTCCGATCGATCTCTTTTTCCGTGAACATCTCGCAGGGCAACGCATCCCAGGTTCGCCCTGTGGTCATCGTCATGAGACGATGCGCCTCGTCCCGTTTTAAGTACTGGTTCGTTCGCCCGACCCGTTTGACCGGTCTACCAAAGGCCCAGACAGGTTTGATGGGGCTTTCTTCCACACGGATTGTTAACAGTCTCGTGGTTTCCATCCCGGTCATTTCAATGACAGGAAATTGGGGCGGGTCGGTATTCAGCTTGATTTTATTCGCCAGATCTTCCTGCGTGCCTTTTCCAATCTGGACAATGCGGGGTGTTCCATCAGATGCCACGCCTACATAAGTGGTCCCGCCTCGCGCGGTAGCGAATGCGGCGCATGTCTCGACGATCTCCTTCCATTCGCCGAGTGATTGCTTCCATTCGACTCTGTCGCTTTCCGGAGGGATGAAGACTGCTTGCTGGCTCACCAGTCGAACTCCTGTTGCATCTTATTCTTGGATTCCTTCTTCTCCTGCTTTTCTTCCGGGCTAACATCTTTCAATCGTGATGAAGCGACGCGGGCTTGTTTTTCGGCCCGAATGAACATCTCGATGGGAACACGATCTCTCAAAATTCCATGAAACAGTTGTGATATCATTTGGTAGCCTTTACCTGGATCGAAATCCCGCAGTGCAGGTAGTTCTTCATTTTCCCGTTCCTCGACTGAACGGCAAGCATTGAATAAGACTTCTATCCAATTGCATCGCTCACTATCGCTGGATTGTTGCTTCAGGCTCCCCACGAGAAATCGCTCAGCATCGTGCAGAACGTGAAGTGTCCGGCTGTCATTCATCTTCTCACGTTCTTCCGATGTCGGTTCCCGCCACCGGTTCGTGTCGGTATCTTTCCAGAAGTTCTCCCGTAGCAAGGCATCGAGGTCGAGGTGTTGTGAAATCTCCAATGGTAGTAGGCCAGTTGCTCGCATCCAAAGCGGCTTCAACTCACCAACGGTTTTCGGACCAGGTGTGAGTATTTGTCGCAACCAGGCGATGGCAGATTCTTCGTCCCGGATTTTTATTTCCTCTTGAAATAGTTCCGCATTGGTGCCATTTCCGATCGCCTCTCCGCGCAGATACCATCTCTGTCCCACTTTCCGGAAATACCGTACGCAAACCTGCTCAATGTAAGAGAAATTGAGACATTGGACGCTGATTCCTTTAGGAATTAGTGTATTCATGAGCATGCTGTTGATAGTGGCAGTAGTTCGGTGATCATCGCTGTATTTGATTGGATCTGTTTTGATACGGTCAGGCAGGCTTTGCAGATGGCAGCGCACAGCTCCTACTATTTGTTGCTCCAAATCATACTTCACATCAAGAGGATCCAGAGAGAATGAGATAGGTTTGTGTAGGTTGAAAAGGACGTCTTTATCGACAACGTCAGCCTCTCCCTTTGCTCCCTGAATCTGCTTGTAGGTTTTCTGATCTTTATCCAGCAGAAGCATGTTCACGATTTCAAATCCAGCGTAGGTTACGGCTGACTTAATAGCTTCGAAAACAGCCCCATCTGAATTGTTGAATTCAATTGTGGCCCAGTGATTTGGCTTCAGGACCCGATACATTTCGGCGAATGCTAAAGTCATAAGTCTCTTGTACTCGCTCAATTCCTTGAAGGTATCCCCTGATCTTCTCTCGCTTACAACTATCTCCTTTGATTCGTCGGTAAACTCCTTAAGCCACCCCTCCCAGAGAAGAGAACAATCAGCGTAGTAGATGTTCTGCCCAAACGGAGGGTCAGCAAACACATAGTCAACTGAAGCATCAGGAATGGTACTAAGACGTTGCATCACCATTTAGAACTAAGATTGCCGAAGGGTGCTTTCCAACGAAAGACAACGCAGTACAGATATCTGAAAATTTATTAACACAAAGATTCAGTATGTTGTTTTCAACCATCAGGGATGGGATGTATAAGTTATTTGGCATTGATCCCTGACCAAAACGGCTTTTATGCCATTTCGTTCTCTTAGAATATCGATTATGAAGAGACGTGAAAAGAAACTTGAGGGCACTTTCGAGTCGTGTTTCCGTTTTCGAAAACTCATGCCAGAGCCTCCCCAATGCCCATAACTGCCGCTTAAAGAAGAAGTCCGCGATTATCATTTTCCCGCGCCTCTGTAAGCCGTGCTGGAGCATTTCACGTCCCATGTCGATTGCGTTGTCCGGAAACCAATATGGGATGGACTTTTGTCCTAAAGCCTCGATGAATGTTTTTTCATTAGCTGTCACCCTCCTCTGATAACGACGCAACCTTCGATTTCCACCGTTGTTTTTTGGCTGAAAAGCATAATAAGTTTCAACAGGAGTTTCGCCGCATCGGGTGAGTTGAATCTTTTTCCATTCTTGTCCGCAGTTCGGGCAACGAAAAACTTCGAGCACCGCTCCTGTTTCGGGCACTAAAGCGGTCTGCCATAGAACAATCAGGGTTCCACAACCTCTAGTGACGCGCTTCTTGGTCACAAGAGGCTTGCCTACGTTTCTCCCTCGGGTACTGATCTTTCCGGTTGGCTCCTCGATCGTAACAAAACCCTCACAGCGATAGACATCCGACCAGATCGTGTACTGAATCGTGGCAAGGGCACAGATCCATTCATTGACTTTGGAAACATCAACATCCTTCCATGCATCATCCCGAGGGAGATCGGTCACCGGGTATCCAAGTCGTTCCTCTACTTCGGAGCGTGTGAGAAGGGTCCACGTACGTCCAGTCTCGCCGTGAAAGAGGAGTCCCTGATCCCCGCCATTCCCGGTTTCTGAAGAGGCGGAATCCGGAGGATTCTTAAGTCTTACAAGTACTTCGGGATTGGTCAATGCGTAGTCGCCGATAGCGGGTTCGTAATGCTCTGTACCATAAAGCCAATCAAACTCGTCTTTTACAACCGTCTTAATGCGTTCGAACTCTCTTTTTACACTTTCAACATCCACAGGCGTGTTGTAGTTGTAGGCAATGTGGCAGGCGGCGGGAGACAGGTCATTCAGAATACAAGCGCGCGGCCCTACACGATCCTTGAGATCGGGAAATTGCGCGAGGATGTCTACAGGAGGATTGAAGCACATCTGAGCGGCCACCCCGGTCATCCCAGAACCGCAAAATGGATCGAGAACAAGATCGCCAGGTTTTGTATAGTGAAGGATGTATTGCAAGATCCCTCGGGGTGGGACCTTGGTGTGGTACGAATGTGCGTTGTAGATTGGGTCGTTCTTTCCTTCCTTGATGTCCGCGGCAAAAGGAGGGCGGTCATAGTCGTCCGTATATGGCTTGACATGCAGTTTAAGGAATTCCTCAATGGGTTCCTGGTTATCAAGAAAATCTAACATCCAACTCCTCGTATTGGCCCTCACCCTTACCCTCTCCCAAAAGGGGAGAGGGAATACTATTCTCCCTCAAGAAGAAAGGAGATGCGGCTGTGACCTCTCCTATTAGGACAGGGAATGATTTACCTTAAGAAAAACCTGATTCTCTTTTTTCCGCCCGTGTCCTGGCGGGCCTTGGCAAAAGCAGCCTTGATCCGTTCTCTAACGCCTTCGAGGAACGTGTCTACATCCTGCTCTTCCAGCGCAGGATCATCGCCGATAATTTCGCGGACCGTTATATCCCTGAGTTCCAGATTTGCATCGTAGAGAAGCTTCTTGATCCGCCCTATGACCTCAGGAATAAGAACCTCAGGTAGTCGGTCTGTCTGCGAGGCCAGTATCACATCGAGGAGCGTTCGCACATCACTGTCACCACTCTGCTCCAGGACCTCGCGCACAGCCCCCTGGGCGACGCGCGTGGTTAAGTCGGATACCGCTTTCTCCGCACGCTCAGCAAATGCCTTGATTTCTGCATCGGGTACCACTCCCTTGCTGGATAATCGGCAAAGCGGACAGACGGGATTCTGCTCGACTTTGGCGTAATCCTTATCCGTACATGGTTCCAGACAATCTAGAATTCGGCGATATTCATTACGCAGCCCCGCCTCGACTGTGGCGCCAAGTTCCAGCTGGTTTAACCGTTCGACAGCAAGGATCTTTTTCTCCTGGGACCGGAACTGCGTGTAGAGATCCGTAAGTTGTTCATGATAAGCGCGATGGGCCTTACGGTATGCTTGCTGATAACGGTCCGTGAAACCGTTGAACTGTTCGAGAATGTCCTTGATCTTCTGGGGATTGTGGACGAGACCATCGAAAGTGAGCTGACCCAACAGGCTCACTTTCCGCAGTTCAAGATCGCTGTCCGCAAGGTCAGCAGCGCCCTGCACGTAAGCTTTCACATGCTGTAGTTGAGGAAGGGCTTCGCAGGCTTTGGTCAGATTGCTAAAACGGTCGAAGGCTTGTTTAAATGCCTCAGGCGTCGCATAGGACTCTCGAACCGTCGCGGTGAATTCATGGAAGTCGCTCGCGACTGAAATGGCTTCCAGGCGCTGAAGGAGTTCCGTCATCTCGGCTGCAATCTTGCCTTCAAGCAACTGAGAAAGAGCTGGCAATGTGGTGCGGATGTCCGCCACGCGCGCGTAAAGGGTTTTCAGCAGTCGGACAAGGTCCTCATTCCGCGCATCCTCCTCGTCAGGCGACGCGACCGGTTTGAAGGCTTCATCCAGAACGCGGGCGTATGGGAGGACATCATTCCAGCCTTTCGGAGAAGATTTGACGAGGCGCGCGCCCAGAAGGGCTTTGTCCAGTTTGGCATTCCAATCAATAAGGCCAAGCACCCGGTTTGTTATCCGGTCGCCGGTTAAACCTTTTCCGTTCTTCAGCGTAAGTCCGTGATTCGGTCTTATGACAAGTTCATATCCCCCAGTTTTGACGAGGCCGAGCAGGTACAGTATGACCATTTGGTCGGTCAACGCGTGGGGCGCTCGGCAGAACGCAGCTTTAATATCCGAAACCGAAAGGTCAGGTTCACTTCCTGCAAGTTCTTTGATCCTTGCCAGCGCAACACATTCGCCCGCATTGAATTCGGTGGGATGTGATTTGGAGACCACCCCCAATCCCGCCGCAAAGTTGGTCACCGCGTCCTTTTCTGCATTTGCCGGGTCTTTGTGAAAAAGTCCGGCAAATACCTTGCGCGCATCATTATCCGTAAGTACTTTCTTGAGATGCTTGGGCGCGAAGAGTGGGGTATCGTAAGCTTTTTCGAGCAGGCGTCCGCTGAGGGCCTCTTCCCGATCTTTGACGTTACCGAAGACCTCAATGGCGGGAATTCCGTATCCCTTTTGAGTGAGAACTTTCCCCCGTTTATATTCGTCCAGTTGGCATTTGAGGATAGTCTTTACAGCTTCTTTGCGACGGCCTTCTGCGTGGTCTCGGAGATTACCTTGATTAAGCGCAGAGAAGTTCTTTTTCATCTGCTCGGCGGCGAGGATCTCCGCAAGGGCTTCTCGGGTTTCATCGCACAAGGCGGCGGGCCGACAAACCGAGATGCGGGCATCCTTCAACTGTGCGGCGATCTGGTCATCCGTTGGATCCGGAGCCTGAGTGAGATAAACGAGTCGGAAATGCTGATCCGGATTTTCGATTTCCTTACCGAACTCGTCACGCCAACGGTCCGAGACCACAACCTCGCCGCCATATTGCACCTTGTGGACGCGGGAAGTGGAGGATGCGGCACGGTGAGGCAGTGTATAAATAGGAATAGGAGAGGCATTTCCCTGGCGCTGCTTGGCCGTGCGTTGGTCGGGCGGCTGAAAATCCGAGAGAAGTCCGCCATTCATTTTCGAGGCCTCCTGCGCTTCTGGCGTAATGTCTGTCAGTTGCCAAAAGAGACTCTCCAACCATTTATCATTCTGGGCTTTGACGTCTTCCTTGGATTTCTTTTTGAGAGGGGCGAAGTACTTGACAGGATTGGCCTGAGCAGCTGAAAGCTCGTAAGAGTAAACGGCAACCGTTTTCCCTTCACGAGTCTTTTTCTCCTCGCGGACAGGAAAACCGTTCTGCAACAGCTTCTCCAGGAGATGTTCCGCCTGATCCTTTGCGCCGACGGCCTCATCGGCTAACCATGCGGCTTCAGCAACCTCCTGGGAGGTCAAACCATCCCTGAGATTGTCTGGAAGGCTAATGGCCCAGAGAAATAGGGTTTCGAGAATACGATGGGCCTGGTCCCTCTCTTCAGGAGAAACATCGAGTGTTGAAATCTGCTCAACTGTGCCTTGAAGATTTTGATAGCTTTCTTTGTAAACCTCGTGGTTCAAGCCCTTTATAAGTTCGTCAGTATGGACAATGTCCGGAATGGTAACAAGGCGCGTGCCGTTCTGGATGGACGGTTCTGAGAGTGATTGCCAACCCATGCGGATGGCGGAACGAGCGGTCGGCAAGTTGTGTTTTTCCGCGTTCTGGGTGATTCGGCGCATGACTTCGAAGCAGCGCGGCTGGAAAGGGAAAATAGCCTCGAAGTCCGGATGTGATATGTGAGCCTGTCTAATGAAGCGGTACTCTTTGCGACAGTGGTCATAGTAGTCCTTGATACCAATTTCGGCGCCTTTCTGCAGGTCACGGCAGCGGAAGGCTACGATTTCTCCAAAGTCGCCCTTGTTCTTATCGGCCAGAAGATAGAGCGGGATAAAACGGTCCCCCTCGCCGCCTCCTGACAGTTTCTGCGGTATGTCTCCCTGGCTGGCGATGACTGTCAGGATATTAAGGTGTTGGGTCGGGAGGACGTAGGCAAGTGTTTCCAGAACCTCCTCGTCTTCTGCGTAGGCGGCCGTTCCCTGGACGTGACGGTCCTGCCAGGAACGGAATTCATCCACTACGAAAAGAAGCCCATCGTATTCACCCAGTTTTGTAATCTGATCATAGATCCAGGTAAATCGCTCCTTGAATTTCCCTCGCAGTTTACCAAGCGGAAGACCCGATCGCACCAACTCCCGACCGAATTTCTTGACACCCTGATCTTTGCGGAAGTCCTCCGGTGAAGCCTTGTGTTCCTTTTCAAAGAAAGATTTCGCCCCCGCCTTTTCCCAATCGGTGGCTTCGTTCCGGTACCAGTAATCCGCGAGTTCCTCGGATGTAATCGGAATCTTCTCCTCAATCTCTGGCGCAAAGGTGCGAAGGCTTTCCCTAATCTGCTCTTCAAAAATAAGCATGAGACTGTCCATGCCTCCGGATGTCCCCATTCCCCGAAGTGAGAATGCCACAGGAAACATCCTAATTTTAGATAAGGGTTGACCGTAGCTGTTACGAACCTCCTCGTCGCGCACTGCATTCCAGGTATTCTCTTCACGCCAGACCAGCAGGTTTACAAGAGTACCGAGGAAATGCGTTTTCCCGGCGCCGTATTCAGCCTGAACCCAGAATCCTTGTCCTTTACGGTGAACTGCACAATCGAATATTTGTTGAAAATGTGACCGCAGAGATGGCGTGAAGAGGTAATCCTTGACAGTCCTAACGGCGTTTGGCCGTAGAATAACCTTTGACAAAAGGGGGGTGGTTTCCGGGGGCTCCGGTTTGACCGAAATGATATCTTTTAGCTTTGGTAGCTTCATAGATTACCTCTTTTCCCCAATAATACGGCTGCACATCCCGGTTGCCGAGAAGTAATTATTCAGGCGATCCTTTTCAAAGGGCACACTCTCCGGCCAAGCAGTATCATCCGAAGGACGGACCAGCGGAATAATAACCAAGCTGAAATCCCCACAGAACCAGTCATAGAATTCTTTCAAACCCACGTCGTAACGAGCAAGGAGGCCGCATGACCGTACAGCCAGGATGATTCTGCTGCGTCCGGTTGCATTGAAATCCTGCAAGCGTGCACGTAGGGCCTGGACTAAATGGGTACGAGTATCATCATCGTCAGTAGGAAGGCTATCTGGATCAAACAGATCAAGAAGGTCCAGTTCCCTAAATTTGTGGTTGGAAAGAAGGGTTTTCAACTGAGTCTCAGAATCGAGCCAGAGGATGATCTCTTTATCCCACGTTTTCTGTCGAAGCAAGTCCTCCAATTCAGCCACCCTATTCACAACCTAACCCTCCGATTAAGTATCTCAGAAAGCGAGAAACAAGTCGTCACTTGCTCCAGTTGGTCTGCCGCCACATATTTACCAAATAATCCAGATGCTTCAGCGTCTCGAAGAATCGCTCTGACCGATTGCTCGGACTTGAGTCCGAGGTACTTCCAAAAGGGGTGTCGCAGAATCTGCTGGATTTCGATTGTCCTGGGGCCTGCAGGTGAAAAGATAGAATGAAAGACCACAATGAAAGATGTCTTATTCAACTGAATCCTTTTGAGCCGGTCCCCTTTAGTCGGAGAACGATCCAGGAAACCCAGCTTAGCAAGATTTGTCTTGAGCCTCTTTAACGTCTTCGCAGGCGGGTCCTCCTTCAGAGCACCTCGGAGATATCGTTCGAAATAACTGGGTGGAATCACCATTCCGTCTTCGAGGGGGTAAAGGCACTTTGAAACGCAAGCACCGACAAGGGGTTCAGCAGTCAGGTAAAGGTACCGAAGGATGGTAATCTCAATCTCCTCATCTCCATAAGCTCGCCAAACCTGCCGAGCCAGACCATCAACGCCGTCCCAAAAGAACCAGAGAAGAATCGATCGTGCGTAGCGGAGACGCGTCCCTGCGCTATTCTGCCGAAGCTCCTCCTGCAGCTTCTTCTGCAACTCATCCAAGCTGCTTGCACCGCTGGAAACCTGTACCGCGAACAATCCTTCAGGAAGCAACAAATCCTGGATGGTCTTACGGTCTCGGGGACTGGCAACGATCGAGGCTGATGAAAGTTTCGCAGGTCCGGCCATCGGATGAATAGCAACAGAACTTTCTGTATTCTCAAGAAGGGAGAGCTGCTCGCTCTTATGCTGTTCTGGATTCTTCATAAAAATGTACTTCCAGCTACTGGGAGGCTTTTCAGTTCTCAGAATAGAGGTGATCGAATCTCTTGGAAACTCCACCCAATTTTCCTCGTTCAGTCACCCCCGGAAGTTGACCTATTTATACCAAAAGCACAAAATTATAGCAATTCTTAAGCATGCTTCGGGGCCTAATTGATTGGAAATCAATGCCAATTTACGTGTGACAGTGGAGTCACCTCGTTAAATGCATTCATCCTACTGATTTTTGACCGTGATGGTATAACCCGTAAATCCTTATACCAGTAAATGATGAAAAAGTAAACTAACTTATTGAAATAAAACGATAATTACACATATTTGTCGTCAGCAAGACGACGGATCGCTGGCCACACTCAATTCCTTTTTCCCTTTTTCAAACATTTTTTTCTTTAATTCTTCAGTGTCCATACACTCAATGATGGACATTATGAATTCCGACGCCTTTCTTAGCTTATTGTATTCCTGTTCCAAACGCTCCACTTTCTCCATAAGATTTCTATTCTCCTTCTGAAGCCTGGTAGCCTGGTCTACGTCTCCTTTCTCGGCGATTTGATCAAAAATTATCCCTTTCCGTTCGATGTATTCAAAAATGAGGGACGTACGTGCAGAGCGTGCCTATCCGTTCCCATTTTTTGATTTAGGCTTTGCAAAGTTACCTGTCGACCCCCGATCTTAAATTCTTTTACGTCTGTTTCAATCACCCCCTGAAGTTGACCTATTTATACCAAAAATTTAATCTTATAGCAATCTTCTGAGGAACGAGTGAGCAGTAGTCAGGAACCAGAAAGCAGTAACGAAAAGCATACCCTTTTAAAGGGAAAGATTGGCATCACAAGAAGGAGGCAGATTAAGTTCAGGCCGACAGGTTGAGATCGAGAAGAAGAGATCACAGTTTCCGTTCTGAAGTTGGCCGATGATCAAGAGTGAGGCGATCCTTCCTTCAACAAAAACTCCCCAGCTCTCACTATCTTAATACCCCTGTAAACTCTGATATCAAGCAAATGTTTGTCACCTGATATGATGAAATCGGCGCCACCGTCCAACGCACATTCAAGAAAAATATTATCAGTGGGGTCAGCGATTACCACAGATATATTGCTCTTCGTCTCCACGTGTCTTGCATGGGTTCGGAGGCTCCTAATGAATGGCAAAATCTCTTGTGGAGACAATCCGAATTTTTCATAGCCAAGGACGCGGATAAGTTCCTTCTCCATATCATCACTGAGGAGCATGATAAGCTTCCCCTGACGTACCAGGTCATACATCTTTCTCGAATTACCCTCCCAGAAGAGGGCAGAAATGATCACGTTTGTATCAAGGACAACCTTCTTCACCGGATACCTCGTGATTCGTGGATAATCCTTTCAACATCTTCCTCGGTAAAACTGATAAAGCCCTTCTCCCTCGCCAGAGATTCCGCGAAGCTGTAAATTTCGGGATCCTCTACCGGCATGAGGACAACATCAAAGACACTCCCAACCTCTTTCGCTGTCTCATCAGGCAGAGAAAGATGCCCATCTGGGAGGACTTTGCCTATAAATCGTTTTACCGTGCTTTCCATATGCCCATGACCTCCTTCATTTCATTTTTTAGTAACGTTCAAAAGGTGAGGCATAAATGTTTTCCAATACATCCTTCAAGATGAGTAAAGACATCCAGCAAATCTCCCCTCCACCGGTGGGAGGGGATGAAGGGGAGGGGGAAATGATTTAAGTACTTTGAAATTCATAACTTTTCCACCCCCACCCTCTCCCTCCCCCATCAAAGGGGGAGGGGGACATACTGTGGGTTTCAGATTACTTGAACCGGTTTTTTAATTCGTGCCTCACCTTTTGAACGTTATCCATTTTTTATTCCGGGAGACTCCTTCCGTTGAAACGTACATTATTTTTGGAAAGCGTATACCTAATCTCATTATGGTCGGGATTCTCCCTTTTTGGAAATAGCTCTTAACGTCTAACTGTCCTTTTCTGACTCCTCAGTGTGGATACTCAACTATACCAAATATCAGAAGAGGCGGCAACGGCAGAAGGCAGCATATTTCAATCACTCCAGAAGTTGACCTATTTATACCAAAGATTTCATTTTATAGCAATTTCCAGATGGTTCCATCCGCATTTCAGGTTCCAGAAGAAGAAAGTCGGGAGATGGAGAGATAGGGAAAAGGCCCTCCTGTGCTAAAGCTTCGGAGGGCGAGCGGCGGACGGAAAACACCAGAAAGAAAACGACAGCCAAAAAAGACGGTCATTTCGGGCATCTTCTTATGAAGGAAAAGAGCACCGATTCACCAATTGGAATTATGTGTTACGGCTGAGGCTGCCGTCCGCTAATTCCTTGTCTAACAAAATAATCATTGACATCCTTCAAAAGTAATGCTATTTTATGTTTGTAATGATTATTTTGGAGGTAATCTAATGAACAAGGCGAAAGTTACATTTAAGGGACAGGTTACCATTCCTAAGGAAGTCCGGAATTCCCTGGATATTAAAGAAGGTGACTCTGTTATCTTCGTCATACAGAAAGATCATGCCGTTTTAAAGCCCCTTAAGAAAAAGAGCTTAAAAGACTTTTATGGAGTCCTTCCGGCGACACAACCTTATTCTGGTATGGAATCTGTTCGAGAAAAGGTCCATCATAAATTAGCGAAACACCTTCTCGGGAAGGAGAAAGAATGAAGGAAGGCCTTATCGATACCAATGTCATCCTTCGATACCTAACCAAGGACCCCCCAGCAATGGCTGAGGCTGCCTTGAAGATTTTTGATGAAGCAAGAAACGGCAAGATATCATTATCGATTATTCCCATTACGGTTGCGGAGGTCGTTTGGGTATTGGAATCGTTTTATGAATACTCAAAACAGCAAATAGCGGAGACGATGACCCAGTTCCTAATGTGCGAGGGTCTCGAAGTGGAAAGTCTGGACCTGTTAATCGGAGCACTAAGCCTTTACCACGAAAAGAACCTGGATTTCGCTGATGCCGTTTTAGCAACAACGGCTTTACGAAAAGGACCGAAGATGGTCTATTCTTTCGATCGTCATTTGAACCACGTTGATGGCCTCAAAAGGTTGGAACCCGGCCATGGGAATTCGTAGAGACCGGTCATTGAGTCAATGTCAACCTCAAACGCTCCCGAAAAGAAAAGCCCCAACCGAAGTCGGGGCTTTCCGCCAATAGGAATGCGTCCCTGAACGGACGCCTAACAGGTCAGATGACCCCTATACACTTAGTAGAACGATTCCAAAATACAATTGCAAACCATAAACGGTAGCCGCAGGCTTTAGCCTGCGAAAATGGCGCAACCTGAAGGTTGCGGCTACAAACGTCATTAATACGTTAATTTGGAATCCATATATTAGTATGGTGCCGAAGGGGGGATTTGAACCCCCACGGGGATCGCCCACCACCCCCTCAAGATGGCGTGTCTACCAATTCCACCACTTCGGCCTCGAAAAGTTGGAGCAAGGCTAAGGCTAACACTAAGGGTTGGGTAAAAAACAAATAACTTGTCAGGACTTATCCCATAACAGTCTGCATCTTAATCTTAACCTCAACCTTAACCTTTAACCTTAAACTTACTTCTTCGGCTCAGGTAAGGGGACCTGAGGTTGAATTGGAACCTTTTCAGACTCCGCAGGAGCCGTCTGACTCGGTTTTTCTCTCATCAGGGAGGAGGCCCGTTTTGTTGCGGTAAAGGCTAAGAGAAGCGAAGTGATCATAAAGATAATGGCAGCGGCGGTTGTCAATTTGGTAAGAAATCCCATCGCCCCAGAACTTCCAAAGATCGTCTGGCTCGCTCCTCCGAAGGCTGCTCCCATCTCCGCCCCTTTTCCAGCCTGGAGGAGAACGATCAAAATGAGCGCAAAGCAGACCAGAATATGTAACACAGTGATCAAAGCCATGAACTGCAATCCCCTTTCGATTTTTACAAATTTATATCACATTTCTTTAAATCTGACAATCTTTGAGAAGGTTTCCGATTTCAGGCTCGCCCCTCCCACCAGCGCTCCATCGATATTCGTCTGGCCCATCAGCCCTTTGATATTCTCTGGAGTGACGCTCCCGCCGTACTGAATCCGGACTTCCTCTGCAAACTGGCGTGAATAAATCCGTTCTATTTTTTCACGAATGAAGCGGTGCACTTCCTCGCCCTGCTGCGGAGTCGCCGTCTTTCCCGTGCCAATAGCCCAAACCGGCTCGTAGGCGACGACGATACTCTTTATTTCTTTCTCCCCTAAATCCTTCAGCCCCCCTTCCAATTGTCTCTGGATCACTGGAAAGGTCTTCCCTTCTTCCCTTTCCGTTAAAGTCTCACCAATACAGAAGATGGGTTTCAGACCTTGGCCCAGAGCAACCCTCATCCTTCGGTTCACCGTTCCATCTGTCTCTCCAAAAAACTGACGCCTTTCAGAGTGGCCGATGATCACATACTGGCAGCCCACCTCTTTGAGCATGTGAGGGGATACCTCACCTGTATAAGCCCCTTTCTCCTCCCAGAAAAGGTTCTGAGCGGCAACGCGAATGGGAGAGCCTTGAAGTTCCTTATGGACGGCATAGAGCGCCGTAAAGGGAGGAGCAATAGCCACCTCCACTCCCTCAATCCCTGCGATCGCCACCTTCAACTCTCTGACAAGATCGACGGCTTCCTCAACCGTTTTATTCATCTTCCAATTTCCTGCAATAAAGGGCAATCTTCCCATCATTCCCACCTCTTTAGACTTTAGATTCTCCCGATCTCCCCATCACCCCAACTCCCCACTATTCTTTCTAAGAGCCTCAATCCCCGGTAGTTTCTTTCCTTCAAGAAATTCGAGGGATGCTCCACCTCCGGTGGAGATGTGGCTGATTCTTTCCGCCACCCCAGCTTTGTTCACCGCTGCCACAGAATCTCCTCCTCCCACAATGCTGTAGGCGGAGGAGCCGGCGACAGCCCTGGCAATCGCGAAAGTCCCCTGGCTGAAGGGCTCCAACTCAAAGACACCCATGGGCCCATTCCAGAAGATGGTCTTGGCCAATCTGATCTCTTCTGAAAATATCTTCACCGTTTCTGGACCAATATCGAGACAGACCCAATCGGAAGGAATCTTCTCATTTTTCACAATCTGCTTCTTAGCCTGAACATCCATTCGTTCTGCAGCGATGTGATCAACAGGAAGGATAAACTTTATCTTCCCTTTCGCTCTTTCCATGAGAGTAAGCGAGAATTTGACCTGGTCCTCCTCCACCAATGACTTCCCTACTTCAAACCCCTTCCCCTTAAGAAAGGTATAGGCCATCCCTCCTCCGACGAGGAGCGTTGTCACCTTCTCCAGGAGATTTTGGATCACCCCTATCTTATCAGAAACCTTTGCCCCACCCAGGATCACCACATAAGGTTCTTGCGGGCTCACCAGGGCTTTTTCCAGACTCTCGATCTCTTCCATCATCAAAAAGCCCGCTGCCACGGTCTTCACGTATCGCGTCATTCCCTCCGTGGAGGCATGCGCCCGGTGGGCGGCGCCAAAGGCGTCATTGACATAAACCTCGCAGAGAGAGGCCAATGACCTTGAAAAGGTCTCATCATTCTTCTCCTCCTCCGGATGGAATCTCAGGTTTTCCAGGAGGAGCACGTCCCTCTCTCCCATCTTCTCGATCTGTCTCTGCACCTCTTCTCCGACACAGTCTCCGGCTAAGGTTACTTTCTGCCCGAGCAAGTGGGACAACCTTACCGCCACTGGGGCCAGGCTAAATTTTGGATCCCTCTTCCCTTTGGGCCTTCCGAGATGGGAAGCAAGAATAACTTTCCCTCCTGCTTCAATGACAAATCGGATCGTTGGAAGAGAAAGGACAATCCGAGTATCATCCGTGATGTTATTTTTCTCATCCAGAGGAACATTAAAATCAACTCGAATAAGGACCCGCTTCCCCTTGAACTCAATTTGGTCCACGGTTTGGATAGGCATCACCTGCTCCCACTCATGCCATTGTTTTGCAATTCAGGTTAAGGTCACGGCTAGGAAGCCAGTTTAGGTTAGGTGTTTGGGTAAGGACTAACTTCTCATCAGACCGACAACTTAACCCATTGACCAAACTGGCATCTTACCCTTTACCGTTTGACGAACCACCCTTATTTCTCCCCAAAAAGATACAAGAACAACTCCACCATACGATTTGAGAAACCCCATTCGTTGTCGTACCACGAGATAATCTTCACCATTTTTCCCCCGATTACCTTCGTGGATGGCCCATCCACAATGGAGGAATGGGGATTCCCATTGAAGTCAATGGAGACCAACAGTTCTTCACAAAAACTCAGAATCCCTTTCAACTTACCTTCGGCATAAGATTTTAAAATACGGTTCACCTCTTCCGCCGTGGCCTCCTTTTTCAACGCCACCACCAGATCGACCACGGAGACATTCGGAATTGGAACCCGGATCGCCATTCCGTCCAGTTTCCCCTTTAAAGCTGGAATAACAAGAGCGAGGGCCGTGGCAGCGCCGGTGGTCGTCGGGATCATCGACATGCCTGCCGCCCTTGCACGGCGAAGATCCTTGTGCGGAAAATCGAGGATCACTTGATCATTGGTATAGGCATGAATGGTCGTCATCAGGCCGTATTCCACCCCAAACTCGTCTACCAAAATTTTGGCAATGGGGGCAAGACAGTTTGTGGTGCAAGATCCCATCGAGAGAATGTGATGTTTTGAAGGATCGTAGTCCTTCTCATTCACTCCCAGCACTAACGAAGCATCTGGGTCCTTCGCCGGAGCAGAAATCACGACTTTTTTTGCGCCGGCCTCCATATGTTTAGACCCGCCTGCTCGATCCGTAAACCTTCCTGTGCTCTCCAGCACCACATCGACTCCCAAATCCTTCCAGGGAAGCTGCCCCGGGTCTTTCAGGGCAAAGACCTTTACCTCCCTACCGTCGATCAGAATCGCATCCTTTTTCGCTTCCACCCGTGCCCCAAATTTTCCATGGACAGAATCGTATTTCAAGAGATGGGCCAATGTTTGTGCATCGGTGAGGTCATTGACCGCCACAAATTCTAACCCCTTCTTATTCAGGCCTGCCCGAAGGACATTTCGACCAATCCGCCCAAATCCGTTAATCCCCACTCTGACTGTCATAAGAATCTCCTCCTTTCCAAAATTGAATCTATTATATAACTTTTTTCTCCTTGTTTCGTCAATATTTTTCGGGCGATCTAAGGACTTCACAAAAAGGTGGCAACCTGTTATATTGACAAATATCATGGCAGGTGAAATGGGAAAGGAAACTCAAGGGAGTCGAGACAGAAATATACTAGAAATGGTGCGGGGACTTCTCCTCTCTGAAGTCGCTTTCCAGGAGATTTACAAAAAATATAAAGAGGACAGCCTCCGTTTCTCAGATATTGGAAATTGGGTTGATGATAAAGGTCAGAGCCTCCTCTACAACTTAAAAGAACAGTGTCACTCTATTTTTCGATATATGGGAAAGGGACCCCTTCACAAAAATGAGTGGCTCCTTGATCTGGCCATTGGATCCATTTTCCATGAAGCCATGAAGTTAAGGGAGAACATTTACCAACTGGAAGTTTATCGGCCCAAATACCTTCAATACAAATTAAAGGTCGGGAAATCCGCCTATGAAAGGGATTACCTTCAACAATTCGAAAGAATCATTTCGAAGGCGGAACAGGGCGTAGCCGATGGAATGGAGGAAACGCGATCTCTTTTTCAAGACGCAATGGCACAATTAATCGATTTTTTTAAAGGAAGTGCTAAAAATGCATTTCTGGTTCGTTTCCTCTTGGAGCATCTCACTCTCCTCCGAAAAGTTTATGGCTCAAAAGGGACGAAAAAGGTTTTTGACATGATGTTCAAGAAAGGGTTTTTGGAGGCCTATTCTTTGGCCGGCCGAAGTTATCTCAAGAGCGAGCATTACGATCTCTCCTCCCTCTATTTCTCAAAAGCCCTAAAGTTGGATCCCCATCATAGGGATCTCCGATTTCTTCTCAACTTCAGCCTTGGGATGAATGCGTATTACAACAATGCTTACCCAAAGACATTGTCCTATTTTGCAAAATTGATCCCCCTCAGAATCAACGCAAAAGTGGAAAAGGATTATTTAAGGAAAGCAGAGGAGGTCTGCCTTAAGATCTCTTCTGAATTGAGAGATGAGAAAGGGCTAAGGGCCACCACAAAATGCCGATTTCTTACAGATCAAATTAAAAAAATGTTACAATAACAAAAAGGAGTTCTTGAGATGCCCATCTTTGAATACCATTGTAGCCAATGCGACTACGAATTTGAAAAATTGGTTTTCAATTCTTCTGAAAAGATCGCTTGTCCTGAATGCAAAAGCAAAAAAGTGAAACGAATTATGTCCGCTTTTGCTTTTTCCAGCGGCGGGAAATTCAAGAGCACCGCCAGCTCTTCCTGCGGCACCTGCTCATCCACCAGTTGTTCCACCTGCGGCAAATAATATTGACAAATAGCTCGAAGGGCAACGAATGGAACGAATTTTTTATTCGATAAATTTGGTATCATTCGTGAGATTCGTTTTGCGAAGCAGTTAGAGGTTGATCAGATGCCTTCGCATCTCCATCTCCTCCCTCAATGAAACGTCTTCTCTGAGCCCCTTCAAGGCATCATCGATCATTTGAACCATTCTCTCTTTTTCTTCAGGGAGCTTTCCATGGAGAGGAAGGAGATTTGAAATGTGGTCACTTAAGAATTGAGAAGTAACTTGGAGCCCCTCCAAGAGGAGTTTGTTTTCCTTCAATATCGTTTCCGGCGAGGCCGATCGGAAACGGCCCTCCATCATGGCATCGTATAATGGAGAACCAGGTTGAGGAATAAATGTCCGGACACGGATAAAATGGGGATCGATTTGATTTAAAACCTCTGCCGTCCCCTTCGCGTGTGACTCCCATTTCTCTTCACCGCCAATCCCTAATAAAACATATAAAGAATATTCAAAGCCAGCCTGCTTCGCTTTTCTCCCTGCCTCAATCATCTCCTCGGGAGTAGCACCTTTCTTGATTTCCATTAACAGATCTGGATCTCCAGTTTCGAGGCCCACATGGAGCCTGTTCAAACCTGCTCGGTAGATCCTTACTAAATCTTCGATCGGTTTCTTGAACAATGTTTTTGCCCTCGCATAACTGGTTACCCTTTCGATAAGAGGAAAAGAGGAAAATAGGGAATTTAACACTTGGACTAGGATTTCGGTTTTAATTAAAAGGCTATTGGAATCGCCGATAAAAACAGTTCGAATCCGATCTCCATAGAGCTCCTTCGCCATTTCGATATCGGTCTGGACCTCACCAAGATCTCTGACCTCAAACTTTATCGTCTTATACATTGAGCAGAAGGTACAACGGTTCCAGGGGCATCCTCTTGTGACCCTCAAAAGAAGGCTGTTCGCCTCGCTGGGAGGTCGAAAGGGCGGAAAGTCGTAATTTCTCCTTCTCAGTCCAAATCTCCCGATCGTCATAATTAACTCCAGTGCGAAGTGACTAAAGTGAACTAAAGTGACTAAAGTAAAATCCAAATCGAAACACTCTATTGTTTCTGTCTTTAGGCACTTTGAATTTTAGTCACTTTAGGCACCTAATTATTAATAACACATGGATACCGTAATTCCCTTCTCTTCGAAACGCTCCTTTAATTCCATTCCAACGAGACGAAAATAGTCGTCTTCCAGATATTCATTCAACTTGGCTTTGTGGTAAATCGACTTCACCTTATTCGGATAATTCATTCGATCGATGAGTACCTCATCGATCAGCCCTTCCAGCATCGTCACCAATTTTGATGGGTCTAAAGGGAGCATGGGGCCGATAAACACATACGTTCCAATCTTTTCTTTCCGAAGGGCTCTCAAGGTTTGAACCCTGGATCGGATGGAAGGGGAACAGGGCTCGAATATTCCCTTCATCTTCTCATCATGGGTGGTGATGGAGAGGCCCACTTCGATTTTATCAAACTGTCTAAAGAGATCGATATCCCTCAGGCAAAGAGGTGAACGGGTCAGTATATTGACTGAAAATTGATAATCTAAGAGGGCTTCCAGACATCTTCGGGTTAATTGGTAAGTCTCCTCAAGAGGTTGGTAAGGGTCGGTCACCGTACTGAGAGCAACGATCCCCCGCCTTGCCCTCTTCAATTGTTTTCTCAGCAGATTAGGGGCGTTCACCTTAATGTCTATGAATTCTCCCCATGGTTCTCGGTGACCAGTGAAGCGTTTCATGAAACTGGCATAACAGTATCGGCAACCATGTCCGCATCCCACATAGGGATTGATACAGTAGTCGAAACTGGAGATGGCTGTTTTAGTCAGAATGGTTTTAGAAAAGATCTCCCTCACCTTCACCTCCAATATTATAACGAAGAAATAAGAAAATCGAAAGTTCTCCCCCCTCCTCTCCTCCTCCCGCAGGGAGACTGTGTCGCAATCATGATGGAGGGTGGATTCCGACGGAATCCCGCCGTGGCGGGATCAGGTTCCTCAGCGTTAGAATGCGGTCATTTAAAGTTATGGGTAATCGGCCTTCTTAGAAATGGGATTCTTTTCATGGGCCTGGAGCCCTGAAGCTAAGCGATGAAAGGTTTCCGCCCTGCCTTCGTCCCGCAAGGCGGGACTACGCGCAGGCAGGTCTAAAGCTTCGTCACCCGACCGCCTGTTCCGTGTTTCAACGGAAGTAGTTTCTCGTTCATTGTGACACAGTCTCAGGTGGGGGAGGAAAAAAGGGGGGATCTTTGAGCTTCAAGGGGTCAAGAAATCAAGAAATCAAGGATTCTAGGGGTTTATTGAATGGGCAGTTCAAAGGAAAGGGAGTGAGAATTTCCATTCCCCTTCAGAGAAAAGACGCCACCGGGATGAGAATAGATTCTCTGAAAGACTCCGAAGATGTCGATCTCTCCTCCCTTCGCCTTCTGCCAGAGTTCGTAAAGGTGATGGGTCGTCAAGAGACTCATATTGTGGCGGATTAATAAATCGGCCAGTTCCTTGGAGACATGACTCGCCTGTCCCCTTTCAGAAAGTGGAACATGGATGTAGGTGCTCGCAATAATCAGGGTTTTCTCATCTTCCTTCTTCTCTTTTTCAAACTCTAAGGCTCGACTGATCCTGGGATGGTTTTTCTCAACCTGCTGTTCGCTCATCAGAATCTGCACCCCAAAAGCTTTTTCAGTATCTGGAATTTTAACAATTCGATGTACCGAATGGTAGTTGATCCCCGTCGAGATCCTGAATCCTAAATCCTTGAAGATGAAATGAACAGCATCGATTAATAATAATTCACTTTTTGGCCAAACGAGTGACTCGATGGTAAAAAAATCCTGTTCCTTGATCGTCGTCGAATCTTTTCTCAACGATTTGTCAATTTCTGATTCTAAGAAACTCTTCCGTGCTGTCTTTTTCTCCAACTTTCCTTTATCAACACGTTGGATGAGGAACATCACCATTAGACAGCCCAGAGGAACGATAAGTCTCATCTCCCCTTCGTAGTTAAGAGCACTATAGATCGAAAAAACTGCAAGTAGAAGTTGGAACAGAGCGAACATTTAACTAACCTTTTCAAAAATTTAACTAAAAAAGCAATTCAAGCATCGATAATAAGAGCAATTTTTATACCAAGATTTAAAATATTATAAATTACTAATAATTTCAAAGGATTATCGTATTATCATTCACGTCAAATTTTAGGACAACTATGGAAAAAATTTACCACTTGAACAAAAAAGGACAAAAAATGTCATATGCTGCCATGATCGACAACGAGTCATATGTCGGCTGAGGCAGGATGGACGGGAAGCTTCAAAATCTGCTCTTGCAATATTTATAAGAAGAATCGATGTAGGTTCTTTTCCATCAATTCAAGTGGGTTAGATTAGAGAGCAAAAAGATATTCGATCGTCCGATTTAACATCTTTGCTCCCTTCACCTCTGTTTCAAACAGAGGCACAATTGCCCTCACCCGATCCCCGAATATCTTCCAGATCTCTTCCATATGCTCATCTTGCATCTGAATTCGGTTGAGGACGAATTCCACAGTATCTTTTCCAACCTGATCTTTTTGAATGACTCCATTGACAATGACGCCACCCACTGGAATCCCAAATTCATGGAACCAATTGATGAATCGGGTGATCACGGCGATAGGAAGACTTTCAGGCAAGGTGACAAAAAAGAAGGCGGTGAGAGCCTCATCGGTCAGGAGGTTTTTGGCGTTACCCATCCTCTCCTTGAAACTTAAAAGATAATCCAAGAGAGGGTCTTTTTTTACTTTTTTCGAGAAGGAGAGCATTTCCTTAAGGGATTTCGCCTCTTCCCTGCTCTTCAGCATCTTCTCCACCCAGAGGGAGTAGACCTTCGACATTCCGAGAAGGCGCCTCGCATTCGCTGTGGGTGCGGTATCAAAAACGTAAAACTCATATTCATCCTTGAACATCAGATCCACCATATTTTCAAACATGGCCGACTCTTCAAAGGCAGGATTCATAGTGGCGGATTCGATGAAATCCTCTGCCTTTGTCGTAATGTCTGCAAATTTGAGAAACCAGTTGATCTTTTCACGGATTTCTTTTTTGGACCGCTCGATGGTATCCCGTGTATCGATCTCAAAGGCGTAGCATTTCTCCTCATCACAGACGATGGCTGCTTTTCCAAAGACATCTTTCTCTAAGAGGGTAGAAAGGCTATGAACAGGATTGGTGGAGGCAAGCAAGGTCTTCTTCCCTTGCTTGGCTGACCACAAGGCTGCGGCGCCTGCCATAACTGTCTTTCCCACCCCTCCCTTCCCCCCAAAAAAGATATATTTTAAACGGGGACGATCCTTCAAAAATTTTTCCATATTGATTGTAATCTGATTCACGGTTTAACTCCTATCGTATATTATCTTTCTGCTTTCTGCTTTCTGCTTTCTGCTTTCAGCCTTCTGCTTTCTGTCTTCTGTCTTCTGCCTTCTGCTTCCTAATCAAAAACCCCCGAACATGGCTTTAGCCATCTTTTCGATCATTGGAAGGCCGGTCACATCTCGTTCCATCTCAGGCACAGATGCTAAAATCTGTTTGCCAAAAGTGGTGCCAATCACCTTCAGGTAATGTTCCTCCATCGTGAGACGATTTTTTAAATATTCGGGAATATTTTGGTCCTTCAATCCAAAAGGCAGAACCCGATTGATGATATATCCACTTAAAGGAACGTCAAACTTAGCAAAAAGTTCTGCCGCTTTTAGGGTGTCCTTGATAATCATCTCCTCAGCTGTTATGACAAAAAAGAAAGCTGTCTTTTGTTTATCCGTCAGGATGCTTGAGGATTTGTTGATTCGGTCTTTGATATAAAGAAGTTCATTCAAGATGGCGTCTTCATCCAATTCTTTTTCCCGACGGATAACGGCAGCCACCTGATCATATTCCCTCATCTGTTCTCGGAGACCTGCGATTTTATCGATCCACGCATCATAGACCGATGCCATGCTCAGATAGTAGAGGGCATGACCTAATGGTACCAAATCATAAATATAGTAGTCGTAGCCGCCCTTTACGACGATATCAACTACCTCATCAAAAATGGCACTCTCCTCCATGGCGGGCTCTGCCGCAGCAGCCTGGATATAACTCTCTATCTCATCGGGAATCTTATCCATACCATACATATCAAAGATCTTCTGCCGGACCTCCTGTTGATATTCTTTTACACGACGATCGGCATCTATCTCTTGCGCATAAAGATTGGGGATAATCTCTGTCGGTCCCTTGCCAAAAATATCCCTCTCGAAGATATCGGTGAGTGAAGCCTGAGGATCAACAGAAAAGACCAAAACGCGTTTGCCTTTTTTGGCTAAATAATAGGCCGTGGCCGCAGAAAAAGTAGTCTTCCCCAGCCCTCCTTTTCCACCAAACATGATGTATCGTCTATCCGGAAACTTCTCAAATATATCAGCTAATGAAATGGGAATCACCTCCCTATAAATCAATGATCAATGTTCAATGACCAATGTGTAATGACCATTGATAATTGAGAATTGATAATTTATTAGGCCAGCGCATCCGTTAAATCTTTTTCTCTCAACATTCTCCGTTTCCAGGTGGAGATTTGAGGAACCACATAAGGCAACAACCTTAAGGAATAGTATGGGGGTAAAATTGGAACACCCAACATGTCTCCCATAGTGATAAGGATGAAGAGGTGCTCCATGCTCGCCCTTGTCTTCAGGGCAAAGCGGGCCGAATCGTGGGCTGCCACCCCGTAAACAAATTCTTGAACCGCCTTAAAAAATCCCCCTTTCTTTTTCTTCTCCTCTTCCGGCATAAAATTTTTCTCCTTTTCCTCTCCTCCCCTTCCCCCTTCCGGGGGGGATGTAGGTGGAGGAACTAAATTCACCCTCACCGTAACCCTCTCCCATCAAGGGAGAGGGGAAATTTTATAAAAGATATAGGGGCTTAATCTCCCCAATCCTTATTTAACAGAAGTAGCTGGGTAAATCAAGCCCCTAATAAATCCCCACCCCCCCTTTATTAAGGGGGGCGAGGGGGGATTACTAAGCTTTAGCAGGCGCCGCCTGTGCCCTTAGGGCTCGATACCTGTTAAAAGCCTTTACCCCTTCCACTGCCAGAATGATGGCAGCAATAACGAGGAAGAACCCAATCAATCCCATGAGTGTATTTCCTATCAAGGCCTCTGCACCCTTCACAGCCCCTGTAAAGACTTTGCTAAGCAGTCCGTAAGAGGTATACAAAAGGGCAGCTACGGTGGTAACGAACATAAAGATCATCGGATAAAAGGCGTAAGCAGCCGGCTTTCCCTCTGACATCAAATAGGCTGTTACCAACATTAATGCTAAGGAAGCCATCAATTGGTTCGCCCCTCCAAAAAGCACCCACAGGTATTGCCACCATCCGGTCAACACCAAGAGCATCCCGAGAAGGCTGGCGATGATCGTCCCAATGTGGGCATTTTTAAAGATGGGGCTGACATCACTCAACAGCTCTGAAGTAGCAATCCTCATAAACCGGATGACCAGTTGCATGATTGTGACGGCCAGGACGATCATCATCACGCTACCATAGGAACGCCCCGTATCGAGTGGGAGTCCCAAGGCTCCTAAGAATTTAGACACACCCGCTGCAAAGATAACTCCAGGACCCTTAGCGATCGCTGCTCCATATTCAGTTGCAGAGGCGTAGATCGTTCCAGCAATGACCAATGCGAATACGGCAAGCATCATCTCCACAAACATGACCCCACCCCCTACTGGACGAGCATCTGTTTCGTACTCCAGTTGTCGGGCTGTTCCTGAAGTCGACACAAGGCTATGCCACCCAGAGATCGCTCCGCAGGCGATGGTCACAAACATGATGGGCCAGATCGGGCCAATTTTGATAGAAAAACCCGTGTATGCTGGAAGTGTAAAATTAGGATGGGCCACAAATATTCCAATAATCCCGAAGAAGAGACCCAGGAAAACAATGTAAGAGGCGACATAGTTAATGGGAAGCGCAAACCTCCAGATGGGTAACACTGCAGCAAAATAGCAGAAGACAAATGCAGCAATTGCCCATACCCATCGACTATTTGCAAGTGAATCCCCAATAATCTTGTTGGAGGGTGCAATGGTGCCAAGCCATATCCCAAATAAGGCGATCACAACTGTGACAACGGTAGTCAGGATGATGTCCTTTTTCCAACGATAGATCATCTGACCAGCGAGAATCCCACCGATCGTCATGAAGAGCCATGCCATGGGAGCAGCCTTAAGCCCTATTGCTGTACTGACCACCACATTTCCAAAAGCACCAGCAATGAGGAGCAAATAAAAATAAAGAAACGAAAGAAGGATGATCCTCGCCCTCGGTGAAATAAGTTTGTGGCTCAACCCCCCAAGAGAGGCTCCTTCGTGCCGCATGGCGATCATGGCGCTTGAATAGTCTTGAACCCAGCCGATGAAGAGAGCCCCTAAAAGAATCCAGAGCAACGCAGGGAGCCATCCCCATTGAATGGCAATAATGGGACCAATAATTGGTGCTGCACCTGCAATCGATTTGAATTGATAACCGAATAAGATGTTTTTACTGGTGGGCATGAAATCAACTCCATCCATATACATCTTGGCTGGTGTAGCCTTTTTGGGGTCAGCCTTCATAATTTTTGTATCGACGTACTTGGCGTAAACACGGTAACCAATAAAAGCAACGATAAAACCTAAAATTAAAACAAATACTGAATTCATAATCTTACCTCCTTGTGGTGATAGAATCACCTATGAGATATTAATGAATTCCCCCATCCTACTTTTTCTTTTTGTGACGCTCCCTCACCTCCTCTAAAATCCCCCCCACCCCCCTTTCATAAAGGGGGGAAAGGGGGGATTACATTTTCGCCGTTAGATAGGCTGTAACAAATTATAAAACTTCTGGCTGATCTCATTATATTCCAATGATTTTTTATGTCAAATCCAAAATAAGAACTAACTCGTACAATTTTATTAACCAGAACAATACTTAACATCATCCTCCTTGTCATTCTGAGCGATAGCGAAGAATCTATCGGGTTTATTGGTCCTTTGAGATTCTTCGTCGCCTATCGGCTCCTCAGAATGACAGCAAGGGGGAGATCGCTCCATTCGGGTAAGACCATCATTCAAAACAACCCAACTGGCACTGGCTGATTTTGATTTTCATCTTATTCAGAATCTTCCCCATCTCTCTTTTCGAAATTCCAAAATCCTCAGCGATTTTAAAACACATGGCGCAGGGAAGTTTTCCTCCTTTTGACCTTTCCAATATGGCTTCCTCTAATTTCTTACGATCCATAACATTCCTCCGAATGCGTGACCTAATGCTAACTGTCAAAGCCCAAAAGTTCACCCCCTCCCTTCCCCTCCCCCCTCGAGGGGGAGGGTTGGGGTGGGGGGCCTCGAAATATAAATCCCATATTCAAACCCATCGACCAATGCCATGAAGGATGCTTTGTTAATATTTTCAGAAAATGCCTTCACCCTCCATGCATCCTTGCCATTACTAAAAAGAATCTCCACCTCCACACCTGCTGCTGTCCCAGCACCTGGATCGAATATTCTAGAACTGAAATCGATCAATTTCACCTGGTCAATCTCTGGGAAGAGCGTTTTCAGAGATTTCTTCAGAACCTTGGCCAAAGCATCCACCGGACCCACACCGGTGTCAGCCTCATGCATCTCCTTGTCATTTGCCCGGAGCATAATCGTGGCCTCCGGCCGGACGCCATCGTCGATCAGTCGATAATTCCCGATGATCTCAAAATGAGGCTTATAATCGGACATCGATCTTAAAAGATTCAAAATCTTTGTCGCATCCTTAATTCTTTCGTCAACCAATACTAACCTCCTGGTTAAGAATAAGGTTCATTACATTAGGATTTATAGGAATTGTCAAGAGAAATAATCGAGATTTCTTAAAAAGTCCGGAAATCTCAAAATCTGTCCAATCTTCTTTTGAAATCTGTAATCAAGAGAGCGTGTTGTAGTTTTTAAGAGCTCTCTTATCGGTTGACCATCACCCCAATCCCATGCTATTTAAAAAAATGATCCTTCAATGAATTGTATGAAATAAGGTAGCCGCTCCGGTGTTTCTCGGAGCGAAAATAATGTTATGGATATAAAGGAAAAAAGACACAGACTACCAAAGGAATTTTACGTGGGAGAAATATCTGTTTCTTTTACATTATGTTTAAAGGGACAAATCCGAGCGTTTATTAAACCTGAAATTGTTAAAATATTTAAAGATATTCTAACTTCTGTTGTTGCAACAGAAGATTGTATTGTTCCGGTTTACTGTTTCATGCCTGACCATCAACATTTAATCCTTACAGGAACCACTGGCAATTCTAATGTATGGGGAGCGATGTTGAAGTATAAACAAAAGACAGGATTTTGGATGTCTACGAATAAACCTAAAATGAGGTGGCAGAAAGATTTTTATGATCATATAATAAGAACAAATGAGAATATAGCAACTCAGGTAAGATATATACTTGATAACCCAGTAAGGCGTGGGCTACTGTCTTCGTGGCAGGAGTATCCTTTTATGGGTTCTATTGGATGCAAATTAGAGAATATTTTACTTGGGATTATTTAAATACAAGCGGTTTGTAGCGATACCGAAAGACGCAGGCTAAAGCCTGCGGCTACCTATAGTGGAAATAATTTAAAAATCCACGGAGGAATCCTATGAAACTTAGCGGCGTGATGCCACCCATTACGACACCTTTTAAAGATGGGAAGTTGGCGTTAGATCAACTCAGAAAGAATTTCCAAAAATGGAATAAAACAGGCCTTTCCGGCTATCTTGTGCTTGGGTCAAATGGGGAGGCCGTCTACTTAAATGAGAAAGAAAAAACAAAAGTCATCGAAGTTTCCAGAGAGGTCATTGCCACATCAAAGATCATGATAGTAGGAACAGGGATGGAATCGACTCAAGAGACCATCCGTTTCACCAATCAGTCAGCCAAGATGGGCGCTGATTGTGCCTTAGTTGTTACACCCTCTTACTTCAAGGGGTCAATGAAACCACAGATTCTGTATGACCACTTTATCTCTGTTGCAGAATCCTCCCGAATCGGAATTTTACTTTATAACGTTCCTCAATTCACCGGAATCAATATGGAGTCAGAGCTGGTAGCGAAGCTTTCTGCCCATCCCAATATCATCGGCATCAAAGACAGTTCAGGAAACATTGGCCAATTAAGTGAAATTATTTATCTGTCTCAAGAGAAATTTGCTGTCTTTGTAGGCTCGGCGCCTGTATTCTTCCCTGCCCTTTGCGTTGGAGCAGTAGGTGGAATTCTTGCTGTGGCCCAGGTCGCTCCCCAGGCATGTCTCCAGATTCAGAACCTTTTCAATAAAGGGAAAATGGATGAGGCAAGGGCATTACAGAGTCAATTGACTCCATTAGCGAAAGCAGTGACAGCCATATATGGTATCGGTGGCTTGAAAATGGCAATGGATCTGGCTGGCTATTTTGGTGGTCATCCCCGGCCTCCTTTGAAGCGGCCTGGAAAAGAAGTCGAAGAAGAATTGAAACGATTGTTGGGCCGACTGAGAAAATCGGATGCAGAGGAAAGAAGGGTGAAAAGGGGTTGAGCGTGTCCAACGGAAGCCATCGGGGAAGAGATTTTGCCCGTCTGTTCTCAGTCCTTATCAAATATCTCCTGAAATGTTATTTTTGTCGAGGAGATCGTTAGCGAAGAGGTTTTAGTGGCCTCGTCATATCTCAAAGCAATTCGTGTAACACCCCCGTTCCAAGAATAAAGTCCCTGGACTGGCTTATCGACGGTCCCATATTTTTCAAACAAGACTTTCTTCAAATGATTAAAATTCCCAGATCCCGTGGCGGTTATCTGAACTTCAGCAAATTTCCCCCTAAAACATCCATACTCAATTTTATCAAGCTGGGCCTCTCCCATTTTTAAATTATCCTTTTTTTTAGTGTAATAAATTTTGATCTTCACATCCGGTTCGGTGGGATTGATGACACTCCTCGATTCCACCATCTCTGATTTGACTTCCGAGAATTCAGTGCCCCATTTAATCCCCGCAAACCCGTCGGGTTCTGAATTGGGTTTGAAACCGGATGTAGACTTCTGTGTGCAGCCAAAGGTTCCCACCACGAATGCCAAAATGACACTCCATCTTCGAAGGTTTCTCATCTTACACACCTCTATTGTTCATCAACCTTTAGGCTAAAAATATATCGTCTTTATCACAGTTTCTGAAGACAGGGGACAAAGTTTCCTCCCGAACCAGAGCAATCAATTATAATGGATGAAGGAGTTATGTCAATTGGAAATAGAGAAAGATTCTTGCTTTTTATGGCTGGAAAATCGGTGTCGGGTCTTTAGGTTTATGAAGAGTCGTCAATCTTTAAGTTTCTTCCTTGGATATTTAGGTAAAACAATCCCGGGCATAAAGACCCGGGATTGTTTATGATTTTTTTCTTCTGTTCGATTACTTCACAGTGAACACTTCTGAACTTTTACGATATTTTGGCCTATACTGGGAATTAATACGTATCGTACATTGTGCCGAATCTACTTTGGGAACTTTCCATGAATATTTCCCACTATTGGGCACATTTTCATCCACCTTCTCCCAAGATTTCCCTCCATCTTTTGAGAACTCAATCGTCACATTTGCTCCAAATTCAGAATCTGGAACCTCTGCCTTCCATTGGATTTCATATGGAGCTCCTGCCTGCACAACATCGTTTGCTTTTGGACTCAAAATCGTAATGCCTTGTTCCGGAAGGCTCTCAGTTGGGGTACAGCTCAAGCAAAAGAGGAGGAACATCGCCATGAAAATCGTCATGAGTGATAAAACTATCCTTCCCTTTTTCATCGATTATTTCCCCCCTTTATCATTTTTCTTTTGCATTTCTTCCTTTAATCTTCTTTCCTGCTCTTCTTGCCATGCACGAATCTGTCTTTTTTTCCTATCCGTGAAGGCTGCGGCCAGAAGGGCCAGGCTCAGCAGAAGCATGAACCCAGCCCTCATGTTGTAGCCGCTCATAAGGATATGGTAGAGGGAAACCAAAAGAAACCCAATTCCACACCATAAGAAGATATTGAACCGTGTAAAAAATCCTCCACTACCTCCCATATCCCTTTTTACTCCTGAAACCCTTCTTCCTTCCTCTTAGCGAAATCTACCAGACCAAGAATCAGGACGAGGATATAGAATGCGAGCAGGAGGGCCATCCCTGTGGGCCCAAATGCCTTATTCATTGCAAAAAGGCTGAAGATCCCGTAAAAGACGATCAAGCATACAATCATCAAATTTTCGAACCAATTGGGCCGTATCGCCTTAGGTAGAAATTTGTTATTTACCACCAAAGTCTGGATGCCACCATAGACAAAGACAAACCCAGCTATATTAGCTGCGATCAGAATATAGGTCAGTGGGAGTTTTACGACGCTGACGAGGAGGATGACCCAGATGACCACAAATGCGAAAACGAGGTAATAAATCCTCCGGATATCGCCTCCAGCCCATTTTCTTACACCAGGAAATAGGTTGTAGAGCATATCTGCCATCTGACGGGATGCTGCGTCCGTCACGCCAAGCTGTGTGCCGAAGAGAACCCAGAAGCCGATCAAATGAACCCAGACCCAACCGGGCGTTCCCAAGACCTTACGGATAGCTTCACCCTGATAGCCAGCTACAGCCCAACCCGCCAGTTTGGTCCCGGGAGGGATGATGCCCACAGCAAAGGTCACACAAAGCCACATCCCAAGCCAGCAGCCAAAACCGAAGAGGATCCATTGATCAATACGAGCAAAATGTAACCATTCCTTCCAGCGCCTTAAATTTTCTGCAGTCGGCTTAAAGGCGATCCCAATGGGGGACAGATTTATTTTCTCTCCACCAATGGCTCCGGAGATGAAGCCCACTTCCTTGCCCATGCCATAGCCTTTATCCCTGAACCAGTTGGAGGATGAGATGTTGAAAATCCCTCCTGCCGCGGAATAGGCGGCAAAGCCTCCCAGCAGCACTGGATCTGCCCCTTCAGGAATGGACCCGAACATGAAGAAACCTTTCGTCGTATTCCAGATAGCCTCGCCAGGGACAAAACCGATGATCAGAATCGCAAGAGAACCAACGATGAAGGCAACGATTGCCCAGGAGATCTTCTCAAGGGTGTTTTCTACTTTCCTTCCCCACAAGAGCATGAAGAGAACGATCGCGGTCAAAACGATTCCCCAGACCATGACATAACCCTTTTCCGCAACCCCCGGCATCTTATTAAGAAGGATAGCTGACCATGCGGTGGCCGAAGTGATGGCCCACCCAGGTCCGATGCAGACAACGCAGGTGATGATCCAGATGGGACCCCAGAGCCCTTTACCGGGTTTCAGGCGGTTGTAACCGATCATCATTGGCTCGCCGCAATAAGCGGCATAACGAATACATTCTAAGTTAAAAAATGTCTGGGTGACACATGCAATGGTTGTGATCCACATCAGCACAGGACCATACTGAACGGCTGCTGCTGGACCCATGAGCCACTCACCACTTCCAATGGAGAGGGAGAGCATGATAGCACCAGGACCGATCATCTTCATCATGCTTTTGAATCCCCGGGGTGGAGCTTCAGGCAGATCCTTTACTTTCCAAGGGTCTAACATGCCTGCTTTAATGGTGTGACCAGTTGTTTCTGTCATATTTCCCTCCTTCCTTTAAGAATAGCCTTTCTTTATAAAGAACTTTTTAATGGAAATAAAAACTAGAACCAACCTCCTTTCTCATGTTTGATATGATAAGCTCAATTGACCCTTTTTATTTCGTGTTATCACCTCCTTTTTAGCGAAAAATATGTTGATTGGATTTAAAAGGATTCTTTCGAGGAGTGCAAACCGACTTTACCATATTAGATACTCACCAAACGAACCCATGCTCAAGGATTTCTTAATCACTATATTTAAAGCAATTTTTTTGTCAAGCTAAATCTGTGAGAACTCTTAAAAACCACTACACGCTCTCTTGATGACCTAGATAATAACACCGATAATCTCCCCTCCCCTTGCGGGGGAGGAATAAGGTGGGGGGTTAATGAGTCTAGTCCACCCCCACCCTCGCCCTCCCCCATCAAGGGGGAGGGAGTTCCTGTTGTTTTCATCGTTTGCGGGTGACAAGTCCGTCAAGAGAAATTATACAGATTTCAAAAAAGGATTAAACAGATTTTGAGTTTTTTGGACTTCCTCAGAAATCCCTCCGCATTTGGAATATGGAATCTGTAGCGATCTCATTCCTGAGCCTGTCAGGAGCATATTTACTTGGGGGCGAACTTACTGAGGAGTCCATAATAGGATAGGCATCCTCGAATTGAAAGCTTGCCCGTTTGAAAACCTTGGGCTGGACTCCGGCTTTCGCCGGAGAGACGAATTTGAGGCATCGTCCCTTTTCGTCATTCCGGCGAAAGCCGGAATCCAGTGGTATAGAAGAAGAGTTTGATGTCTATACAATTACGGCCTTAGTAGTAGAAATTGCGTTCCGGTTTTTGCCGGAACGCTACAGAACTTTAAAAAGGGGAAAATATTTTCCCCCCCTTTACTAAAGGGAGGAATGAGGGATTATGAACCCATCGCCTCGAGAACGACTTCTGTGATATCCTTCACCTTCAGCTTGATCTTATTCTTTCTCGCATAACCTAAGATGGTTCTGATGCATTGCTGGCAGGAAGTAACAACTTCCTCGGCCCCAGTCCTCTGAATTTCCTCGATCTTTCTTTGAGCAATGGCAGCAGAGAGGTCTGGATCGATCATCTCAAGATCTCCTCCTCCACCGCAACAGACTGATAACTGGCGATTACTTTCCAGCTCCACCAAGTTAAAGTTAGGGATTTTTTTCAATATATTTCTCGGTGGATCGTAAACACCGCTATTTCTTCCCAGATCGCAAGGATCATGATAAGTCACCGTCTTAGGAGTCCCATTATTGAAGGTGATCCTATCCTCATTGATTAACCTTTCTATGAACTGGGTTGAATGGAGAAGCTCCGCCTCCGTCCTGTATTTCTCCTTCCAGGTGTGGTAACAGGAGGGGCAGGCAAAGATGACTGTTTTTGCTCCGATCTCTTTAACTTTCTCCTGATTGTGCTCCACCAGTTTGTGCATCTTCTCTTTCATCCCTGCCTGGATCAGCGGGAACCCACAGCACCACTCCTCTCCTCCAAGGAGGGTGAAATCGACTTTGGCTTTGTCCAGGATCTGGACAAATGTCTGAGGAATTTTATGAGCCATGGGGTAAAAGGCGGCGACACATCCCACGAAGTAGATCACCCGGGCCTTCTGCTTTTGGTATTTGTGAGTCGGGACGTTACCCATCGACTCCATCCACAGGGAACGGTTTTCGTTGGGTTCATTGGAGATATTAAAATTGTTTTCCAGGGCCTCTACCACTCGACCCACCACTTTCGGATATTGGTTCCTGTCCGCTAAACACTGCCTTCCTGCCAGAACCCCTTGGTTGGTCTCAACAGCGGGAAAACAGGTTTGGGTGCACAACCGGCATCCTGTACATCGGAAAATGGTCTCTTCTATTTCGGGAGTCCAATCGATTTTGTCCTCAATAATAGCCCGAATAAGGGCATTTTTCCCCCGTGGGGTCGCCCATTCTCTGCCTTTGACCGCATAGACAGGACAATGGGCCAAGCAGAAACCGCACCGGTTGCATTTAGCGATCTCGTCGTATAACAAGGTTTTCAATTCTTCCGTCTTCATAATTCACTCCTTGTCCTCAAAAAATCATTGCAAAATTAGTAATGACCAATTAGCAATTATCAATGATCCTCACTAATCCCGCATATTCATGCCTTAACGTTACATTGCAAATTGATAATTGCTCATTGATCATTTTGCATTGATCATCACGCTTAAATTCCTCCTACAAATCGCCCTGGGTTGAGGATACCTGCTGGGTCCATCTGTTCCTTCAAGCGGCGCATGATCCGATAATCACCTCTGGGTTGTCCCCATACATCGACTCTCTTCTTGATCGCAGGCGGACACGATTCGACCAATAGGTTGCCTCCATTTCTTACCGCTTCAGATGTTAGTTCTCCAATAAGTTTGACCAAGGATTCAATTTTTAATCGCAAATTCTTTCCTGCCAGCACGTAGGTGTATAAGATCCCGCTTCCGGAATGGCAGATGATGGCGCAATCGACCCCCAATCCCTGGGCAATTTTTTCATAACTTCTCAGCATCTCTCCACACTTGGAGATCAAAAAATTTGACTTCAGGGAGATGAGATTCGAATACCCCTCCGTCAACCCCTGGGCAAAGTCGCGGATAGCCATCCAAAAGGCTCGATGCTTCTCCGAATGCAGAGGGACCGCTTCAAAGGCCCCATATTTCTTCCCCCTCTCCTCCATCTCAGAGATCTGTCTCTCAACGCTTTCAGCGACACCTTCCAATCCAATGGCAACGAGATAATTTCTATTTTGAGGCATCGATACTGTATCTTTCATCTTTTTGACAGCCATCGCATTGAGGATATCCATGGATGCTGGAATTAATTGAGAGTGCGTAATCTCCTGGACGAACCCATTTGCTTCGTCAATGGTCGCAAAAGGAATCCATAGGGTGGCCTCCTTTTCAGGAAGGGGGAGCAATTTAAAGGTCACTTCGCAGATAATCCCTAAGGTTCCAAAGGATCCGATCAACACTTTGCACATATCATAGCCGGAGACATTCTTGACCGTCTTCCCTCCCGAGACCACAATATCCCCATTGGGAAATACAGCCTTAATCCCGGTGATTAAATCCCGGGCCGTCCCATAGAGTAATCTCTTGGGTCCGCTCGAATTGGTTGCCACGATACCGCCGATGGTGGCTCTTTCTGTAAAGGGTGGGTCAAGAGGAAGGAAATACCCCCTCCCCTCTTTCGCCAGTCTTTTTTGAACCTCACTTAAGGTGATCCCACTTTCCACCGAGAGTGTCAGATTATCTGTGTCAGAATCGGTGATGTGGTTGAGCCGACCGGTTGAAAGGACAATGTCAATCTTTTTCGGAATTCCACCCATTCCCATCTTCGTCCGGCTTCCCATTGGAATAATGGTTAGATTCTGCTCGTTGGCATAGAAAACAATTTTCGCAACCTCTTCAATCGTTTTCGGAGAAACGATCGCTTTAGGTCGTTTCCCATCGATGGCAGAGGCTTTGAGCTTATCTGGGTCTTGGATGAGATTGTCCTCCCCAGCTATCTCTCTTAATCTGGAAACCAGCTTATCGGTTTTAGGCATACTCAAGTCCCTTTCCTTAATTTAGAAAATAGCTCCCCTCCCCCTCACCCTCCCCTCTCCCGTCAAGGGAGAGGGGAATTACTAATCAGTCCATAATTGTATAGACGGTAATGATTAACAAAAGATATTTCAAATCTCCCCAATAATCCCCTCCCCCTTCGATGGGGGAGGGCGAGGGTGGGGGTGGACAAGATGAAGACCCTTTGGTCCCCCCCCCTTTATCTCCTCCCACCGAGGGGAGGGGAGATTTTTGGAAGAATATGCCTAATCAATTATGGACTCCTTAGTAATTTTTATCTTAATTTCTACTACGCTTTAACTTCAGGCAACACCTTTCCAGGGTTATAAATATTATTGGGATCGAAGGCCGTCTTGACTTTTTTCATCGCAGCAATATCCTGAGGGCTGAAGACGAAAAACATCTCCTTCATCTTCTCTGTGCCAATTCCATGTTCGCCACTGATCGTTCCACCTGCATCAGCACATATCTTTAAAATCTCAGAGCCAGCTAAATGAACCTTTCTCAACTCCTCCTCATTCCTCTCGTCAAACAGGATGAGGGGATGGAGGTTTCCATCCCCGGCATGGAAGACGTTCGCGATGACAAGGTTATACTTTTTCCCCACCTCCATCACTTTGGTCAAAACCTCAGGAAGTTTTGTTCTGGGGACGGTTCCATCACAAACCAGATAGTTCGGCCGGAGTCTGGCAATGGCACCAAAAGCTCCCTTACGACCCGCCCAAAGCTGAGTCCTCTCAGCCTCCGTTTTTGCCGCCTTCACCTCACGGACGTTATTTTTCTTACAGATCTCCATAATCCTTTCGGCCAGCCTTTCCATCCCATCTTTGAGTCCATCGAGCTCAATGAGCAGGACTGCTTCAGCATCCAGGGGGAAACCTGCATGGATCGACTCCTCGACCGCTTTAATGGTCAATCTGTCTAACATCTCTAAAGTGGCGGGTACGATTCCATCGGCGATAATAGCGGATACTGTTCTCCCGGCATCCTCTAAGGTATTATAGATAGCCAGCATCGTCTTGACCGCTTCCGGTTTTGGCATGATTCGGAGGACCAACTTCGTCGCGATCCCCAAAGTCCCCTCCGAACCAACAAGGATTCCTGTCAAATCAAACCCTGGATTGTCCAAGGTCTTACCGCCAACTTGGACGACCTCTCCATCGGAGAGAACCACTTCAGCTCCTAAGATATGGTTCGTTGTCACCCCGTATTTGAGGCAGTGAGGTCCCCCAGAATTTTCTCCAAAATTACCGCCTAAGGTTGAGACTTTTTCACTGGCAGGGTCTGGTTGGTAAACAAACCCGTAACGAACCAACTGGTTCTTTAAGACGAGGGTAAAGATCCCTGGTTCTACGACGACCCTCTCATTTTCGATATCGATCTCCAGGATTTTATTCATCCTCGAAAAGTGTAGGACGATTCCACCTCGCGTGGGAACGGTACCCCCGCTTAGGTTCGTCCCTGAGCCTCTGCCAATGATGGGAATCCCTGATGCATAAGCGAACTTAACAATTTTGGAAACGTCCTCTGTTGACCCCGGGAGGGCGATGCAATCAGGTTTTCCTTTGAAAAGCGAAGCATCGTAGCCATAAAGCAGCAAGTCCGTTTCGCTGGATAAGATATTCTCCTTCCCAACGATCTTGGTCAGTTCTTCAATCATCTTCTCCCGTTCCATGAATATTCTCCTCTGGGAATCTATCAAGGCTAAAGCCCTGAGTTACAGATCTTTTCGTAACTCAACCCTTCAGGGTTGATTTTTCCTTCGTCAAGGCTAAAGCCTTGAGTTACTGTAACTCAACCCTTTAGGGTTGACTCATCCTCCTAATCGTTCTCCTATCTTCAAATCGATTAATTGAGTAAAATCCATTGCCCCGATCTTCTCTCCCTTTTCCAACCTAAGCTTACCGATTTTTATGATACCCCCCTTTACAGCAATTTGGACACCATTCTTATTAAAAGAGATGATCTCTCCGGTTCTTTTTTCTATTGGTAAAGATTGCATTTTGGCATCGTAAAGCTTGACCTTCTTTCCTTTGAAAGCTGTATAAGCACCTGGCTGGGGATCGCAACCCCTAATAAAATTGTAAACGTCTATGATCGGTTTTTCAAAATCCACAGCAGCAACTCTATCATCACAAGGAGGTTCATAGGTTGCTTTGGAATAATCCTGTGGAATTCGAGGTGCCCTTCCTTTTTTTATCAATTCAACAGCTTCCACCATGGCATGCACTCCCATAGGGAAGAGGGTATTAAAATAAAGGGATCCTGTCGTATCCTCAGGGCCAATCTCTACCTCCTTTTGAAGGAGGATTGGACCGGTATCGATACCTTTATCAACCCAGAAAATAGTCAAACCGGTACGAATGTCGCCCTGAGTGATCGCCCAGTTAATGGCGCTGGCTCCTCGATGTCGAGGTAAAAGAGAAGGATGGTAGCAAATTGTTCCGATAGAGGGGATATTCAGAAGCCTCTCGGGGATGATATCGGTTACAAAAGCCTCAATAACAAGATCCGGCTTCAACTGCATCAACACATCGTACACCTCCGGATCCTTCATACGGTTTGGACGAAAGAGGGAGATACCAGACTTCTCAGCCAGACTCTTCATGGGCTCACCTCTTTTATCCGGGGGGCAGAAGACCCCGACAATCTCTTCTTTCTTTTGGATCAAGGCTTCCAATACCTTCTCCCCGAAAGGACCCTGTCCGACAATAATAAGACGCATGACAAAGGCTCCTCCCCCTCACCCCGCCCCTCTCCCACAAGGGGAGAGGGAGTATCTCTTCCACTTTTTGAAAAGGAGTGGGGTATGAAGAACCCCGCCGCAAGCAGCGGGGTATCAAAGACCACAACGGGCAAAATCCTTCGCCCCAAGGGGCGGGGTATTCACCCGGACGGAAATTAATTCCCCTCCCCCTTGATGGGGGAGGGTCAGGGTGGGGGTGAAAATGTGAAATCTTAAGCCTTTTTTCGTTTGGCATCAAAAGCGGATATCTCTTCCATGATAGCAAGAATCGTTCTGGCATTATCATAGACCGGGGTATCCACCATTTTCCCCATATAGGAAACAGCTGCAGCGCCTTTGGCAATGCCTTCTTCCTCAAAAACCTTTACAACTCCCTTTGCCCATTCTACATCTTCTTGAGATGGCGTATAGATCCTGTGAGAGGGTTCGATCTGACTCGGGTGAATGAGCATTCTTCCTTCATAACCCAGTTGGCGGCCGAACCGTGTGCTCTTCTCAAAGGCTTCTGTGTCTTTAAAAGCTACAAAGGGACAATCGATAGCAATGCAGCCTGCCGCCCTTGCAGCAACAGCGGTATGGGCCCGAGCATAAAATTGTTCCTCCCCTTCAATGGTGAGCTTAACCCGCATGTCTTTAGTGTAATCCACTGCGCCAAAGATAAGGGAGTTGACCCGCTTGCTAGCTATGGCAGAAGGATAGGCATTCATCACACCCTTTGCTGTCTCGATGAGAAGCTGAATGGCGATACTACCCACTTTCAGCCCTCTCCTTCGCTCCAATTCCTCCAGTTTCCAATCGAGACGGATGACATGATCAGGACCTCCGCATTTGGCTAAACAAACACCGGATAGTCCTTCGTAGACTATTGCCTCGAGGTCATCATTGGTCATCAGCGTCTCCCAGTTATTGATCCGGGCATAAACAGTGGACCCACCCGATCCCGCAAATTTCAAGTTCCCTCGTGTCATTTCACGGGCTTTTGGTTTCTCAGCAGGAGGAACGGAATCTTCCAGATCCAAAGTGATGATGTCTGCTGGTGTCTCAGGGGCTTTGGAAATCATCTTTTCATTATTTCCCGGAATATAAAAAACGGATCTCATTACAGTCATTTCTGCACCTCCTGTTTAATTCCCCTCACCCTTCCCCTCTCCCCTCAGGGGAGAGGGCGGGGTGAGGGGTGGTATCCTATTGGATGTTTAACAATCGCCTTACTCGACAGACAGGGTTTTCTAACCCCGTCTTGGCGGGACAGGGATGTCCCGCCTATCGTGCTCGTAATCCCCCCAACCCCCCTTTAGTCTCCGACCCAGAGCGGTCTCTGACCCGGAGGGAAAAGGGGGGCAAGGGGGGATTTGATCCTTATTAGGCGCCTAACAATCGTTTAATGGTGGGAGCAATTTCATCGGGTCGGTCAACCACATGGACCCCAGCCTCCTTAAGGGATTTGATCTTGTCCTTTGCCGATCCCTTTCCCCTTTCGATGATACTGCTGGCATGAGAGAATCGCATGCCCTCCGGAGCCCATGCCCCGGCAACATAAACGACGAGGGGTTTTGTAAATTCTTTCTTTCTCACGGCCTCGGCTGCTTCCTCTTCATAGGGACCGCCAATCTCACCAAAGATGGCAACAGCCTTTGTATCTTTATCCGCCTCAAAAAGAGGCAAGATGTCCCCGAAGGACTGTCCCACAACGGGTTCTGTTCCGATGTGTAAAACCGTTGTAACACCAAGGCCCGCTTCTTTGATGGTCCATGGCACCGTACCGGACTGGCCTCCACTTCTCGAGATCACTCCTACAGGTCCCGGCACAAACACCCTCTTGGCAAACTCCGGAGTACCACCGAGCCAGCCCGCGGCCGCGATTCCAGGGCTGATAATTCCGATTGCACCTGGCCCCAATAGACGTGCTCCTTTCTGTTTCCCATACGCCATCATTTCAAGGATGTCATACAGGGGAACCCTTTCCACGGGCATCACGACGAACTTAATCCCAGCATCCAAGGCCTCCAGAACGGCATCTTTCAGTCCTGGACCGGGAACAAAGGTGACGCTTGCATCGATTGGACCTTTTGCCCTCACGGCCTCTTCGACGGTGTTGAATACAGGGATCCCTGATACTTCTTCTCCGCCTCTTCCAGGTGTCACCCCGGCCACCACCTTCGTGCCATAACCTTTCATAAATGCGGCTCGTGCCGAGCCCTCTCTTCCGGTAATCCCCTGAACTAATACCGTAGTATTCTTTTCAAGTAGAATAGCCATCTTCTTCGCTCCCTCCCCTCACCCCAGCCCTCTCCCCCAAGGGGAGAGGGGAAAAGATGAGGGGTTCAATAGTGAAATTAAACCACTCCGTATTTTTTCTTGTATTCCTCTAAGCCGGGGATGGGGGCCTCAATGGTAATCGCCTTGTTTCCCCTGAACCAGCATTCATACTCGCATGCCAGACACTCCGTACCTGTCCGTTTTGCAAATTCCACATCCCCTCCCAGAGCGGGTTTACCATCCTTGATGACCAGGATGCCTCGATCGAAGAGCTTGCATCCTGCAGCACATGCATGGGTCTTGCAGTCGAGGCATTTACTGTCGTCAATGATCACCTTAATTGTTCTCTCTTCAAACTGCATGGTCATACCTCCTTAACGATCTAAGAGCTGTCATTCCCGCCCCTGCTTTCGCAGGGGTAAACTTGTCCCCACGAAAGTGGGGAGCGGGAATCCAGATTGAAAAGACTGGATTCCCCCGTATCAAGTTCGGGGCAGGCTTAATCAAGTCCGGAATGACAAGATGTGTAAAGTCATTTCTGAGACAGTACACTATGCCTTGATGCCTCTTTTCATTCGATATTCATCAACGAGAGTCCTCATGCGTTTTGCCAGAAACTCGGTTTCGTACACTTTATCACTTCCATAGATCTCGATCGGGTTCTGTTTCTGCAAATCCGCTGTTCCCTCCTTCAAAATCTCCATCGATTCCTTTTCCTTATTTCCGCAAAGCAAGAGCACACATGGGAAACCCGGTCTTTTTGGGAGTTCCTCTCTGAGGGCCTTCACTACACCGTGGGCATGGTGCCACTGTTCCTGGTTCGCCACAATGAAACCACCGAGCATGTATCCTTCAATATCCGGCTGAGAAATAATGACCTTTGCGGCTCGGTAGACTTTTGCAGCTGTTGGGTTACCACTCGTATCGGCATAGTTGGCGATCTTGAGCCCCTGACGGTTCAGAGCATCCACTCCCAGAATAGCGCCTCCTCCGCCTATGCCGTGGTAGCCTACGTAACCTAGTCCTTTCTTATCCGGGGCCATCTGCGCAATATAGCAGGTTCCCCTGAGATCACCCTCCTCGATCCACCATGCAATCTTATCTAACTCTGTTGGAGGGGTAGGAGCCTCGCGGGCGACGTCGATGCCTAATTCGGGATGGCGAAATACAGAAGAATCGTCAATGGCGATCCGGCAATCCGCAGCAAATATTTTTCCATCCTTCGTCAATACAAGAGGGTTAATCTCCGCTGTCCGGCAATTGTAGTTTTTAAATGTCTGGTACAAGCCCATGATAGCTTGAGCAATAGAGGGGAGGAATTGGGTTGGAACCTTTAGTTTGACGGCAAGGTTGAGGGCATCATAGAGGCGGAAGCCCCTAAGGACATCGACGGTCATTTGGGCGATCTTTTCCGAAGGAACGGCTTCAATATCCATACCTCCTTCCGTACTAAACATGACAACCGGTGCCCTGACTTCTTTCGAGGCATCGATGATCACACCGACATAGTATTCCTTATCGATATCCAGCTTCTCCTCAACCAGTACCTTCTCCACCTTAAGATTTTTAATTTCGAATCCCAAAAGTTCACTGGCAAGCTTTTCCGCCTCAGAAGGATTTTGAGCGAACTTAATGCCTCCTGCTTTTCCACGTCCCCCAGCCCAGATCTGTGATTTGATGGCAATGGGCTTGCCTATCTTCTCCGCAATCTTTCTGGCCTCCTGTGGCGTCGTTGCGACCTCACCCTGAGGGATTGGCACTTTGGCCGCCTTTAGCAATTGCTTCCCTTGATACTCGTATAATCGAGCCATAGTTACCTCCTCAAGCGATAAAATGAACACATCTGCATTGATGTCTTTCCGCTTTATAACAAACGGAAAAGGGCATTGTCAACAAAAAACATGGAATAGTAAACTGGTAAGACCAGATAACCAAATTATTCTTAGACACCCAATTAATTGATTTTTAATACTTTCCATTCCAAATTGACAAAAATTCTGATTTGTTTTAAATTGGTAAGACCATTGATTCAATTACCCGCAATAGCGCCCTGGTGAGAATGGAGGAGCTTGAAATGTTTAAGACTGTCAAGCATGTCAGAGTATCCGATGAAATTGTCAATCAGATAAGAAGACTCATCAGTGAAGGACATTTAAAGCCCGGCGAACGCCTTCCCTCGGAGCGGGAACTCGTCAAAGAATTTGGTGTGAGCCGTCCTTCTCTTCGGGAGGCATTGAACTCCCTGGCTGCCATGGGTTTTTTGGAAGTAAAACAGGCCAAAAGGACCTTCGTTAAATCGGTGACCTCAGAGAGGATACAAGACCCTCTTTCCCTCCTCATCAAGACCGATACTCAGAAGATCTTCGACCTGATAGAGGTAAGAAAAGCAATGGAAACCTGGGGTGCCTATCACGCCGCCCAAAGGGCTACAGAGGAAGATATTCACCAACTGGAGGGTATTATCGAAGAGATGAGGAAAGCCTTTGAAGAAGGCCGATCCTGGGAAAAACAAGATGCCGATTTTCACCTGGCCATGGCCCAAACAACTCATAACACGATTCAAACTCACCTTATGTCCACGATTTATGACCTCCTCAGGGAATCTGTGGCAAGGGTTTTCACAGAGCGAGGGAAGGTGAAAAAACTGCTCTATCAGCATTACCGAATATTCAATGCGATCAAGAACCACTCTCCCGATAAAGCCAGAGAGAGAATCCTTGAGCATTTGAATTATGTCGAATCAGAGGTAAAGGCATTCGGAGCTCAGAAAAAGGTTGCATGAGGGTGCTAATGTAGCAACCGCCAAGGTTGCGGCACCAAAATCGTTCAATTTGGATTCAAAGAAAAAGGGACGGAGGTCCCTTTTTCTTTTCTAAAATTCATCGGGAGGTTATAATTTGTTGGAGGCTGGTGTTTAATAAAAAAAGGTTGTTTTCTTTCTGTCTATTTGTTACTAAGGAGTCCATAATAATAACGACATTATTTTATAAAATCCCTCCTCACCTCCCTTTGCCTGCTTTCGGCAGGAAAAAGATACCAAAGGGAGGAACAATACCCCTCTTTGGCAAAGAGGGGTTAGGGGAGATTTTCAGAAGAATATGTCTTCTCAATTATGGACTGATTATTATTAAAACTCTGCAATTGAGAAATTTGCGAAGAGGGATGGCAGATGATGCAAAAATTAATTGAGATTGTCGGAAAGGAGAACTTTACTGATCAGTTGGAAGAACTGGTCCCATATAGTTACGATGCTTCGATGAATGTTCATCGGCCCAACGCCGCAGTCTGGCCTGAGTCGACGGAGCAGGTGTCCCAAATCGTCAAGTTTGCCAATGAGCAGAAGATTCCTGTCGTCCCTCGGGGGGCTGGCACCAGCCTCAGTGGAGGTGTAATTCCCATCCAAGGCGGAATCATCATCGACCTTTCCCGGATGAATCGGATCCTTGAGATCAGCATTGAAAACCGCTATGCCCGTGTTCAGGCAGGTGTGGTCTGCGATGATCTCAATCGGGCACTGGCGAAGCACGGGTTTACTTTTCCGCCCGATCCGGCGAGCAGTTCCGTATCTACCATTGGAGGAAATGTCGCCACCAACGCGGGTGGAATCAAAGGGGCTAAATATGGCACCACCCGGGACTATGTCCTCGGCCTTCAGGTGGTTCTACCCACTGGAGAGGTCATGCGCACAGGCTCCTACACGATGAAGTGTGTTTCCGGCTATGATCTGGCCAAGCTCTTCATCGGATCAGAAGGAACCTTGGGAGTGATTACTGAAGTGACATTGAAAATCAATCCCATTCCCCGCCATGCCATGACCGCTGTGGCCACTTTTAACAGGTTGGAAGATGCAGGAAAGGCCATCTTCCAGACCATGACCAGTGGAATCCTTCCAAGCGTCATGGAGATTTTAGATAAGGTGACCCTGAAATCAATCAGAGAGAACACGGAAATCGATCTTCCTGAAGCAGAGGCAATGATCTTGACGGAGACAGACGGATACACCTGGGAAGAGGTGGAGGCCCAGATGGAGGTGGTCCTTCGCATTCTCAAGCAGAATAACCCCACAGAGATCAAGACAGCGAAGGACGAAAAGGATCGGCTCAATCTCTGGAAAGCCCGTAAATCCGCTTACGCAACCCTTGCCCGGGCAAGCACCAGCTTTGTCTTGGATGATGTCACCGTCCCCATTTCGAGAATTCCGGAGTTATTGGTGGGGATTCAGGAGATCTCCCAAAGATATGGTATCGTGGTCGCTACCTTTGGTCATGCCGGCGATGGAAACCTCCACCCACAGATCCTCTACGATGAATACAATCCAGAACAAGTGGAGAGGATGGAAAAGGTTGAGGTGGAAATCTTTCGCCTCGCCATTTCCCTCAACGGAACCCTCTCGGGGGAACACGGGATTGGTCTATCCAAGGCGAACTATATGACGTTGGAACATGACCCGGTGGAAATGGCCTTGATGAGAAAAATCAAGAGAACCTTGGATCCCAATAACATCATGAACCCAGGAAAAAGAGCCTTGGACGATTAGCTCAGCTTGAAATTGGATAGGACCTGAGTGAAGAATGGAAGTGTTTTCCAAAATCCCAAATTCCAAATTACAAATCCAAAGTGAAGTACCCCGCAGCAGAGCTGCGGGGCATCTAATTCTCTAAAAAACTTTCCTCCCTCTTGATGGGGGAGGATTAAGGTGGGGGTGATGATTAGATCATTTCCCCCTCACCCTAACCCTCTCCCCCCAGGGGAGAGGGTAGGCCATTCATCCCCCCAGCAGAGCTGGGGGGTATTCTGGCATATTTTGATAAATCCAAAATTCAAATTTTAAATGACCGAAGATTTCTGTTTTGGATTTCGATATTTGGTGATTGGAATTTATTTGGGATTTGGCCTGCCTGCGTGTAGCCGTTTCGGCAAAGGCAGGTGCTTGGGATTTGGAATTTTGACGGGATTGGAGAATTGATGGCTAACCAGATTCAATGGGATGAAAAACGACGAAAGGCCATTACTCAATGTTCTCGGTGCGGCTTCTGCCGGGCCGTCTGTCCCATCTTTGACCTGACTAAAAGACCCATTACCAATGCCCGTGGGAAGATGATTCTCCTGAAGGAGGTCGTGGAGGGGAAACTTCCTGTTACCGAGGGGGTTGCTCAGGCTCTCTTGCGCTGCACCACTTGCATGAATTGCACAACCAACTGCCCTTCAGGGGTAGACCCTCCGGAAGTAATCAAGGCGATGCGGAAGGATATGGTTGGAATGGGTTACGACAACCTCTTTAAGGCAATGGGCGAGGTCGTGGAGAAATACGGAAATATTTACGGAGAAAAAGAGCGGCATGACTGGGGGCACAAAAAAGAACAGGCCCCTTACGTTCTATTCTTGGGTTGTGGGGGAACTTATCGGGAGGAGAAAAGCGTGAGGGAAACCATTCGCCTTCTTGATCTCCTTCAGGTCGACTTTACGATGACTGATGAGGTCTGCTGCAGTGGTGTGTTGGAGGATGTAGGGTACAAGATCAAGGATGAGTTGGCCCAGCACAATGTTCGAGAGCTCCAAAAAACCAGAGCCCAAACGCTAATTACTACTTGTCCCTACTGTTATCGGGTGTTCAAAGAACATCCCGCCTATAAAAATCTGAGACTGGAAGTCAAGCATATTACCCAATTTCTAAAAGACTTTGAATTTCAGGTAAAAACAGAGAAGCGGGTCACTTATCATGATCCCTGCGATCTTGGCCGCCACGCAGGCATTTATGAGGAGCCGAGAGAGATCATCCGGAAGATCGCTCCCAATTTTGTGGAGCCGAGGCGAACCAGAGAGAATGCCATGTGTTGTGGAGCAGGAGGTGGATATAGAGGCGCATTTCCGAAAGAATCTGTGAAAATTTCAAGAAATCGATTAGCTCAAATCATCGAGGATACAGGAGCTGAAATCCTCCTCACGGAATGTCCCTCATGTTTACACAATTTCAGAAATGCGAGGCTTCGAAGACAGAATATCGAGATCTACAACATTACCGAATTCCTGGCCCGGCTTTACGAGGAAAAAGCTTCCAACGAAAAGGAGGCAGCATAAATAATCCCCCTTCATCCCACTGAAGCTGTGAAAAAATTAGGGGCAGTGGACCGGCCAGAGGGATATCTCCAAAACTGTAGAATGCGGACTTTGAAAATGTATGGGTCATGAATCGGTTTAAGTTATCAATCTTACATGGTTTTCAATCCCTATCATTAAGCCTGAAAAAGGTAGCCGCTCTACAGTTTTTCCGACATCCCCCTGTCCGCTCTGTGAATCTTGGGATTTTTTCACACCTTCCCTTTAAAAAAGGGGGAATCGTTTGCCTCCTCCCTTTACTAAAGGGAGGCTTTCCCCTCTTTGTCATTCCTGTGGAAGCAGGAATCCACATCTTTTTTCCTGGATTCCCGTTTACACGGGAATGACAGAACCGAATATGAAGAGTGGTGGAGGGATTAAGAATTTATTTTCTTGGGAATGACCATGAAACTCTCAAACCTTTCTCCAAAACAACTGATCGAAATTGATGCCTGCACCCGGTGTGGTGAATGCTTAAACTATTGCCCTGTGTATGCTCAGAAGGGTGAAGAAGAGATCGATCCTCGTGGAAAAATTCAGACTTTCAAGTCCTTTATTCGCAGCCAATACGGAATATGGGCCAGAATTTTCGGCCCCAAAAAATTGGATGAGGAGAAGCTGAAAAAATTCTCAGAGATGGTCTACCGCTGTACCCTTTGCGGGGAGTGCAGTGTGAGTTGTCCTGTCTCCATCGATTCCAGAAATCTCTGGCTTGCCTTGAGGGAGACCTTGGTAGAGATGGGCTATTATCCAAAGGCAGTGGATCAATTAAAGTCAAATCTCCTCCAGGTCCACAACATTCTCGGAAACGAAAATGTGGAGAGGACGGAGTGGGTAAAATCTTTGGGTGAACTCCCAGAGCACCTCTATCAGAAAGAGAAGGCCCAGGTGGCTTTTTTTGTTGGATGTGTGGCTTCCTTTTTTCCTATGGTACAGAAGATCCCTAAAGCTCTTGTTGAAATCTTGAACAAGGGTGAAGTTGACTTCACCCTTTTGGGAGGAGAGGAATGGTGCTGCGGGTTTCCCCTGATCGGGGCAGGAATGAAAAAGGAGGCCGAAGTCATGGTCCAACACAATTTGGAAAAAATGAAAGAGAAGGGTGTTGAAAGGGTGGTGTTTGCCTGTCCCTCTTGCTACCATACCTGGATGGAGGAGTATAAGACGGATATCGAGATATTTCACTCCACCCAATTCATCAAGAAACTGATCGACGAGGGAAAGATCAACTTCAAAGAGAAGAAGATAAAGGTCACCTATCATGATCCCTGTGACCTGGGAAGGGCCAGCGGGATTTATGAGGCCCCACGGGGAGTCCTTCGCGCCATCCCTGGGGTAGAATTGGTGGAGATGGAAGGCCATAGAGAACAGTGTAAGTGCTGTGGTGGAGGAGGTAATCTCGAGATGGTGGATCCAGAACTTTCAGCAGCCCTCGCACAACAGAAAATCAAGGAGATCCAGGCCACAGGGGCTCAAACAGTGATTACCTCCTGCCAGCAGTGCGTCCGCACCATCATGACTACAGCCCGAAGAAAAAAGATCCCTGTCACTGCAATGGACATCACAGAGTTTGTCCTAAAAAATATGAACTGAATGGATCCGGCTCACCTTAGAAAAGTAAAATTATCCCTGCTTCCATGTAACTGAATAGTTTCTTCTCCCTTCAGATTTCCTTTGACTCCTTTATACGGATCATATAGACTGACATAAAAATCAAGGATCTTAACTAATTTCTGTAAAACAAACTAACAACATAACCCTAGCCAAACATATTTGAAATTTTCCAAATTTAATCCCCTCCCCCTTGTCGAAGATCCCGCTGAATTATGGCGGGGATGGGGGAGGGGGAGGGTGAACAAGAGAATTTGGTCCCCCCTCCCCTTTACCCTGTTAGATAAGATTGTCCATTCACCCCTGTTATTCAGCAAACATTCTATCTAACAGGGTGAATCCCCTCCCACGAGGGGAGGGGAGATTTTCGGGGGATAGTTTCTAAATGTTAGAGATAAATTCTCAGACTTAACCATGTAAGAATCTACGCCTCGTCCGGGACTTCGCCCGGAAGAGGTGGCCCCTTCGGGGCAATTGTTTTCCAGGTAGCCGCAACCTTCAGGTTGCGTTTCGGAGTACGTTCTAATCCCGAGCCACATGCGCAGGCTAAAGCCTGCGACTACCAATTGGCCGTTAATAAATATCGACAATTTTTTGTCGATGTTGATTTACTAAGCGCCTAATACTACTACGTTAAGTTTATCTTGACATTTGATAATACTTTGGTATATCCTCTGGGGTATGAAACCCCGAGAGATAGAACGATTCCGGTTGAAGCTGGAGGCCTTCTTGGCTGATGTCGTTT
>Ga0315274_10000781_pt1 | contig 49327 bp, 36 predicted proteins | sample YL17G02_20_MG_FD_203700 | JGI IMG/M metagenome (GOLD analysis project Ga0315274, IMG submission 203700) | Sediment microbial communities from Yellowstone Lake, YNP, Wyoming, USA - YL17G02_20 | ecosystem: Environmental > Aquatic > Freshwater > Lake > Sediment | place: USA: Wyoming | collected... | reverse complement strand
ATTGCATCTCCGCAATTTTTTCTCGTTCGACCAAAGATAAGTGTTTGTATTGTTTTTGCATAATCATCATTATAACATATTTGTTTATGCTTTCCAGAAATGTTGCACTTCATTATTGAACCTGCTATATACAAAATACACTTCGAATGCTCTAATCTTGACAACCGATATTTTTCGGGTATCCTATATGTTAATATTTTATAATTAGGAGAGTGGATAAAAATGAAATATCTTCTATATTTCGCAGCTTTTAGTTTATTCTTGGTTTTTATCGGATGCGGTAATAAACCTCCAGCCATAGAGCAACCAAATGGACCATCGGTCGTTTTACCAAGCGTGTCGGATACATTTTCCGCAATCGCGACTGACCCAGATGGGGACAATGTTAAGTATCGGTTTGATTGGGGTGATGGCACAATTAGTGAATGGAGCGATTTATTTCCGAGCGGTACTGTCCATAAAACAACTTATGCTTATTCGAGTCAAAATTATTATAATATTAAATGCCAAGCCAAAGACGAAAAAGGGAAAAGTTCGGATTGGTCTATACCATTTCACGTAATTTGTGGTCTGGGTTTTATTAAATGGCAACTACTGGCGGATGATGATTTTGACTGCGAGTGCAATTCCACACCAGCAATTGATGACCAAGGCAATATTTATATTGGTTGTGTCTCCGGACACATTCATTCATTAAAATCGAATGGTCAAGAACGATGGCGGTTTAATAGTGCTTCTTTTGACGAGTTCATTTCTTCGCCGGCAATCGCTGCTAACGGTAACATCTATGCTTGTGACCGTGGCGGAACCATTTATGCTTTAACTTCAGATGGTGCTTTAATCTGGTCACACCTTACCGGTAGTGAAATTTTAGCAACACCAGCAATCGGGCGTAATAATGAAATATATGTTGCATCGACCGACGGTTATTTATATGCATACAGTTCACAAGGACAAGAGATGTGGCAAAGAGAAATTGGTTCGATTGGTGGACGTTCTTCGGTTGCGATTGATGGCGACAATCACCTTTTTTTTGGCGACGATGATGGCTATTTCTATTCTTATGATACGGTTGGTAATTTACGATGGCGTTATGAAATCGGTTGGGAAATTTATTCTTCACCGGCAATTATGCCTAACAATAAAATTTGTTTTGGTGCACAAGATGGTTATTTTTATATCCTTAATCCGGACAGCACATTGTTTCATCGAGAAAATCTTGTTTATAACTTATCTTCATCACCGGTTATCGGGAGTGATAGCGCAATTTACATCACCAGCGAGGACGGTCATTTATTTCGACTCAGTCTTAATGGCGATTTGGATTGGGTGTATCCGACGCAAGGTTATTCCGGTTCTAGTCCGGCAATTGTTAGAAATTCGTTCTATAATGGCGATATGATATATTTCAAAGTTTCCTGGGGAAAAGAAAAGCAAGATGAGGATTCGTTATTTATGATAAAATCGGACGGGACACGCTTTGCTGCAAGTACAATCCCGCAAGCAATGAGCGCGGAATTTGTCTCCTCACCAATGGTGGGTCAAGATGGCACGGTTTATATCGGCGGCGGTATTAATTATGATACGGATGAGGGTGGTTTTTTTGCCCTGACCGGACGTGGAACCGTTATCAATAACAATTGGCCTTTGTTTCGGCACGACACGAAAAATACAGGAAGAACACAGTGAGTAAATTAAGAATTGAAAGTTTGAAAACCGTCATGCCGATGCCAGATTTTCCTGCCATCGAACGCAAGATTTTACAGTTCTGGAAAGAAAAAGATTCGTTCAATAAACTGAGAGCAAAAAATAAAGGAAATCAAAAGTTCTCGTTCTTAGATGGTCCGATTACTGCTAATAACCCGATGGGTGTACATCATGCCTGGGGGAGAACTTATAAAGATTTATTTCAGCGTTATAAAGCGATGCTCGGGTATGACCAGCGTTATCAGAATGGTTTTGATTGCCAAGGCCTTTGGGTCGAAGTTGAGGTTGAAAAAGAGCTAGGGTTTAACTCAAAGCGAGATATTGAAAAGTATGGCATTGATAAGTTTGTTGAACAGTGTAAAGCACGCGTAATAAAGTATTCTCAGATTCAGACGCAACAGTCAATTCGACTGGGTCAGTGGATGGATTGGGATAATTCGTATTACACAATGTCCGATGAGAATAATTATACAATCTGGCATTTCTTGAAAAAATGTCACGAGCACAATTGGATTTATAAAGGACACGATGTAATGCCGTGGTGTCCACGCTGTGGAACCGCACTTTCCGAACACGAAATTGTTACCGAAGGTTATAAAAAACTTACCCATCCCGCAGTTTATTTAAAATTTCCGATCAAAGGTCGTAATCGTGAATATCTGCTGGTGTGGACGACAACACCATGGACACTTTCTTCAAATATTGCTTGTGCCGTCCACCCGGATTTATTCTACCATAAGGTAAAAGAGAATGATGATATCTATTACCTGATAAAATCTCGTCTTGAGATACTCAAAGGTAAGTATGAGGTTCTGGATGAATTTGAAGGTAAAAAGCTGTTGGGGCTTGAATATACCGGACCATATGATGAACTGCCCGCACAAAAGGGGGTTGTGCATAAAATTATACCATGGGAAGAAGTGAGCGGCACGGATGGGACGGGTATTGTCCATATTGCACCAGGTTGTGGTAAAGAAGACTTTATGCTGGGCAAAGAGTTTAATTTGCCAGCAATCGCACCTTTGACCGAAGACGGCTATTTTATCGAGGGATTTGGTTTTCTGACCGGGATTAATGTTCGTGACAGTGCCAAACCGGTTTTTGAAGATTTAACCAAGAAAGGCATGGTCTATAAGATTGAAAACTACACTCATCGCTACCCAGTTTGCTGGCGCTGTGATTCAGAAGTTATTTTCCGATTGGTTGACGAATGGTTTATTAAGATGGATGAACTGCGCTATCAGATTATGGAAGTAGCTAAACAGGTAACTTGGATACCGGAATTCGGTTTACAGCGAGAATTGGATTGGTTGGAAAATATGCAGGATTGGTGCATATCAAAAAAACGATACTGGGGTTTGGCATTACCGATTTATGATTGTTCGTGTGGTAAATTTGATGTGATTGGTAGCAAAGAAGAGTTAAAAGCAAAAACAGTACGCGGATGGGATAAGTTTGAAGGAAATTCACCTCACCGACCATGGGTCGATGAAGTAAAAATTAGGTGCGATAAGTGTGGTAAAGAAACATCGAGAATTCTTGATGTCGGTAATCCCTGGCTTGATGCGGGGATTGTGCCTTATTCAACCATGAACTATTTATCGAATCACAAATATTGGCAGGAATGGTTTCCCGCTGACTTTATTACCGAATGTTTTCCAGGACAGTTCCGTAACTGGTTCTATACAATATTAGCGATGTCAACAGTTTTGGAAAACCGAACACCATTTAAAACTCTACTTGGTCATGCCCTAGTCAAAGATGAGCATGGTGAAGATATGCACAAAAGTAGTGGTAATGTTATCTGGTTTGAGGAAGCAGCGGAAAAGATGGGCGCGGATATTATGCGCTGGATATTTACCGGTCATAATCCACAAGAAAACTTGAATTTTGGTTATCAAGCGGGACATGATACTAAACGAAAACTCTTAACATTATGGAATGTTTATAGTTTTTTTGTAACTTATGCTCGTATCGATTTAATGCAAATCCGCCCACTTTCAAAAGATTCATTAGATGGTCTAAAATTGACTGAGTTAGACCGCTGGATTTTATCTCGTTTACAAAGATTAGTTTTTGTAATTCGAGACCGATGGGACGATTATGACCCGGCGCCAACCATAAAACATTTAGAAGAATTTATTGAAGAGTTATCCAGCTGGTATGTAAGGAGAAATCGTCGCCGATTCTGGAAACCAGGCACCGATGAAGACAAATTAGCTGCTTATCAGACACTTTATGAATGTTTAGTGACATTTACTAAATTAATTGCACCAATTATGCCGTTTTTTGCTGAAGAATTGTATCAAAATTTGGTCGTTATGATTGACCCAACCGTACCGGAGAGTGTTCACTTAACCAGCTTTCCCGAAGTTAGCGACAAATTGCGAAATCCTGATTTGGAAACAGAAATCGCTTTAACGCGGGAATTAATTTCGCTAGGACTATCTGCTCGGAAAGCGGGACAGATGAAGGTAAGACAACCTTTGGCAACCGGTATGATTTTAGGACTATCCGACGATGAGAAAAAAGTTGTTCGTAAATACAGTTCAATTTTTACCGAAGAGCTGAATATTCGGAAGTTTGAATTTGGCGAAAAAGACCAGAAGCTTTCCGGTAATTATTTTGCTAGTTTAGATGAAACCGGGATGGATAAATACCGTTTTTATATTGACACGAACTTAACGAAAGAACTTGAAAATGAGGGGTTGGCTCGAGAACTAGTCCATAAGATTCAGAACTTAAGAAAAACCGCTGGTTTTGATGTAGTAGACCGTATCGAAATGTATTATGACACAACACCAAAATTAACCGAAGCAATTAAAATATTTAACGATTATATCGCACAAGAAGTGTTAGCCGTCAAAATCGGTTCACTGGCTGATGCAAAGGAAGTTGACGTTAAAAAATCGATAGAAATCAATAAAGAAACTTTGACGATAAACTTAAAACGAGTTAGGAAACAAATTTAGAGGAAATGGGCATATGATAAAGAATCGAAAAGAGATTATCGAGTTCGAAAAAAGATTACTTAAAGCAAAACAAAAGATTTTAAAGCAACGGAACTTTACCAATGGAATACTATTAAACCCCCAAGGAGATACGAGCGGTGAAGTATCAGCTTACCGCACCCATGTTGCGGATATCGGCAGCGATACTTTCCAGCGGGAAATGAGTTCGCAGCTATCAACTCTTGAATCCAAAATTCTAATGGAAATTGATGAAGCCTTAAATAAGATTCGGAAAAATCGATTTGGTGATTGTGAAAAATGTAGTAAACCAATTTCAAAAGCACGACTCAAAGCGCTCCCCTATAGCCGTTTTTGTGTTAAGTGTCAGAAACAAAAAGGTTAGAAGATAATTTATAACCACCCATAACATTTTTGACGCATGAACCAAATACTCATTACTACGAGTTGTAAGAGTCTAAACCAACGAGTCAAGGTCGGGCAACACCTTATGGAAAATCGGTGCGGAGTGAATATCCTAATAGAAATTGAATATGATGGTACTAATTATTCGGGATGGCAGTATCAACCAAATAAAAGAACTATTCAAGGTGAACTGGAAAAAGCGTTACGTCAAATCGGTCAGGCAAAAATAAAGATTATTGGGGCATCACGAACTGATGCCGGTGTTTCCGCATTAGAGCAAATTGCTAATTTTCATATTTCAGCAATGCAATTTAAAAACATACCAAGCTTCCGTAATGGGATAAATGCACTTCTACCGAACGATATTTATGTGCGAAAGATGAAAATTATCGCCAAAGAGTTCCATTCTCGATATTCAAGCAAAGGGAAGGTTTACCTATATCAAATCATCACTGAGCAATCGCCGTTGAGAAAGAAGTTTGCCTGGGTTCTTCCTTATGAGCTGGACTTGAGTAAAATGAGAAATGCAGCAAAATTGTTTGTAAAGCACGATGATTATAAATTATTCTGTAGCGTAAAAGATAAAAACGGAATGGTTTTAATGAAATCGATAAAAATAAACAAAGCCACAGACGAAATATATATTAAAATTGAGGCGAACCGATTTTTATATAAGATGGTGCGAAGGATAGTTGGTGCTTTAGTTGAAATAGGTCGCGGTCATCGGACTGAATATGATATTATGAAAGGTTTGGCAGGAGAAAAACATCGTCCTTTAATCTGTGCCCCAGCAAACGGTTTGATATTAGTTAAGGTAAAATATTAATAATGGAATCATATCAGAGATTTCTAAATCCAGAGGTTCTTGCTAAACTTAAACGGATTGATTTAAAAGCACGATTAGTAGTGGAAGGGTTTCTGACCGGATTACATCGTAGCCCCTTTAAAGGTTTTTCTCAAGAGTTTGCTGAATATCGTAGTTATATGCCGGGTGATGAACCAAAGCGGATTGATTGGAAAGTTTATGGAAAAACTGACCGATTCTTTATTCGCGAATATGAAGAGGAGACCAATCTTAAAGCATATATACTGCTTGATGCTTCCGGCTCGATGAGTTACTCATCGGATAAAGTGACAAAACTGGAATATGCATCATATTTAGCAGCAAGTCTTGCTTATTTACTAATAAAACAAAGAGACAGTGTCGGGGTCGTTACATTTACTTCGAAATTGAATACTTATATCCCACCGCGCAGCTCGCCAGCGCATTTACCCGTATTACTTCAAGCAATTGACAAGATAAAACCAGGCGGTGATACCAATTTGGCTAATACTTTTCATCAATTAGCGGAAAAGATCAAACGTCGCGGTTTTGTAATTATTATCTCTGACCTATTTGATGACAAAGAGCAAGTGCTTTCTGCCCTACGCCATTTTCGGCATAAGAAACATGAGGTTTTAGTTTTCCATATTTTAGATAAGAACGAATTAGATTTTTCATTTTCGCAACCATTAATTTTACACGACTTGGAAACTTCAAAAGAGATTACCTTAGACCCGAGGGTGATACGCAAAGATTATCAGAAAACCGTAAATGAGTTTTTCTCGGATTTTAAGCGACGCTGCCGAGAACATTTAATCGACTATCACCAAATTACAACCAATACCGCGCTTGACCGTGCTTTGTTTGACTATTTAGAAAAACGGGCACGATTAGGATAAATTATATGAAACCACAGATTACACGGATTTTCACAGATTTCTTTTTCCCCTTAATCCGTTCAATCTGTCTAATCCGTGATTAAAAAATGAGTTTTGCCGCACCAATCTTTCTTGCGCTATTAAGCCTATCGTTAATTCCGCTAATAATTCATTTAATTCAAAGAATCAGGTTAAAGAAAGTTTATTATTCTTCACTATTTTTCTTGACCGAAACAAAACGGGAAACTTTTAGCTGGTTTCAGTTGAAAGAAATTTTACTTTTAGTCTTTCGAACCTTATTTATCTTCCTGCTCTTTTTCTCATTAGCCCGACCTTACTTAAAAAAGAAGATATTACTAAATAATTACGAAGCGAGTCGAATAATAATTCTCGATGATTCATATAGTATGGATTATCATCATAATTTCAAAACCGCGACAATCCAAGTTAAAAAACTCATTACAGAGCTAAAAAAAGGATCCGAAGCTGCTATCCTAACATTTTCCGGGAATTTATCAACTAATCTAATAACAAATCTTAAAGAATTAGAAAGTTATGCTGATTCAGTTCGCGTATCATTTTCAGGTAATACATTAGAACCGGTTTTTGATAAGGCAATTAATATATTAAACAACGCAACATTACCCCGTAAAGAGATTTATGTCGTGACCGATTTGCAGAAACGTGCTTTATCGCCCCTAATAAATCGACTTCGCATGTCAAAAAACCGCCCTGACATAACGATTGTTGACGCGGGCAAGAAAAAGACGGAGAATGTCGGTATTAAAGAAATATCACTTAGCCCTAATTTTCCAACTTCGGATTTCCCAGCGCAACCACTGATTAAAATCAAAAATTATTCCAACAATGGCGAGACAAGACAGCTGCAATTTGTTATTACATCAGAAAATGATTCGGTTATATCAAATATTAAAAGTGAGGTTTCATTAGGAGCGAGTGAAACTAAGACTATCCCGATTGATATCGATGTTCGTAAACCCGGCAATTATCGTATCGAAGTCGCACTGACTTCTGATTCTTTATCAATTGATGATAAACGGTTCTATGCAATGAAAATTCCTGAACCGACGCCAATCCTCTTGCTATTTCAAAATCCATCGAGTGTTCGATATATCGAAACCGCATTGAAACAATCCTATTTTCAGATAAAAACAATGGATATTAAAACGTTTCGGCAGGGGAATTTGAAACGATACAAAGCGATCGGACTTATATCGACCGGCGATTTGACCTATACCGATTGGCAGCGATTGGGATATTACTTAATACAAGGTGGTGGAATATTCATCACGGTTGATAACGAGATAAAAGAAGCACAATGGACTAACGCATTAAGTCTCAATTTGCCTTTAGCGGGTAAACCAGTAACGGTTAAATCAAGTGGTTTCGTAACAGTTGAGCAAGTCAAAACAGATAATCCGCTCATGGAAATATTTAAAGGTTCGGATTTAAGTAGTGCTAAATTCTATTCATATTACGAGTTGAATAATTATCCGGATTCTCTTGTTTTAGCCTACTTTTCTACTAAGACACCTTTCTTAATCAAAGGACAAAATCAGAAATTGGTAATCGCATTGACTTCATTTAATATTGATAACACGGATTTTATGTTCAAAGCGACTTTCTTGCCTTTATTCCATCGTATCTTTACTTACTTATCTTTTCCAATGGTTTCGCAAGAGTATCAAATTGGTGATACAATCAAATTAATTCTTCCCGCATCGACGACAATCAGAATTAAAACACCGCAGGGTGAATTTACCCAGGTACCAACGATCGAAGCCGGGAGACCTCTCATCAGATACATTGATACTAATGAGCCAGGATTCTATCAGATTGGTAATGAGGTTATCGCAATAAATGTTTTAGCAGAAGAGGGTGATTTAGCAAGAATTTCGGAAAAAGAACTAACCAATCAAAATATAAAAATCGTTACTGATGTCGGAGGTAAAACAACCGATTTAAGTAGGTTTTCGTTTGGACTTTCAGTATTATTTCTGATTCTAGAATTAATACTTCTAATTGTATAGTTATTTTAAGCTAGTTAGGTGTATCGTCTAACAGGGGTAACTTCGAGCAATCGTATAACGATTTTCTTCTTTACGATATTCAAAAAAACCTGCGATCGGAACAATCTTACACAACTCGTGCATCTGGGCATAATGTCCTTTGGGATAATATATATAGAAAGTCGGAGAAAGTTTAGCATAAGCCTGCCATTGCGGCAGCTCTATTATATTTAAGCTACTTTCGGTTTCGACTTCACCGATCATAATAACCTTATTGGTTAGGCTACTAATGATTATGATATCGGGATGGTATTCATTGCCTTGAAGGTCAGTAATTATTTTAGATTTAATTGGATGATTTGTGAAAGTTATTAAATTTGGGTGAGTTGCATTTGGATAATTGTATATCGATTTTTTTAATATATCGATAACTTCTTGGTGGATAATCTGTTCCTGCATTGGTCGGTCGTCCATATTCATAGTAGAATATAGAATTATATAAAAAATGTCAAGTCTTGTAGTATATGATACAAGTGCTTGACCAACCTTAATTACAAATCTATAATAAGCCATGAAAAACATTAAAATTTTAGTCTTTGTTTTATTTATACCTGTTTTTATCTTTAGCCAGGTTAGCCCATCTAAAATAAACTCAAAAAACTTTACATTCGCCGTGTTGGGTGACCGAACCGCCGGTGCTGAACAACCAATCTTTGAACAGATAATAGGTACGATTAAATCATTAAATCCAAACCTTATCATTAATGTTGGAGACCTGATCGAAGGGTATTCCAAAATTGAAGCGACACTGATGAATGAATGGGATTCAGTTTTTACCGATCTCGGAGATTTAAAAGAAAAGTTTTTATTTACCGCGGGCAATCACGACGCTTCGGATTCATTGAGCAAAGCGATATACCTATCACGCATTGGTTATAAGAAACCTTATTATTCGTTTTCAATAGGTAAGAATCGTTTCGTAATTTTAGATAATAGTCAGCAGGAGAAAGCCGATAAACCCGATGCAACTGAAATGCAGTGGCTCGTCTCCGAGCTCAGCAAGTATAAGAAGAGCGATAATATAATATGTTTTATGCACCGTTCTTTCTGGTTTGATGCCCGCGATAATAATAAACCGGATACCTTGCACAAGCTGTTTGTTAAATATGGTGTTGATTATGTCTTTTCCGGTCACGACCACCATTATGTTAAGATGGTCTGGGACGGCATAACCTACACAATGGTTGGTCCTTCAGGCAGTCGATACAAGGAGTTCCGAAGAGAAGAGTTTGGCGCATTTCAGAATTTCCTGTTAGTCTCAATAAAGAATGATAAAGTGCAAATTAGAATCATTAGACCTGACGGCAGTGAGTTGCCTGCGGATTATGTGACTTATAATGATATCAAACAATTAGAAAGTATCGAACAGTCGATAAATATCACACCGGTTGTAGTTAGTAAAGCGGATTCGGTTTTCGTTACGATTAAGAATATTTCTGACCTGCCGATTTCGACTTCATGTAATTGGTGGTTGGAAAATAAGGCATGGCATATTACTCCTGATTCGCGAGCGATTATAATCCCTGCTCAAAAAACCTATACGTATGATTTTCGGTCAGTTGTCGATAACGAGAGTATTTATCCAATACCGCAGTTTAATATTTCTTATCCTTATGAGGTGAATCAAAAGAGCTATAAATATAAAAAGATGCTACCGATAAAACTTAACGCTGATTGTCGTAAAATCAATAAGACAATTACGATTGACGGCAGACTTAATGAAAAAATATGGCAGAATATTACTCCCATCCATGTATTTGGTTCGGGTGATGGCGGTGTTTCACAGACTGACCCATGGGAAGTCTATTTTACTTATGACCTGAATAATCTGTACGTTGCCGCAAGAATGACCGATTATGAGCCGGATAAAATCTCCACGACAATTACGCAACGTGATGATAAGGTTTATAATGACGACCATATAAACATTATCTTGCAGCCCAAAGTCGCTTCTGATACTTATTACCAATTTTTTATCAATGCTAATGGAGTTGTTTTAGATCGAGCCTGCTATATGATTGGTAAAGATTCGAGAAAAGATGCAAAATGGAATAGTAAGATTAATGTCAAGGCTCAAATCACAAGCGGTGAGAAATTTACGGGCTGGACAATTGAGATGGCTTTACCCTTAAAACAATTCGGAGTTACCGATTTCTCGCCATGGGGATTTAATCTGGTGCGATACGAAACACGAATGGATAAAGTCAGTATTTATTCAGTACCATTCGAGCATAACCCCAAGACATTTGCGACAGTTAATTTTGTTAAATAAAATGCGAAACAAAATATCTAATACATAATGAAAAACCAAATTTTGAGAACACGAATAGCACTAATAAACGAATTGCACGAATACCTTTATATTTTTATTCGTGACATTAGACAATTCGTGTTATTTGTGTTCAAATCTTTATGTGTTTTTAATTTTTGGTATTTAATTTTTTGTTTTACTTCGAGTCTTTGGGCATTTGAACCATCCTTAGGTAAATCAGACCGAGAAAATATCAATAAAGCTCTTCAAGCCCAGGGCGTAACCGAACAAGAATTAAGCTTTGAAAAGAAATGGGCGACCGACAGTGGTTATCGTTTGAAAATCGTTACCGAGTTGATGGACGAGCCATTAAAGATGCCGGATTACTTGGATGCAAGTGTCCAAGCAATCGATACGTTAAATAACAAAATCGTTTCGGAATTAGTGTTTTTATCGCAACAACTTGATATAAACATTACTACCAATGATATAAATAATTTAAATCAAGAAATTACCAATGAGATAAATAATACGCCCTCTTACGGTCTGGAACATTTGGCGGACATGATACTTTCAAGCTACCGAGTTGCTAATCGATACTTGAAGAAAGCGATAAAGAATCTTAAACAGGATGAAATTACTAAGCTTCTCATCGAAGCGCCGGTTTTATGGAGTGATGAAGAAGACACTCTAAGCGGTTTAAAAGGTGCATTACATCGCGAGTTTAAAGTTCCAGTGGACACAAGTCAAAAAATTGAGCTTGACACGATACTTGAGATTTTTAAGAAGCTTGACCGACGTGCCTTAGCTTTCTCTGGTTTAGCAGTTGCAATTGGGGTTGAGAAAGTAATAAATATATTAAAAGAATCACCCTCACCCTTACCCTCTCCCGTCAAGGGCGAGGGAGGTATAAAAGGTACGGTCTATCTATACAAAGAGACTGAATGGGGCAAAGTTGTTATCGGGAGTGAAGAGGATAATACCTATGATGGCGATTATGCTTTAATTATTGATATGGGTGGTAATGATATTTATAAAGGTAGAGTCGGTAGCGGAATTGGCATCTTGTCTCATCCTTTTTCAGTTGCGATTGATTTAAGTGGTGATGACCTTTATGATGCACCGAAAACACTGTTTAATTTTGGTGCTGGGCTTTTTGGCTGTGGCATCTTGCTTGATATGAAAGGCAATGACACTTACAAAGGCTATCATTACTCTCAAGGTGCTGGACTTTTTGGCACAGGTATTCTCTTAGATTATCAAGGTGATGACATTTATTCGGCAGGATGTTTTTCACAAGGGGCCGCTAATCTTGGTATTGGTATTTTGACCGACTTGAAAGGGAATGATACTTATCGCGGTTATGAAAATTGTCAGGCGTTCAGTTCAACCTGGGGTTATGGGCTCTTAACTGATTTAGAAGGTAATGACCTGTATTATGCAGGTGGTGAATACAAACACACACCATTATTAAAAGATGATTATCGGTCAATGGCGCAAGGGTTCTCAATCGGTTTTCGACCGACTGCCGCCGGTGGTATCGCACTGCTCTATGATAAATCAGGACAGGATTTTTACAATGCCGGTGCGTTTGCCCAAGGATGTAGTTATTGGTATTCTCTGGGAATGCTCTATGATGCAGAAGGTAACGATTTTTATTCTGCTACTGAATATGCTCAAGGAGCAGGTATCCATTTATCGAACGGGATATTAGTTGACCGCTCCGGCGATGACCACTATTGCTCACGTTTAGGACCGGCTCAAGGCGAGGGACACGATTTTGCAGTGGGAATCTTGCTTGATAAAAAAGGTAATGATTCATATATGACCAGTGGCGGACAGGGGATAGGTCTGACTAATTCGTTTGGACTTTTTATTGATGACGAGGGCAATGATGTTTATGCGATTAATGAAAAGAATTTTGGTCAAGGGATGGCAAACTGGTCGCGGGGATTTTTAGGCATCGGCGTATTTTTAGACCTGCAAGGCGAAGACCGCTACCCAAGAATTTCACCGGCAGAGAATAACGAATCGTGGATACAAGATGAATATGGTATCGGCATTGATATCAAGGGTAAAGAGAAAGTTGAAGAAGCAGAACAAGAAAAGGAATTGCCGGCCGATACGATAAAAAGACCAATCGCCGATGTATTTAAAGATGCATCGCTCTGGGAAGTCGGGACGGCAACAGCTAAAGTGAAAAAAGCAAGAAAAGAACTGAAGAACAGGGTAATGGAAGCCGTCGAATATATTTTCAAGGAAAATCAGATACAATCGAAAAGCGGATTAGAATTGAGAGCGATTGAGGAACTGGCATTAGCATTCCCTGATTCGATAAAACCATATCTCTACAAGTCAATCCATAACAGTGACCGCTATGTGCGTTCTAATTCAATTTATCTTATCGGCAAAATTAAACCGAATGATGCGATTGATACCTTAAAAGCAGCTTTAAAAGATAAACAAGTTCGACCGCGCTGGGTAATCAGTGCGTTTGGTGATATCGGCGATAAAAAAGTCGTGCCGTTTATTATTCCATATCTGTTTGATAAATTAGAACCGACTCGAATTACTGCGGCAGTTGCTCTGGGTAAGCTAAAAGATTCAACCGCAATTCCAGAATTAATCAAATCGCTGGACGATAAATTCTTTACGGTTCGCTCCGCTGCAGAAAATGCGTTAGTTCAATTAAGTGATTCGAGTCTTGGTAATCTTTTAGAACAGATTAACCACAAAGGCGCATGGACACAGAGAAAAGAAATATCTATCCTTAGAATCTTAGGCACGACCGGTGCAAAACTCGATACCATAGAAAAACAGAAAGAACGCGCTCAAATCATAAAGATTCTTATACCATATTTAGATGCAAAAGAAGCGAGTCTGCGCGTCAATGCAGTTGACGCATTAGGCAAACTTAACGACCAATCAATAAGACCGTTGCTCCAAGCTAAAATGGCGCAAGAAAGCGATGAGTTTGTATTAACTAAATATAAACAAGTATTGAAATAAACTTTGTACGGGTCGCACCCGTTAATTAAGGATTTTATGGTGTTTCGGTTTAAGTTATTAGTTTTTCTATCTGCAACACTTCTAAGTTGCACAATCAAATTTTCACCACATGCCCAGAATGAACTCATTAATCCTTATGTGTCGGAAAAAGACAAGACTAATGAATATGGTGCTGGTTTAAGTATTAATGAATGGGTTATTAACCGAGTGTCCGATTCAATATTATATATTCCACTCTATCCTCAAAAAAGTCTCAGTCTTTATCTTAGAGGACACCAAAAAGACAAGGTATTTCGAGGCTTTGCTGGTTTAGAGGGAATTGTGCCTTTTCAATGGAACAATTATCTTGAAGGTCTACCTTTTATGTTGTTTGTTAGACCTAATTTTGGCGGACAATTCGAGTTACCATATCTAACAATGCGAGTTAATATTATTCCGATAGATATTTATACAGGATATTGGGATGATAGACCACAAATGGATGCACAAATTAATGGCACAAGTTTCTATCAATTCACACTCTTATTACATAATTCAGCAAAGTTCAATCCTTATATTTGGTTAGGAGTTCGAAATTCCAGTTCTGCGATTGGTCCTTTGGCAGGACTTGAGGTTTTAACAAAGTCAAAAACATCTTTGCGTTTAGAATATGCGTACCTTAAACCAGCACCTTATTCCCTAATTTTATCCAAAGATGAATTAAAAGATATACAAGGTTCAGTACATTATGTTACCTTAGGCGTTTTTAAAAGATTAAAGTAATGTCATAATAGGAGGTGATATAAAATGGACGAAATAAAAGAGAAAAAGTCAAGGCAAGTGTTACAAATAACAGTCAAAGTTATCGTTCTTATTTTTTTCCTATCATTTGTATTTAAAATTAAGAATTTTCACCAGACAATTGTCTGGATATCTGCGGTCCTATTTTATGTACTTTTCTTTTTTGGTAAAAGAGCCAAAGCGTTCTTTGAACAACCATGGCGATTTCGGACGGTTGAGGATTTTCTTTGGGCAATTACCGCAATCTTAGGTATTGCTTATTTAGTAATCCGAGCCTTCTTCTAAATTTGGCTATCGAAGTCTAATTCCAATAACGAATAATTAAATATAATAAATCCTGTTAATCCTGTCAAAAAATTCTCAGATTTTTTCCGAGTGGACTGGTATATGCTCTGGTCTGTGATGTGATATGTGCCGACTTAAACCCCCTGATATACTCCCTCCTATAATCCCTGATATAATTCCTGATAGATTCTCAATTATGTTCTCATATAGATAATCGTTTAGATATTCTATTAGAACCCGAATTTTAATCCCAGCTAAAATCCCAATTCAAACTCCTATTCAAAGTCCTGTTCCCCTTAGTCCTATATCCAGTGTTCAGTGGAGGGGACTATACCCCTTGTTTTTCCGATTTTGAGATAATGCGCATTAAATCAATGAATTATATGAAAAAACTGCTTGATTTTATTATGCCTGACAGGTATAATTTTTACTAAGGTATGCCGGAAAATATTTTAATTCCTTATCAAGAATTAGGTAAACTTTTAGCAAAGTTTCGAAAATCGGCTAAATTGTCGCAGGCAGAATTAGCTGAAAGAATGGGTCTTTCTAAAAAGCGGGGTTATTGTCATATCTCACATCTGGAAACCGGCAGAGAAAAGAAACCATCTTTATATACCATTCTTCTTTATCTAAAAGCGTGTCGGGTACCATGGACAACTTTCTTTCAAAAGTTATCCGAAATTGATTTTAAGATTGAACATGAGAAGGTGATGAGAAATGTGGATATACCAAGTAGTTTGACGCCTGACCAGAGAAAAAAGGTTGACCGCGATACTGCCAAATATGTCAATAAGATTCAATATCCAAAAACACCATTTCAAAAACTCGATATGGCACGAGTAAAAACCAAGATTGACAACAAAGTCAAAATACTTTTACACAGTTATCAGATTAATGAGGAACAAAAAACACCTTATTTCAAATTTGCTGATGAGCTTTTTGCTAATTATGATTCTGGTCAAATACCTGCGATATTTGAGAGACATTGGCAGGCAAAAGTATTACGTCGAGGAATTATAAACGAAATAAAGAGTATTGTTTATAAAACGTTCCGAAATGAACAAAAGAGACTCGAAAAGCAAAAAGCATTACCTTCAGAGAAAATTAGAAAGATGGCTGGTGGATTTGTTAGGTATCGGGTAAAAATCGAGCCGATTGAAGCCGAAGTCCAGAAAAAACTTGGCGAACTTAATGTCCCGATTGTGTATAATCAGGCATATAAAGATTTTGTTCGTGAATGTTATAGTGCGTTAAAGAAATATTATCACAAAGACCCGGCATTATTAACTCAACGCTTCGCCGAAATTATGAAAAGTTGGCAGGCACAAGGATTAAAAGAGGATATTTTATTAATAATAAAAGACATAATAATTGCACACTTCGAACCCCGCCCTTCCTAAAATAACAGAATTTGCCGAGACAAACCCAACACATAAAATTAGAAAGGAAGGGCGGGGTGAACCAGTAAATCAAAAGGAATAATTTAACCACGAATGCACACCAATAGACACGAATTAGAAAATGAACTTAAACCACAAGATTAACACAAGATGGGCACAAGAAAATAATCTCGTGAAAATCTGTGAAATCTCGTGGTTATTAGTGTCGATTCGTGTTTATTCGTGGCAGAAGATCTGTGGTTAGAGTTTCTCCTTGACTTTAGCTTTTCTCATCATATTATTAAGTGTTAATAAGTTAATGAATAAAATAAGTTCTAACAAATCAAGGAAACATAGAATGAGCCACTATTTTCTACAAGGCATACGTTAGCTGAAAGAAGTTAATTTCTATGATAATAGTTAATTGGAGTGCATTGACAAAAGTAGATGCCCGATGGAACTATTGTAGGTGCCTTTATGCATACTTATCACCAACGGCACAGGAAATTTTATACATAGGAAAAGCATGGGGTAAAACTATACGAGATAGATGGGACAGGTCTGCAAAATCAAATTTCTGGTACGATTTGGAAAATATGCGTCAAATCCGACATCATATAGTACTTATCGGCGAAGTTTCCTTACCCATAGGAGAAAGTTTAACACGGGAGTTATTATACGACATAGAAACTTTACTCATCAGCGTCGAAAAACCTTGGGGAAACATTCAAAGTCGAAATAGTAGAATTCGAAGACCGGGTATGCATGTAAAATGTACTGGTAAATGGCTTGGCAAAAGAAAAATATATAAAGATGAATAAATCACACTAAAAGACACAACAGCAAATGTGATTAACAATAAACATATTTTAAGGAGAAAAAAATGAGAACAATAATATACATAAAGAGTAAGAGCCAAAAAATGGTTATCTTAAAGCATTGAAAAAATCATAAAGGAAATAATGTGGAGGTATTTTTATGAGCTTTCAGCCAAAGGCAGCAATAGATGAGAAGTATTTACAGCCTGACGAGAAAATTTTAGCTAAAACAAAGGCTTCTGACGGAGCTGAGTTGTATGCTACTAATCGGCGTGTTATTAGATACAAAAGCAATATTTTCGTGAAAAAAGTTGAATCTCTCACTTATACACACATAGTTTCTATGTATTTAGAATCGCACTCTTATACTTGGTTAATTGCCGTTGGAATTCTATTGATATTTTTTGGATACTGGTTGGGAAAAGAAACCGAATCTTTTACAATTGGACTGATTTGCTGTATTATAGGAGTGATAATAATCCTGGTTGGAATTTTTTATAAGCCATCTTGGTACCAGATAAGAACTGTGGGACTTCCTGAATCTGAACTTAAGCATTGGAGAACACATTCGATAAAGAACAAGGATGCGGTTGATTTCACTCAATTTGTTCAAGTTCAAATATCATCAAGAGACCATCTCAAAACTCCTACTTAACGTATCGTTACAGAAAAAAATATGAGACTGCTAACATAGGATTTAGCATGGTAAGAGAAATTTTTGATCTACTTGGGGATACATCTCGAAGGATATGTCCCTGTTCCAAATTCGTTTCTTAGGGTCATTCGTGTTCTAATGTGTTTTTTTCGTGCATTCGCGGTTCTCATAAAAATATTATTGACAACCAGTAAAATCGTTAATATACTTAAAAACAATGGGGGTGTAGCTCAGTTGGGAGAGCGCCTGCTTTGCAAGCAGGAGGTTGGCGGTTCGAATCCGCTCACCTCCATTTTTCATTTGACAGGATTAACAGGATTTTCAACTATAGAGGACACGGAGAAAAAAATGAAACCACCGATAAACACGGGAAAACACGGAGAAGAATTAATCAAGAGTTCTGTTATTAAACAGTGTTCATCAGTGTCCACCCGTGGTTACAAATGAAGATTAATAAACTTCTTTCAGCAATAAAACCATATCAGCATAATAAGTTAGTTCTGAATCCGAAGAAATCGGCGTTATTAGTGATTGACATGCAGAATGATTTTTTGGATAAGAAATCACCTGCCTATACTAAAAATGCTGAATATATTCTTGCTAACCTTAAAAAACTGATTAGAACGGCTCGAAGAGTAAAGATACCTGTGATTTATACTGCTCATTGTCACGCTGACCCGAAGATTGATGGCGGAATGACCGCTAAATGGTGGCCCGAAATCCGAGACAAAAAGATTTTAGTCGCGGGTTCAAAAGGCGCAGAAATTATTAATGAGTTGAAACCCTTGTCCCGCTCTTGCGTGCAAGGGCGGGGATTGCCAAAAGAGAAAATTATTTATAAACACCGTTATTCGGCATTTTATAATACTGACTTAGAGATTTATTTGCGTGGTTTAGGTGTTACGGATTTAATTATTACGGGCATTATGACTGGAATTTGTTGTGAATCGACCGCTCGTGATGCATTCTTCAGAGATTTTCGAGTCTTTGTTGTCGCGGATTCAACCGCCGCAGGTGAAAATGAACTGCATCTTAATTCACTCAAAATCTTAGCATATGCCTTTGCGTACGTTACGACAACAAAAGAAATTATAAAGAATGTTAACCACTGAATACACTGAAAACACAGAGTCATTCCCGTGTAAACGGGAATCTAGAATGCTAAAGAACTGGATTCCTGCTTTCGCAGGAATGACACTTCAGTGAATTCAGTGTCTTCTGTGGTTTATTTTATCTTGACGACTTATTATTATTCTGTATAGTATTTATATAAAAATTGAGAAAGAAATCAGTGGAAATCCGTGTAATCTGTGGTTAAAAAGTATAATATGAAAGGTATTGTTTTAGCTGGCGGCTTAGGGACTCGGTTATTACCGTTAACCAGAATTACGAATAAGCATTTGTTAGCGGTGTATGACCAACCAATGATTTATTACCCAATCCAAAAATTGGCGCAGGCAGGAATAAAAGATGTTATAATCGTAACCGGTGGTAATTCATCGGGTGATTTCTTAAGACTATTAAAAAATGGCACTGAGTTTGGTCTGCGTCGGCTTCACTATACATATCAGGAAGGCGAAGGCGGTATTGCCGAAGCGTTAGGATTGACTAAGGAATTTGCTGAAGGCGAACGAGTGGTTGTTATTTTAGGCGATAATATTTTTGAAGATGACCTGACTCCTTATATTAAATCCTACGAGGCACAAAAACAAGGGGCAAAGATTTTACTTAAAGAAGTTCCTTATCCGGAGCGATTTGGCGTGGCGGAAATTAAGGATAATAAGATTATTAATATAGTAGAAAAACCAAAACAACCTAAATCTAATTATGCGGTGACTGGTATTTATATGTATGACCAGGAGGTATTTTCGGTGATTAAAACTCTAAAGCCATCTGACCGCAATGAATTAGAAATTACTGATGTAAATAATTATTATCTTGGAAATAATACTTTAACTTATGATATTTTAGCGGGCTGGTGGGCAGATGCCGGCACATCATTTGCCGCATATTTTCGTGCCATTAAATTAGTTAGAGAATTAAGGAAAAAGAATAACCACGAATAACACGAATATGTCAAATATCACGAATAAAAAAATAAATATTCGATAAATTCGTTTATTAGTGCTATTCGTGTTCTAAAATAAATAAAAAATGTTAAGGCTAAAAAGAAAACGGAATCCTCTATCGCAAGATAAACGTCCTTAATGGAAACCACGGATTATACTGATTAAACGGATTTAAAAAGAATAGTTGTTTAATCTTCTGTAGTATAATAATCCGTTGAATCCGTCAAATCAGTGGTTAAAAATAAAATGGTTCAGAAAAAAGAAAAAGCGGTTTTACTGGTTGATGGGCATTCGATTGCTTACCGTTCTTATTTTGCGTTTATCCGAAACCCGTTACGCAACTCCAAGGGTCAGAATACATCGGCAGTTTTCGGGTTTGTCAACTCGTTAAAAAGACTGTTCAGTAATTTCTCGCCAAAACATATGGCGGTCGTGTTTGATTCGGGCAAAGAAACATTCCGTCATAAACTTTACGAAGAATATAAAAGCGACCGACCGGAAACACCCAGCGACTTGGTTCACCAATTGCCTTTGATAAAAGAGGTAGTTGATGCCTATGGGATTAAGATTTTAGAGAAAGAAGGGTTTGAAGCCGACGATATTTTGGCAACGATTGCCAAGCGACTGGTAAAAAAGGGTGTTAAAATTTATATTATCACATCCGACAAAGACTTATTTCAGCTGGTGAATGATAATATTTTTATCTACGATGTGTATAAAGATATTACTTATGACCGAGAAAAGACTAAAGAAAAGTACGGCATTAATGAGCCGTCAATGATACGTGATGTGCTGGCATTAGCGGGTGATTCGATTGATAATATTCCCGGCGTGCCCGGGATTGGCATGAAACGAGCGATCGACATTATCCATAAATACGCATCATTCGATGAAGCATTAGAAAAAGATGAGCGTCTCAAAGAACATAAAAAGATTGCTGAGGTTTCAAGAATCTTGGCAACGGTCAAAACCGATGTGAAAGTCAGAGCGACATTACATGACTTGCGAGTCAAAAATAAAGATATACCAAAGTTAATTAGAATGTTTAAAGAACTTGAGTTCAGCTCATTTTTAAGAGAGTTATCCAGCGATATGCCAAAATCAGTTTATCAACAGCCATTATTTGTCGAAACAAAAACCGCCGGAAGAAAAAAATTAGAGGCAGATAAGGAATCTAACCGGTTTGGATTTAATTTTGCTGACAACGAGCTATTCATTTTTGATGGTGAAACCGATAAGAAAATTACGAACAAAAAAGAGATTAAAGAACAATTAGGTTCGACTGAGTTAAAAATCGGATTTGATATAAAATCCCAGATGCATAAACTAAAAGAGATTGGTATTAAAATTGCAAAGCCATATTTTGATACCAAGATTGCTTCTTGGCTTTTAGATTCAAGTCGCAAACGGTATGAGATTGGGGATTTAATCTTACAATATTTCAAAATCATTCCAACTGTAGTTTCTGAGGCAGAGAAAGCACATTTCAATCTGCGGTTGTATCAGAAATTAGAGCCAGAAATCTTAGTCCATGGTTTAGATTCGGTCTTATCTGGGATTGAAATGCCTTTGATTAAGATTCTATTTGAGATGGAAAATCGAGGAGTGAAAATTGACGCCAAACTCTTTAAGCAGATGTCTTTAGAAATCGAAAAAGAACAGGAATCATTGAAGAAAGAAATATTTTCTAAAGCCGGGGTTGATTTTAATGTCAATTCTCCCCAGCAGTTGTCAAAAGTCTTATTCGAGAAACTTGAACTGCCTAAAACAAAACGGACTAAGACTGGTTACTCGACTGATTCTTCGGTACTATCCGAACTTGCATCAATGGCACCGATTGTGCAGGATGTTTTACGCTATCGAGAAATTACTAAACTGCAAACGACTTATTTAGAGCCGATGGGGGAACTGATTAAAACCGAAACCGGCAGAATTCACTGCCAATTCAATCAGACCGCTACTTCTACTGGTCGATTATCATCATCTAATCCTAATTTACAAAACATCCCAATCAAAAGCGATTTAGGTAAAAGAATTCGAGAAGGATTTATTGCTGAACCAAGGTATCTTTTAATTTCTGCTGATTATTCCCAGATTGAGCTACGAATTTTAGCATATATTTCGGGTGATGAAAAGCTCAAAGATGCGTTTTTAAAAGGTGAAGATATTCATACTCGGACCGCGGCATCAGTATTTAATAAACATGAAGATAAGGTGACGGAAGACGAACGGCGAGTCGCCAAGATGGTCAATTATGGTCTGATTTATGGTCTGTCTGATTTTGGATTAGCAGCGGGTTTAAGAATAAGCCAAGATGAAGCACGCAGAATCATCGATGATTTTTTAGGCATCCACTTTCAAGTTGCTGAATGGCGAGAAAAGGTTATTGAACAAACAAAAGAGACCGGTTATGCTAAAACAATTTTTGGAAGGATTCGTCCATTTCCCGGAATTTTTGCACAAAATAGAATAATATACGGAGCAGCCGTGCGAGCGGCAATCAATCATCCGATTCAAGGTTCTGCCGCGGATGTAATGAAAAAAGCGATGATTGAAATTGAAGAGCAGATGCAAGGAGAAAATTTTAAAGGCGGAACGGTTATTCAGATTCACGATGAGTTGCTCATAGAAGTTGAACAAGAAAGAGCGAATCAAGCAAAAGCATTAGTTAAAAAGATTATGAGTCAGGATTATCTAAAAGATATACCGTTAGAAGTAAATATTGGTATTGGCAAAAACTGGGCAATCGCCCATAATGGAGCAAAATAATTTGACATGATTAACAGGATTTTCTATTTAGGCAAACGTAATTATTTTTATCCTGTAAATCCTGTCATATATTTAAAATGAAAATGAAAATACTTTTTGCATTTGGAACCAGACCGGAGGCAATAAAATTAGCCCCGGTTATAAAAGAACTACAAAAAGATAAACGAAATTTCAAAGTCGAAATCTGTATTACCGCACAACATCGGCATATGTTAGACCAGGTTTTGGATATCTTTAACATTCGACCTGATTTTGACTTGGATATAATGAAACAAGGACAGACGCTATTTGATGTTAATATTCGGATTCTACGAGGGTTAGAAACGCTATTGCAAAGGCAAAAACCGGATGTAATAGTTGTCCAGGGTGATACAACAACTGCATTTGTTTCAGCTTTAGCAGCATTTTACTTAAAGATTAAGATTGCCCATGTCGAAGCGGGTTTGCGGACCTATGATAAATTTGCACCATTCCCGGAAGAGATGAATCGTCGGCTAATCACTCATTTAGCCGATTTTCATTTTGCCCCAACCAAAAGAGCAAAAGAGAATCTGTTAAAAGAGGGGATAAATGAAAAACAAGTTATTGTAACAGGTAATACAGTAATCGATGCACTACATTTAGCGCTAAAAATGAATCCAGAACTTGATTTGCCGATTTTTCATAAGGTCAAAGCAGGGAACAAGATAATTTTAGTAACTGCGCATCGTCGGGAAAGTTTTGGGCAGCCATTTAAGAATATCTGTTTGGCACTCAAAAATATTGTTAGAAGAAATAAAAACATCGAGATCGTTTATCCGGTTCATCCGAATCCGAATATAAAGCTTCCTGCTTACGACATTTTAGGGAATAACGAAAGGGTTCATTTAATCGCACCGATGGATTATCTGCCTTTTGTCCATCTAATAAATAAAGCTTATCTGATTCTTACTGATTCGGGTGGTATTCAGGAAGAAGCACCAGCTTTAGGAAAACCAGTTTTGGTCTTACGTGATAAAACCGAAAGACCGGAAGCAGTTGAAACTGGAACAGCGCGATTAGTTGGAACTAATACCAAGAAAATCATTGTGACAACCGAACTGTTACTTGCTTCCAAACACGAATATAATAAAATGGCTATGGTCAAAAATCCATTTGGCGATGGCAAGGCAAGTCTGCGAATAAAGCAGTTTTTGCGTGCCAGGACAAAGGGTTGACATAGTATAACTTTTAAATTAGACTTGAAATATGGAAATAATAATTAAATACCTCAAAGTCTTATTAAAGTATCGCAAGTTAATACTTTACAATATCTTAATTTTTGCGGTCGCAGCCGCGATTATCAGTTTAGTGATACCCCAAAAATTTAAAACGACTGCACGTATTCTTCCACCATCAGAAGATACTGATGTTTTCGGTGCTTTGTCATCCGCTGGATTGTCGATTCCGAAACTGAGCCGGTTAGCTCGCGGCGGCAGTCTTTTTCGCGGCTCGACACCGTCCGATTTAATTGCGGTAATTTTACAAAGCCGAACGATATTGGAACAGGTGGTTAAGGATAATGATTTATTAAAAGTCTACAAGGTGAAAAAAGGTGTTGAACCAGCAATAAAAACCTTAGCCCGAGCCACAGAAATAAAAGTCGGCGAAGAGGGTGTCATCGAACTAACGGTGATTGCTAAGAAACCAAAGCTGGTTGCCGATATTGCCAATAGTTATATTGCTAATGCTGACAAATTCTTAAAAGAATCTAATATGAGCCGCGGTCATAATATGCGAATATTTATTGAGAAGCGGTTAGCTACGGCAGAACAGGAACTTAATTGGGCATCCGATTCCCTCCGCAATTTCCAAGAAAAACATAAAGTCGTTGCATTGGATGAAGAGACCCGCGCCATAATTGATGCCTATGCTCGACTCAAATCAGAACTGCTTAAACGCGAAATGGAACTAGCAGTAACTAAAGACATATCAACTCAGGATAATCCGTATCTCCTATCGACCAGGCGGGAAATCGATGAATTCAAAAAACAGTTGCAGGAAATTGAAACTGGTAAAAGTAGTAGCGGATTTGGTGCAGGATTTGCTGTAGCATTTAATAAGCTTCCGGCCGTTGCGCAAGAATTTGCCCAGAAATTAAGAGATTTTAAAGTCCAGGAAGAGATTTATTCTTTGTTACAACAACAATATGAGCAGGCAAAAATTTTAGAAGCCCGAGATACTCCCAATATTACAATCTTAGATTATGCCCGAGTTCCCGAACGTAGAAGTGCTCCGAAACGTAAGATAATCGTTGTATTTGCGATAGTCTTGAGTTTTATCGGTAGCTCGGTGGTTGCTTTTGGAATTGAATACTGGAACCGATTACAGCAAAACGAACAAAGAGCCCAAGATATTAAGAAAATTAAGGAAATATTGAATAATGACTTTCAATTGATTAAGAGTAAATTCCGGGCTTCACATAAAAAACCACAAAATAAGTGAAACTTATCAATCCTAAAGGGAAAGTCAAAACCGATAAAACCAATTAACTAATAATTTAACTAAATGGATTCCTTGCCGCTTGTAACTACACGACAATACTCGATACGGAAAATTTTGCCGCTCCTTTTAGTAGCACAATTACTCATTTTCTCACTCGTCTTTTTTGCACCATTAAGAGTAGTCGTGATTGTAAGTCTTGGAATAATATCACTCTTATTTCTTTTAGTATATCCTGACCCGATCGTTGCAACACTTATATTATCATCTTTTATAACTGTCGTTTTACCGCGCCCAACTGGTCGGTCGTTTGTTTTTAAAGCGGAAGAAGTAGTGCCGGTTGTCACCTTATTTTTTTTGCTTTTTAGTTTCTTACAGGGTGATTATGCTCGGCGTTCGATTGGTAAAATCGGATACTGGCTTATCGGTTTTTTTATTGTGGTAATAATTGCTGCAATAATCGGTATTTTAAAAGAGCGGAATAAAATATTAATTCTTGATGAGACAATGATGTTTGCGATGTGGGGGGGATATTTAATCGTTGTAAAAACCAAGCTAACTCAACAACAGATAAAACACCTTTTTTTAACGATAATTGTGAGTTCGTTAATCGTCAGTTTATATTATATTTTTGAATTCAAACTGCTGGCTGGGTTAACTCGTTTCCGAACCGACCAGCAGCATATTTTTAATTTCACCGTGCCGGTTTTATTTGCGGTCTTGTTATATGATAAAAACAAAACAAGAAAAATCACCGCTGGAATACTGATAATTCCGATGGCGATTGCGGTTTATGTGACATTAACCCGTGCTTTATGGTTATTAGTTCCTTTAGCACTTTTTTTACAGTATTTGTATTTTATGAAAGAAAGCCTGAGGCGAAAAAAGGTAATAGCGTATTTATTACCCATCTTAATCGTCGGTTTAATTGCGGTTATGGGTATTATGGTATTAGAGGGTTTGTTTGGCGTATCCAATTTGTTAGGTGAGCGATTTGCGAGCTTTAAGTTTTTAGAATCTGATTTTTCTTTATTGGCGCGTGCAGAATTGTCTAAATATGTCCTAGAAAAAGTGTATTTTTCGCCTTTTTTCGGAGTTGGGTTGGCGGATTTTCTGCGGTATCAGTATTTCCCGACATTAGGGCGGTTTAACGTTTATTGGTTAGATAACACTTATATGCAATTAATTTGGAAGACCGGGGTAATCGGCACTTTATTATTTTTAGGTTTCTTGTATTATTTCCTGAAACGTGCTTGGTATGTATTGAAAAATTCGGTAGAAACGTTTGATAAGATAATCGGTTCTTCGATATTTTTCTCGTTTGTTGCGTTAGCAATCAGCGGGCTACAGTGCGGTATTTTGGCTGGTTATCGGTTCAATTTTATTTGGGCAATCCTTGCCGGCATTACGGAAATCAAGGCTCAGGAGATAAAGAAACGCAAAGAGTCGTTATCAGTAGTGTAAGATTTAAGATAATGGAAAATAATAACAAAACCTATGGACAACGGTTAATCGTGGGTAGTAGTTATTCTTATGTAGCACTTATCATCAATAAGGTAATTGCGGCAATTTCGTCAATTTTCATTGCCCGGTTCTTAGGTCCAGCAAATTTGGGTATGATTTCCATTGTTAATTATCTGTTTCTCCTCTTACTTTTTTTCACCGGACTGGGAATCCCAACCGCCGCAGTCAAATTAATATCTGAGTATCATCAACAAGAAAAATCTAAAATCAGTGAATTTATTGTAATCACATTTATCTTTGATCTAATAATAATTATTATAGTAGCGTTATTATATTATTGGGGGGGAAGTTATATTGCCAACCGAGTCTATCACGAACCAAAACTTACCCTGTTAATTCGAATTAGTTCGCTAACACTTTTATTCTTTTCGATAAACCAATACGGAAATGCGATAATCCAAGCATTCGCAGAATTTAGGAAACTTTCGCTTCTTACCATATTCAACTCAGTATTCGGACTACTTGTATTAATACCATTAACGAAGCTTTGGGGTTTAAAAGGTACGGTTATGTCTCAAACTTTGGCGAGTATCGTAACCTTTACCTTGGTTTTCTTAGTTGTTAATTTAGTCAAAAGAAAAAACGCTTTACCCTTTGCGTTGCGATTGGATAGATTTGTTATTGATGCTAAACAGCATTTACTAAGATTATTTTCCTTATCATTACCGGTATTCCTTTCCGGCTTGGTTATGAACCCAGCATTGATGATTTTAACCACCTTTTTAACGAGGTTACGTGGATTTAATGAGGTTGGGTATTTTAATGTCGCCTACGCACTAACGCAAATTATCCTATTTGTACCAAACGCAGTGGGCGTTCCGTTTATCCCTTTGGCAACAAAGTTAGCAATCGAAGACCCGAGACGCTTAAATAATTTTATGTTAAAGACAATTTATGGTGCGGGTATCGTTGTATTGGCTTTTTCATTTTTGATGAGTTTTTTTTCTCATCAGGTTTTAAGGATTTTGTACGGACCAAGATTTTTGTCAGCACAAAATATCTTAATACTAATGTCGGTTGCAACATTTTTGGCAAGTTTTGGTTATATTATTGGATATTATCTGTTGGCGGTTGGTAAAATGTGGTTAGCAACGTTATTCAACCTTATCTGGTTTGTTGCAATCGTCGCGCCGGCTTACCATTTAATTAAATATTGGGGCGTAGTTGGTTTAGGTGTTAGCTATCTTAGTTCTTATATCATATTAACCGTGATTTTTGTCTTGTATTTAAAAATCTATTTAAAATTGAATATCAATCGGCTATTATTATATTTAAGTGTCGGAACAATTTTCCCGGCTACTTTATTCTTAATAAACCTACATGCGACTCACATCGTAGTTTATATTAGTCTCTTTATTTTATTTTGTGTTTTATTTATTATTATGATACCAAAGATGATTGACATAACAATTATTAATGAATTGTTTAAAAACAAATTCGCTCGAATATACTCTAAAAATGATATTAAGTAACTTAAGCAAGAAATTTGATTTTGCAATATTTGGTGCCGTACCATATAACCATGTTCTAAGAGGGCGTACTGGTGCGTTAGTTGATAATTTATGTCAAAGAGGTTTTTATGTAAATTATTTTGAAATGCCTCCAGCTTCAGTTTTACAATATTTTAAAAATCCGATGTCTTATCATCGGGGATTATTAGATTTCTTGTTCCCCAAACCAACAGTATCGGCAAATTTGATAATTTACTCGTTCCCCCCAGTTTTCCCAGCAGCTCGTTTTGAAACGGGTTGGATAAAACGGTATAATCAACAAAGAGTATATCGATCAATGCAAACCCAATACCTTCCTTTAGCAAGAGAACGGAATCGACCGGTTGTCGCATTAGTTGCAACTCCTTGGTGGTATGAAGCAATTAAAAGGATAAATTTCTCACTCCTGTGCTATGATTGTATTGATGACATCAGGGTTTTTTGTAGCGAAAAGCAACTTAAATATTTTTTGGAGTTACAAAGAGAATTGATTGAAAAATCCGATTTGATTTTCATTTCCGCTAAAAAATTAGAAAATGATATAATTTCAGTTCGACCTACAGCTTCTATTGAATTTCTTCCTAATGGCGTTGACGCTGATTATTTTTCAGCCAAAGGTTCTAATATACCTATCCCGCCAAAATTAAAAAATCTACCCCGTCCGATTATTGGTTTTGTTGGCACGCTCTATTATTGGATTGATACTCAAATATTGGAAACCATGGCCAGAACTTTTACTAACTCATCGATTGTATTAGTCGGACCGGTTAAAAATATCAAAATACCAATGCTACCTAATATCCATCTATTACCACCAATACCGTATTCTTCTGTTCCTGAGTATATTAGTGCCTTTGATGTATGTGTGATACCGTTTATTGCTGATTCTTTATCCGAAAAAGTTGACCCAATTAAGGTCTATGAGTATTTGAGTCTAGGCAAACCGGTGGTGGCGATTAACCTTCCGGAATTGGAAAAGGTACGGGAATTGATTTATCTGGCAAAGGATAAGTACGACTTCATTAATTGTATAAAACGGGCATTGGAGGAAAATGACCTGCAATTACGGGAGAGACGGATGGCATACGCTCGTCAGAATTCGTGGGCAATTCGTGTAGAGCAACTTATTGGAACTGTTGAAAATTATTTAAATAAGAAAAAGAAAGAGTCTAATTTACAACTCTCGCACCCGATTTAGAAAAATGAAAGTTGCATATATTAGTGATGTACCTTGGTTTCTCGGTTTTGGAGGAAGAGAAGTCCAGATGCTCAAATATGCAGAGTATTTGTCAAAAAATTACGGTGTGGAGGTTATATTCCCTTCCTATTTTGAAAAGAACATAGATGAAGGGATAAAATTATTCCATTTTTTCGGATATTCCAACTGGTATTCGGGCATAGTTCCACTACTAAAAAATAAAAGAAATGTTAAAATTCTTATAAGTCCGACATTATATCGAGAGAATATTTTTATCCTGAAATTAGCTAAATATTACTCCCGTTTCTGTTTTATCCCAAATTATTTTAGTTATAAAAAAACGATCTTCCAGTTCTGCGATCGGATAATTGCCAATAGCAAAAGCGAATCGGTTTGTCTCCAGCAATTATTTAATATCCCGAAGAAAAAAATAACGGTAGTATATAACGCAATAGATAAAAATTTCGATAATTTACGACAAGAAGATACCGACTCCTTTCTTAAGGCTTTTAGTGTAGAACCAGGTTATATATTGAGTGTATCAGCAATTACGGAACGGAAAAATACATTAAATTCGATAAAGAGTTATCTTACACTCAGCACCCAAATTAATAAGAAGTTTATAATAATTGGTGATTTCCAATGCACGAAGGCAGAGTACAAGAAGCAAATTGAAAAGTTAATCAATAACAATCGAGATAAAATTTTGCATATTCCATACCTTTCGCCATCTTCACCCTTATTAAAATCAGCTTATTTGAACTGTGCTATTCATCTTTTGCCGAGTTTCGTTGAAACTCCAGGTTTGAGTAATTTGGAAACAGCTCTTTTTAATAAGCCAATCGTAGCAGGTGATTGTCGACCAGTAAGAGAGTATTTTCAAAACTATATTTCCTACTGCAACCCTAATTCCATAAAAGATATATACGAGAAAATTCTTTACGCCTTAAACACTCCGATTAATCCAGAATTGTCTTCTTTTATTCGTAACAATTTCACATGGAATGTTGTGGTGGATGAATTATATAAAACATATCAGAGAATCTTAGAAAATAATGCATAAAGGTATTTTTTACCCATTCAGCATTTTAATTGCTTATGAAAATTGCGGTTAACATCCTATCGGCAAAATCTCAACATCACGGAGTTGGTGTCTATGTCGCAAATATTTTAAAGCATCTCATTCCTCTCGCTGAAGAACATACTTTTCTATTTTATAAAAGAAGTGAGGGTATTCCAATTCAGACTCTACGGGCTGGAGCAGGAATAAAGTGGGAAGATATCGTTTTGCCCCGTGCATTACGCATAATTTGGGAACATACGTTTCTACCTCTTTCCCTTTCGAAGGAAATGGTCGATTTATTTTGGGGACCCTGTAACTTTTTGCCTTTAATAAAAGCATGTCGATATTTAGTCACAATTCATGACCTTGCTCCTTTTCTGCTACCTCATTCACTTCCGTTCATTCGTCGCATTTACTACAAACGTGCTTTTGTAAATTCTATCCGACAAGCTGACCAGATTATTGTCGTTTCTGAGTCGTTGAAGACAGATTTAATAAAAACTCTTGTAGTTCCGGAAGAAAAAATTAAAGTAATTTATAATGGAATTGATGAAAGTTTCCGACCAGTAACAGACAACGTGATTCTCTCCAGGGGACGTGAAAAGTATCATTTACCCTCAAGTTTTATCTTAACATTAGGGGTATTGGAACCAAAAAAAAACATCGAGCGGTTGCTTTTGGCTTATGCTGATTTGAAAAAGTCGTTGCCAAATTTACCGAAATTAGTCATTGGCGGTTCAAGGGAATATGGTTGGATGAATAGTCGAGTTTTTCAGTTAGCGAAAAATCTCGCTCTGGACGACGAGGTAATCTTTACTGGGACGATTGAACACGAAGACCTTCCAGCGGTCTACAATCTTGCAACCCTTTTTGTTCTCCCTTCTCTTTACGAAGGGTTTGGTCTCCCGGTAATTGAAGCAATGGCATGTGGAACACCAGTTATTACTTCGAATACTTCATCTTTACCAGAAGTTGCAGGTAATGCTGCGGTTTTAGTTAACCCTTATGATGTTGAGAAAATCTCCCAAGCGATTGGTCAAGTCTTAGCTAATGAGCGTTTACAGAAAGAAATGCGAGAAAAAGGGATAGAAAACGCTAAGAGATTTTCCTGGGAGAGAGCTGCTAATGCGCTCTTGGAAATTTTTGAAGAAATTAGGAAAAAATGAGTCGATATAATATATCACGTTCTACTCAGTGCTATCTTTATCTATTTATTTTAGCAGTTTTTGGACATGGGATTGGAGAATCTAATCCATGTCAAGCGAACAGCATAAAATGTGATTCTGGTTATGAAGTGAAAATTATTTTAGAGACGACATCAGACTGGGCTGACCTAACCTTTACTAATTTAGATTTTCATTATTTAGGTGAAACAGTCCAAACAACAAACCAGGTTTGGCTTGGTATTCTATCAGTGAAAAAGGAACCTTATGATTCTACATTTACGAGAACCGAATTCAGAATTTTTCCCCCTGTTAATTTACCACCGGAAATCAAATTCTCTGTAAGAAAAGGTCGTATCGGATTGACAAAAATTTTCTTTTTAACACCTGACGAAGAAACACTTGCTGTTTTTATCAATAAAAAGAATAAACCTAATGACCCAACTAATCAAGAAGATTTCTCTTGGAATAGAGAAATGTTACAAAAAGCTTATGGGTCGAAAATTGAGATTTTACCAAACACCCATCAGGATGAGTTAATAACTCAAACTGAACGCTTAGTTCTGGCATTTTATTTTCCCTGGTATTATCCGGAGAACTGGTTTTGGACCGGTAAGTTATCTATTGCTCACCAGCCAGTTTTTGGGTTATATTCCTCGTCGGATGAGAATATCTTGCGTGCCCATATTAATATGGCAAAAAAAGCTGGGATTGATGGTTTCATCTGTTCTTGGTGGGGCAGGAATTCAGTAACTGACCAGAACCTGCTAAAGTTTGCTCGAATATGTGCAGAAAACGACTTTAGATTCACAATATATTTGGAAGAAGCAAAGGGAGTAGATGATTTAAGAGAAGCAATTCACTATTTAGATTCTACCTATTCACAGCAAATTGCCTTTCTAAAATTTGAAGGTAAACCAGTGATTTTTATTTTCAATCGGATATTAGAGACGATTCCGCTTGATTCTTTACGCGCAGTAAAATCTGGATTTTCCATGATAAATTATGGTTATGGAGTCAGTAACCTCTTGGGATTCGAAGGATTTCACGAATTTATACCTCCAAAGGAAACTTTCCCGACGATCAAACGGTTTTATCGTTTGGCAAGAGAAATCGCACATAATAAAGGTAAAATTTTTGCGGTACCGGTCATGCCTGGTTATGATGACCGTTTTGTTAATACACACGGAACGTTCATTGACCGTAAAAATGGTGAGTATTATAAAAAAAACTGGGATGCGGCACTACTCTCAAAACCAGATTGGATTTTAATAACAACTTTCAACGAATGGTTTGAAGGGACCGAGATTGAACCAAGTAAGGAATATGGTAATTTATACATTAGACTGACTGCGTCTTATACGAAAAAATTTAAAAGGAATCTGTGGTGATTCGAAAATTCAAAAATTTGAAGATTGGTAGATTAATCTATAATCTTCTAATCGTTTTCTGAAATATGCGAATTGGTATTGACTGTCGCTATCTGCGAGAACCGCCCAGAGGTGTTGGTCACTATTTGATAAACGTACTCAGTCATTTTGCAATAGAGAAAGAAGACGAGTTATCAGAAGATTCCTTCTACCTTTATTCGCCAGGACCTATTCTCTACCGACCACAAGGAAAAAAATTTGTAATTCGTAATTCGAAATTCAGAATTTTTGGTGGTCGACTTCCTATCCCTGGGACTCTCTGGTTTTACACTAAAGGCAAAAATTTAATAGCAGAGGATGAGCTCGATACATTTTGGGCACCTTGCGATATTCTGCCATTAGGATTACCACATAAAATTCAAACGGTTGTTTCAGTCCTTGACCTCACCTATCTGTATTTTCCAGAGACCATGGCAAATTACAATCTACTCATCCATAAACTTTTCTTCGGACCATCTCTCAAAATCGCCGACTATATTATTACAATATCAAATTTCACTAAGCAATGTTTACTTGAGCATTTCCGAATCCCTTCAGAAAAGATTATCACTATTTATTGCGGAGTTGATGATAAATTCCGACCTTACGAGAAAAGAGAGGTGTTAACAGTTCTGAATCGCTATTCAATTCATAGGCCATATATTCTTTCGGTTGGGACATTAGAACCAAAGAAGAATTATCTCCTACTTCTTAAAGCCTATCAAGCCATGAAGACCGACTATGATTTAATAATTATTGGTAAGATAGGCTGGAAAGCGACAGTTATCTTTAAGATGATTGATACTTTAGGATTAAAGGAGCGGGTCAAAATCCTTGGCTATGTCGAAAGTGATGAGCTGCCTTTTTTCTATAACGGAGCAGAAGTTTTCGTTTTTCCTTCACTCTATGAAGGATTTGGTTTGCCACTACTCGAAGCAATGGCATGCGGAGTTCCTGTCATCTGTAGTAACGCCTCATCTCTTTTCGAGGTTAGTAGTAATGCCGCACTTCATTTTAATCCTTATTCTATGGATGAACTCGTGTTTCAGATTGAACGGTTGATAGGTAATAATGAATTAAAACAGACCTTACGAGCTAAAGGGTTTGCTCGAGCAAAAGAGTTTTCATGGGAAAAGACTGCTAAACAAATCTTTGCTGTGCTGAAAGGACAATCAATTGACCCCGCCCCTATTTCTACTGTGTAAGAAAGATATGTAAAAAATGTTAAACATCCTTTACAACAACTTGAAAATAGGGGCGGGGTTGAGCAGTAACAAAAAATTATCAATTATTATTCTTAGTTATAATACAAAATCTCAGACCCTTGATTGTTTAAAAAGTATTTTTAATATGGGGACAAGTCCGGATTGTGAAGTTATTGTGGTTGATAACGGTTCAATTGACGATTCGGTGTTAGCAATTAAGTCTTTGATGCCTTGGGTAAGACTTATTGAGAATAAAGAGAATTTAGGTTTTGCCAAAGCGAATAATCAAGCAATTAAATTAGCACTTGGTAAATATATTTTACTGCTTAATTCTGACACCGTAGATATAAGTAAAGCTATTGAGAAAACGCTCAACTATATTGAAAATGAACCGTCAATTGATGCCGTAACATGTCGAGTTGAGTTAGAAAATGGACAACTAGATCCTGCAAGTCACCGCGGATTTCCAACGCCATGGGCATCTCTTTGTTATTTTACAAAGCTAGATAAAATTTGTCCGAAAAGTAAGTTGTTAGGACAATATCACCTGACCTATAAATCGTTGTCCGAACCGCATGAAATCGACGCTCCCAGCGGGTGTTTTTTTCTAATACGGAAAAGCACAATTGATAAAATAGGACTTTTAGACGAAACTTATTTCTTTTTTGGCGAAGATGTTGATTGGTCGTATCGAATTAAACAAGCCGGCGGTAAAATTTACTTCTATCCGGACGCTAAAATTATACATTTTAAAGGTACTTCATCCGGTATAAAAAAAGAGACTCGCGATAAAACAATAGCATCAAAAACAATAAGAATAAAATCAGTTAATTATTTCTATGATGCAATGAAGATATTTTATAATAAATATTATAAGAAAAAATATCCATTCTTTGTTACCTGGTTAGTTTATGCAGGAATCGGGATTAAAAGAAATATCAGTCTTTGGAAAATGAGAGTATAAAGGAATATGAAAAATTATACTATTATTGCAGTTAAAACTAACATCATAACCGATAAAGACAATATTGAGGATGTAGTCGAGAACTATACTGCGAAACTTAGGCAATCGGGTGATATTATTACGATTAGCGAAAGCGTTGTCGCTATGACTCAAGGACGAGCAATTCCAACGAGCCAAATCAAACCGGGGCTGTTAGCAAAGATTTTGTGGCGGTTTGTGCGTAAAGTACCTTATGGAATTGGTTTGAGAAATCCGTATAGTATGGAATGTGCGATAAGAGAAACTGGTTCAGCAAGAATTTTATTAGCGGCGATGGTCAGTGCAATTATGAAAATTTTTAAGCGCCGGGGAAACTTTTATAAAATTGCCGGCAAACAAGCAGCAATGATTGATGCACCGCACACCGCGGGCTTAAAAGAGTATTATGAATGTGTGATATTGGGTCCCAAAGACCCAGAAGCAGTTGCTCAAAAACTATCGGAAAGAATAAAGTCACCAGTGGCTATCGTTGATGTTAACGATATTTCAGGTTGTTGGGTTGTGGGTGCTTCGAATGATGCTAATGTTAAACTGATTGAAGAAGTGCTGGATGACAATCCAGCCGGACAAGGTGATGCCTGCACACCAATTATCATAATACGTCCTGTTACCAGCAACATATAAGAATAAAATATTCAACGCGAATTGATTGAGCCATTTTATTTTTAACCACTGATTTGACGGATTCAACGGATTATTATACTACAGAAGATTAAACAACTATTCTTTTTTAATCCGTTTAATCAGTATAATCCGTGGTTTCCATTAATGTATTAGCTAAGTAAACTCCATGCACATTACCTGTTAATAAATAAAGTCACAAATATTCTTACAGGATTATTAAGATAATTAACGACAATCTCTTTAATAAGCTATTTTATTTACAATGAGTTATGAATGCAAGTTTAATAACCTATAAAGATTATTAAAGTAATAATTAGCTTACCCATTGACGACTTAGTTAGTCGCATATAGCGTATGTCTTGGTTAAGAATTGGTCAGGAATGGGCTAGCCCGATACGGTACCCCCTAACGATTGTTTTTAAAGTAACTTATTGTTAATCAATGCGAACAATTTGTTAGAGATTAACATTTCTGGAATAGATTACATCTCCATTCTTAATCACAGTTTTCACTAAATTTTTTCCAAATTGATACGGGATATGTTTATAATCAGGAATATCAAGAATAAGGATGTCAGCGTTCTTACCGACTTCGATTGTACCAATTTTTTTATCTAAACCGAGTGCTTTTGCGCCGTTAATTGTTGCTCCTCGAATTGCTTCGGTTATACTCATATTATAAAGTAAACAACCTAATGCAATAATAATTGGCATCTGGTAAATCATACAAGTGCCGGGATTGTAGTCTGACCCTAAAGCGATTGTCAATCCTAATTTTCTCATTTTATCAATTGGTGGAATTTGTTTTGACTTTAAGAATAATGTTGTGCCAGGCAAAAGAACCGCGGTTACATTGTTATTGTTCATTGCTATTAAGCCTTGGTTGGATGGATAAAGGAGGTGTTCAGCAGAGATTGCTTTAACTTCTCCAGCGACTTCAGCCCCCCCAGAGCTTTCAATCTCGTCAGCGTGGATTTTGGGAACCAAACAAAACTTTTTGGCACGCTTAAGAATTTTTTTGCTCTCTTTAGCGTCAAAGACAAAATTTTCACAGAAGACGTCGCAAAATTGAGCCAAATTTTCCTTCGCGACTAATGGAATCATTTCTGAAATTAACTTTTTTATGTAAGTAGTTTTTCTAACATTTGAAGGAATAGCGTGCGCCCCTAAAAATGTCGGGACGATTGTTATTCTATTTTTATTTGCCTTTTGTAATCTTTTGATGACTCTTAAAATTTTTAGTTCGGTGGGGGTATTGAGTCCATAACCTGATTTTATTTCTACGGTTGTAGTTCCCCACTGGATTAATTTATCAATTCGTTTTTGTGCAAGATTGAATAGTTCGTTTGCTGATGATTTACGCGTTTCGTTTACAGTTTGTAATATTCCACCACCAGTAGTGAGAATTTCTTTATAAGTTTTACCTTCACCCCGCTCTTCATTTTGGGTTTCGGTTCTACATTTTTTCACGTCCTTAAACTTTTCATTGCCTTTATTTGAAGGGCGGGGTTCAAGTCGCATCGCAAATTCATTTTCTCTTGAACCAGCAAAAACTAAATGAGTATGACAGTCAACATAGCCGGGCATGACAACACAATTAGTCGCGTCAATAGTTTTTTGATGTTGGATGTCTGATGTCGGAAATCGGATATCCGATATTTTATTAGCGTTTATTACAATTGAACTTTTTTCAATTACACCTAAATCATTTCCCGCCAAGGTTAAAATTTGAGAAGCATTTTTAATTATAGTCATAAATAAAGACGGGACGAGCTAATTTTGTTAAAATAACTCGTCCCGGGTTTTATTTTAATAATTAAAAACCAACGTTTAAGGTAACCCGATGTGAGATACCAAGCCTTGCTAAATCTCGATAAGCATAATCGACCGTAAAATTAAGGTTGTGTACAGGATTTAAAGTAATTCCACCGCCAAATGATAAACCATTACGCCAACCTAAATCTTTCGCATATTGAGTGTCGGTATTCAAAATATAACCGCCCCGGACGAGAAAATTCATAAACTTGTATTCTAAGCCTAAATTTACCTTTTCGTTTATATCATTGTAATGTGCTAAATCAGCAGCAAAAGTGAGACGGGATTTCTCTTCGATTTTGAATATGTCATAAGCAACCCCAAAACGAAAGACAATTGGTAGTGGGAACTTTTCTGTTTTATAGGTAGCGGGAATTGGTGTAATCGTCCATGGCCAGGTATAATTTTCCGGATCTGAAACCGTGAAATCTAATTGTGAGCCGGAAAATATTGCATCAGGGCCAAAATTAGCAATCGACATCGCCAATCGAACATTTTGCCAACCGGTGTTGTAATAAGTTCCAAAGTCAAACGCAACCGCCGAGCTAGTCATTTCCCAGATGCGTTGTTGGATTGCTTTAACCGTAGCCCCGAAGGCAAATTTATCAGTAAACATACGGGCAAAAGATGCCCCAACCGATAAATCTCCCGCATCGAATGTCCTGCCGGTTCCCTGATATTGGTCGATGGTAGTTTCCTCGAATTCACCATAATTAACACTTGTTACGGATACAGCAAACGTACCAAGTTTGGTTGGAAATGCAGCGGCCAGGTATTCGTGTCGTGTTTCTAATATCCAATCAATGTGATTAAGTAAAATCTCACGATTTTTGAGTAAAGCTAATCCAGCCGGATTCCAGTATGCCGCAGATGCGTCATCCGCGATTGCAACAAAGGCGTCACCCATTCCAGTTGCTCGACCGACACCGAGTTTTAAGAAGGGCATACCCGCCATACCGATTTTTGTGAACATTCCGTAGCTTACATTAGCTAATAGTAGATAACAAATAGTCAACAGCAGAGAAAAAGTTTTGATTTTAGAGTTTTTCATGGTAATCTCCTTTAGTAAATAATTACAAATTTACCGATCTGATTACTAACATTGGATTCGACATGGAACAAGTATATGCCAGGAGCGGGTTTTTGTCCGGATTCGGTTAATAAATCCCAATTTTCATCGCCACCAACCTCAAGTGGAACATTACCCTGGTCGCGAGTATTGGTTGCAGTGTGTTTTATGGTTTTTATAAGGTCTCCCGCAAAATTGTAAATACGAATAGTACATTCATCAGGGAGGTTTATGAATTTAATTTTTCGGTAGTCAGGATGTCTTTCCCATTCATTGCGGACTAAATATGGATTAGGAACAACTTTGACTTTAAGCCGTGGAGTCATTGTATCAGTAGTCAATTGCATTGGAAAAGATGTAACTTGAAATTCTGAGTAGGCTGGACTGGCGGAACGATGCGCGGAATAGATTATCCAGGTATCGTTAACTGCGGGTAAAATGCGTAATGCACGACCAAGGTTCAAATTAAGTTGTCCACTGCAGATAGTTAAAAAGTAAGTTCTTCCTAATACCAAGGTGTCACTTCCCCGTGGTTGTAAAGGACTAGTAAAACACCAACCATCGGCTGAATCTGGGGTATCGGGAATGTAAGGCATCCATCGAAAAGGAACCGGTAATTGTAGAGTTAGGTCAAATACTTCTGCAGTTATCGGACCACCGGCATACTTTTCTTTCCAAACTACTCTGAAATTAGAACCACGGTAAGCCCAAAGTGCTGGATTACGGTTTAAGGTAGCAATTTGTAAAGATTCAGGCGGATAGGTGCCATTTATAACTTCAAATCGCTCAAATGTCTGGAATGGAATTGAATCCATGCTAAGCGTGAAGGCGAGGTCGATGACCGGCATTTTTGCAATAGTCGTATCGAGTTTTGTTGTATCGGCAGTTTGTCGTTTGATATTTGTTATAACATTATCAAATACTGTCGGATGGAAAGTAACGGGTGATGTGACAGCACGAATATTTAATGCAAAATTCTGAATTGACACAACGGTATCACCGGTTTGATCTAATACAAGATAGCTGTAGGTAGGAATTTTAGTTGCGACATTACTACCAGTTGGTAATGGTGACAAGAATTTTAAAGTATAAGTATTTGATTTGACCGCATAATTGGTCAAGTCAGTTGGTGCCAATGTTAATCTCAGTTGTTCACTACCTTTAATTTTACTAATTTCAAATCGTGGGGCAATATAATTATTAGGAATAGTGCGAGATACCGAAGCTTTCGCAAGCATCCCTGATTCAAGACTAAGCCATGAGGTGTCAGCTGGGTTTTGTCCACCACCCAAGGTATTGATATCAAAAGCGGTTACTGCATAGTAATAAGGAAATCCCAGGCGGATATCGCGTGAATCAACATAAGCATAGCTTAAACCTTTATCAGTTGCATGAGTTCTTAAAGATTCGACAGTAATTGTATCTTCATACATCATGCCATCGATTTTATCAAACTGGTCTAAGAGTTGCCATTCACCGACTTTTCCAGTCAGACTGCGATAAACTTTATATCCCTGGAAATCTATTTCGCGATAAAACGGGCTATTCAAAGCAGGGGCTAATGTATAGAATCGGTCTTGGGCAGTTTCCGCAATATCATCCCAGATTAATGTGATTTTACCTTCACCGGGAATTAAAGTGAGATTCGGGGTTGGAGGAGCTTCCGGCATAATATAGTTGTTGTCATAGGCAGATTGTGCGGCTCTTGAAGCAACCGCTAATTGATATAATTCGCCTTGACCAGAAACTGGATTTGATGGAGCAGCGATTACCGCAATCGTTACCGTAGTAACTGCATTTGGGGCTAAGTTGAATGGACCGGTTGCCTGCAAGAAACGTTTATCATTGGGCGCCGGGTCGATTGAATCAAACGGAGAATAGACCGGAGGTGATTCCCAATAATTATAGCCAGACATTGCTAAATATTGTGTATTGTTAGTAACCGGGTCACCGGCTTGAAGTGTAAACATTTTATAAGAGACCATTCCAAGTTGTTCCAGTTCGGCCGGTTCATCAATTAATCCATTGCCATTATTATCAATCCCATCTGGACCTTCATCAATGACACCGTCATTGTCATTATCAATGCCGTCAGTATAAGCATAAGGACTTTGTAAAAAATCAAAACCTAAGTATCCTGGCGGTGTTGCCCATCCTTCGTCGAAATTACCATCATAGACAAATCCGACATTATCGGCAAAAGCAGAATCGTTTCCCGCCCGATTGCGAACATGTTTTCTCCTTATTAAACCACACATATCATCATTAGCCGCTCCAATGTCAGCATCACAAGCCATACCCAGATACATTTTTTTAATAGTATCAGCAGTAACATTCCTGACATTAAGAAGGAAGAATACAATATCTCGGTTCCAGGGTAGATTCCAGGCATAGGTGGTCTGATAAACTTCAACGCCGATTGGTATTTTTGGTGTTGTATGTCGGTCTGGGTCTCGGTCATTAAATACTGTCCAGGCATCATAAGAAGATACAGTTGTGCGTGGTATCGGATAAAAGTAGGTTGTATCATTGGGCATTGATGCATATCGAAGTGGCGCTGCGAATGAATCACGTAAACTCGCCGGGAAAACCGATGGGTCAGGCGGCCAATCTTCAGGAGCAATGTAGACCCTTTCAAAGTTTCGACTGGAATAACCACCTGGTGCATTGTCCCAACAACCGGGTGTGAATTCGCTTGAGCCAGAACTTGGATTATAGCCACATGTAACTAAGGTTTCAGTTCGAGATGGCATCGCACCCACCCAGATGCCAGCACCATAAATGTACATATTGCCGGAACCTCTGGGCCATTCACCACCCGCACGTCCAATACCATAGCCAAACGTACCGTAATTCGTTATTGGTAATCGCCATTGATTTTTAGCATACCATTGGAAATCCAATAGCCGATTGGGACGCCACGGATTTTCGGCAGTCCGCGCAAACAGAGGCAAGAGACAAGAAGTAAGAAGCAAAAGGGTAATAGCAAAAAATGCAAATTTGTTTTTCATTGTTTCCTCCATTAAAATTCAAAATCAATACCAAATCGAATCTGTCGTGGTGCACCGTAATTCATCGGATTATTAACAAAGTCGATCCAGGCAACTTTATAAGAAATAAATTCCTCGCCGTCATCAACAATACCATTAGAATTGATGTCTCGAGCAGGATGGTAAGAGCTATAGAAAAGGTTTATATCATCAGCCGGATTATTTGCTCTAATTGCATATGTTATAGCATTGCCGTCATCATCGGGTAAGCCGGTAGCGCCATAAACCCATTCGACGATTTTAGTGTTAAATAAGTTTGTAATGTCACAAACTAAATTTAACTTGAATTTACGAGCGATCACTACCCCTTTAGAAATTCTGCAATCCGCCGTAAATCGGGCAGGCATGCGGGCAGAATTTTTTTCAGCGGTGCGACGGCCACTATTTAATCCTTGTCTTAATTCAGCTTCCCGCGGAGTATATGGTAAACCAGAACCATAGTTAAATAACATCGTTGCTTTCAAATTTTGTGCCGGCATAAAACTGAAATCGGAAGGTAAATCAATACCAACATCTAATTTTGCCGAATGTCTTTCATCAAATTCCAAAGGATAATCAGCTTTTGGTGGTAGCATTTCTCGACCCGATACCGGGTCAACTCCGTAGGCGTATCGTTCATAATAATACTCGTATCCATAAGAAGCAGTTCCTTTAGCAATTGACAAACCATAACTTAAACGGCTTGACCAGTAATTAGCTAATTGTTTGGTAAATCCGATTTCAAATCCTCGGACATTGCCATATTCTTCGTTGACAATTGGATAATAGCCAGTGGGAACCGCTGGTATAAATCGAATCCCAATTAAGTCATAGATATCTTTGTAATAAGCAGTAAAATCAGTAGCAAACCCGCTCGAAAGTAATACTTCAAGACCAACTTCATAGGCAATAGTTTGCTGAGCTTGCAGGTCTGGGTCGGCAATGATTTGATTGCCACGGCGATATCCCGCATCGCCAATGTTTTCAAAAAGATAACGATAGGGCGGTGTCTGAAAGAAGTGTCCATAAGAAAATCGGAATTTAGCTTTTTCACCAATCGGATATGAAATACCAATACGGGGTGAAATTTTATATTTCTGCAATGCCTGTACCGTTGAAGTATCTTCAATATTAGTTGGATTAGCACGTTTACGAGCATTCGGGTCTAAATAGTCAAATCGTAAACCAACTCGCAGGACTAAGTCTTCAAAATCCATACGGTCTTGGACATAAGCGGCAGCATTTAATGGTTTAAAATCATAAAAATCGTAGAACGGGTTGGGGTCCCAGGGTAATGAATTGTATCGTCGGAACAAATAGTTTTTTCTTGCTTCAATCCCGACTTTAAGTTCGTGAGCTTTACCAATATTATGAGTCAAATCACTTTTAAATGTGTGAACGGTAGAGCCGTGTAACATAAAATATCGATAGTCACCTTCACCGTAGAACAGGTTATTAACTCCAAAGGGATTATTTACCACATTATTACGTTGTTGCACGTAATCGGGTAAAATATTTTTAATCGTACTATCAGTGGGGTCAGCACGCACTGCATCCAAAGCATTAAATTGAAAGTCTTGCCAGAATCGAGCGCCAAATTCATAACCCAAAGATTCTTCCTCGGCTAAATTTCTAACCGCTTGTATCCGTTCATTCCAGAAATATCCATAGCGGATAGTATAATAAGTGTTTTTTGTTAACATGTGGTTGGCAGTCAACCCAGCTGTCCTCACGCGTTCTTGTCTTGCCATGAAATGGTCAAGGTTATACTTAAATCCAATATGATTTAATGAACCGGACCCTTCTCTTTCATATGGGTACAGATCCCATTGGTCGCGATCTAAAAACCCATCCGCGGTTAATCTTATGCCAGATGCAACCGGAATGGTATAGGTAATTTTACCATTAAGTTTATAGTCTTGACGGTCGTGATGAGGAAGTTGGTATTTTCGCGGTTCGTAATCTTTCGTAAAAAACACTTCTCCTGATAAAAAGTAGCGAAGTTTAGCGATAGGAGTTGGACCACCAGCGGATAGTCCGGTTCGATTATATCCAAAATTTAATGATTTAGGTAAAAAAGCATCAGTTGTATGTTTAATGCGGCCGGACAGGTTTTCCTTACCTTCCTTAGTTATAACCTGAATGATACCTGACATCGCTTCACCATATTCAGCATCAAACCCACCTGAGATGATTAATACTTCAGCGGTTGCTTGGGGATTAACTCGTGCGGCCGAATAACCATATTCTGGGTCAGATGTTGCAATACCATCGACAAAATAGACAATTTCATCCGGACGTCCGCCCCGTAAATGGGTTCCATAAGCTGGACTTGTTACGACACCCGCGGTGAGGTTAACAATCGCACCAAGAGTTGCAACCGGCAATTTATCGAATTGGTCAGTTGTGATAACTCTTTGAGTCGACGCTTGTGTTCTAACCATTAATGGTCGTTCGGCGGATACCTCGACCGCTCCGACTGGAATTACGGTTGAACGGAGATTAAAATTCGCACTGACAGTTTGGTCTAAGATAACTAAGACACCCTTCATTCTCACTGGTTCATAACCAACATAAGACGCGGTAATAGTTTGATTTCCAGCTGGGATATTGGATATTAAATACGTGCCTGCTTCATCAGTAGAAGCGCCTAACTGAGTTCCTTCAACAATCACATTGACACCTACTAAAGGAGAGCGTGTGTCAGTATCAAATATATAGCCTCGAACCCTTCCAGTTTCACCCGCATATAAATTAGTAGTGAGTAGTGAGTAGCGAGTAGTGAGCAGGGAGCATAGAGCAGCGAGGATAAGAAAATATTTTATATTTGATATTTTATATTTGATATTCATTGTTTCCTCCTCATAAATTTTACTATTTAACTCGAATCGGGATTGCCCAGGCGCTCGATTTCCACTGGCGATACGGGTAGAACAATGTTGATGCAGGAATTACTTCGATATAAATTTGACCTAAGCCAGCTTGAGCGAATATCGCTTGTCCACTTCCCATTTTTGCAGATGTCGTAATGTTGTATTTTGATGCAACATAAGGAATACCACAACTTAAAAAGAAATAATTGCGGTCAGTCAGGGTGTCGGATGGAGTTGATGTGACGACTCTTACGCCAATCGCTTCGTTAATCGCAACCGAATATAATGAATCTTTATGTTTTAGATTATAGATTCCTCGACCGTCGGTTCGTGGACTGTAACGGATTGTATCGACGAGTCCATTAGGTTTTGTTAAGATGACATAGCTAATTATCGGAGCATCGGTTGTATTAGGGATATATGTTCCAAAACCAGTGAGAGACTTTAAATGATACGCGGTCGTGGTCGAATCTTTTTTCAGTTCCAATTTTCTCATGATGGTGAAATGCTGGATGGTATCCTGTTCTTCCCGTGTTGTCGCAAAGCCGGTTTTTGTTATTGAAGCAACATGATAGGTTATAATAGTTTCTGGTGGTGTAACGGTCGTATCAACCGTCGTAACCGGGTAAAATTTTATTGTCCACAAGCTGTCATAGCGTAATACACCGATACAATTGCGTGTCGAATCTTGATAAGTTACATAACAAAAAGTGTCGTGTGGTAGTAATGTGTCATTCTTTACGCCAAAAAGTAATTCATCAAGATGGAGACCATCAACAATTACATTGGAAAAACCTTTAATGTGAGCAATCTTTACGACACTGTCGCCATTCGTTGACATTGTGTCGGTTTTAACAAGTGGGTTTAATAAATCAATCGGATATTGGAGAACTGTATTATTTTGACCAACTATGCTATGAAAACCATTTAAGGTATCTCGCCATAGCGCGAGTTCCTGCTCGACCGCGGTTGAGTCGGCTTTAGTCCACCAGGGCCAGAGTGGTGGTGATTCAGTACTACATGATGAAAGTAATATGATAAACATAACACCAACAAACAAAATTGCTAAATATCGTTTTATCATAATTTATCCTATTTTTTATCTGTTAATATTAATTTTTTTTCTGTTGTTTGGTTATCGATTATTATCAAGGGTAAGCGAACCAACATAAAACACATAGCGATGGCTGTCTGTGTTAACGACATATTGGTTTGCCCCGTGAGATAATTTCATATCTCACGGGGCAGCTTAGTTTAGTTAGTTCTTACGAGTTTGTTGGAAATCGAATGGTCAGTGGTCTTGAGAGTATAGAAATAAATTCCGGCTTCAGCTTTTTTACCAGAATCGGTTCTACCATCCCAAATCGTCGAATACTCACCCGCATGTTTTGTACCAGAGACAAGGGTGCGGATAGGTCTTCCCAAAATATCGTATATTGTTAAGTCAACTTTACTAGTGGTCGGTATTGAATATGAAATTTTGGTTGTGAAATTAGATGGATTAGGTAATGCCGAATTCAATGTTAAGTTGTAGATTTTTGTTGGATTACCTTCCTCGATTGCTGGAAGAAGTTGAAGTCGATGGAAGCGATGTAAAACTATTGGATTAAATGTGAATCTGCCTTGTGTGTAGAGTTCGAATCCGGCAATCGAGTCGATCATGTATTGAACAAATACGGTATCAGCTTTTACACCACCGAGAACTGGGAATCGTTTTGAGGTTGTATTAGGGTCAGTAATATTAGCTATTCGGGAAAGGGTCTGACCGTTATTGGTCAATTCTGCAACCATAATTTCGGCGCGGGGGAGAGTTGTTATAGGTTCATAGTTTAAAGAATCAAAGCGTTCCCAAGCTACATAGAAATTACCAGATGTACCTGGAGCTTGGACAACCGATGGACGGTCGACAAAATTAGCATTGTAAAAACTTACCCCAAAAGGGATGAAAGTATCTGGCCAATAAGTGTAGACGTGGGTCCAAGGCGAAGGGAGGGACGGGCTATAAAGCCAAATTGCAGCAGGAAAGACTCCTTGGGAAGTATCTTGATCCGAAACAACAATGCGAAGATTGTCTGAGTTATCAAACATACCGAATAGTGAAACGATGCTATAGGTAGGAGTAAATTGAGTCTCGGGTGGAAATGGAATTTGGGTCTGAGCACCCCAGGTATTACCGCCATCAGTTGATTGTCGATAAAAGGCACGTTGTTGAAGATTAACATCTTCAGATAATTGCCACATAACGGCAACTTTATTGGAAGTTTTCGAAACAGCAATATTATAGTCAGGGAACATCGGGTCATCACCAAAGTTTGCCATTCGTGTTGCAGCTGACCAGGTATTCCAGGGGGAATTTTTTATATAAAACAACGAATCCCCGAAAACCTGCTCGACTGCAGCAATATGGATTGCGCGGTTATTGGTTACACCGTGGTATGGCCATTCGTAACCGATCGGCTGTGCTGAGTACTCAAATACACCTCCACCCGGTGCCATGTCACGAGCCAGTTCTGTATAAATTGTACCAGTTGATCCGTGATGCGTAGAAGGCACACCAAGACCCATAATTGGGTCGTAGTCAAAACTGCCATAGCCACTTCTTATAAGAAAGCAATTGATACCCGACGCTGGCCAGTTCCAAGTTCTACTTGCGAAATCATAGAAATTATATCTTTCATTGCGGTTAGCCGAAACACCATCGCACCACATCCAATAAGAGTGGATACCATTAGCGACCGCGTCATAGCGACACCATGAGCCAACCGGACCATTCACTTGCCAGTCCCAGGTTGTATAACCAACAACATCTTGTCGACCAATCAATGGCATTAGCGCGACCGGACCACTACTTGGCAAGACCGGACCACTCATCATAACATGATTGTCATCGATTGGTGGAAGGACGGTTTGACTACGATTATTTATACCAAATGCAGCAACGATTATTATTGCTAATAAGATAACAGCTTTTTTCATTTATTCCTCCATGTTTTAGCTATTAGTTTAATACTATTAGCTATTGTCTTACTTTTTGTTTTTATTGTCGCCTCCCTTCTTTTAGAAGCATATTTTTTTACCCATTCAGATTAAATTTGAACGGGATTGATACCCAAACGCGGACGAACTCGTCGCGTTGTTTCGCGGGAGTAAATTTAGCATTGCGCGCGGCAGCCATCGCGGCTTGGTCTAATGATGAGTTGCCAGACGATTGTATGACTTGAACATAGATAATCTTGCCATTAATATCAACTAAACCTTTTACCAAAACCTGACCTTCAATATGCGCTTTGCGTGCAGGTTCTGGATAAATCGCTTCCGGAATATCGATTGGTTGAGGTTTAATATCAAGAGCCGAGAAAGAAACAAAGCGAATATTACTTTCCGTTAAATTATTATTTATTGTATTAAAATTTATATTTTCTGTAATTGGGGCGGTCTCTTGTTGCGCCAATGCATCTATTACTGGTTTTGGTGTACCAGTCGATGTACTTGTCATAGATTGATTCAAAGCATCGTTACCTAAAATTGATGGCGGGGGACCTAATTGAGTATATGTAATATTTATCACATTTTTAAGCGGATTTGACCCAAACATTATTTTGTGCGAGTGTTGAAATTGCTGAAATCCCCATAGAGTAAAAATTATAAATATGATGAAGATATTTGCGATATAGTAAGCACGCCGCATTAACTGAATTGAAGAATTAAGGATTGGACTCTTTTCTCCAATTGATGGAAAACCTATTCGATTAATATATTCCATTGTTCTTATTAGTTACGATTAATATATTATGATAAGTCATCAGCTTATACACTATTAAATCCACTGTATTCGTAAAAAGCCACATAATACCGCCTCCGGCTATAATGTCTTTTACCACTAACTATATAATGTAACAAATCTTTCAAAGTTGTCAAGAGTAAGATTACATTTGTAGTTACTATATAGAAATGTTAAAGGTTATTACTAAATGAAAATGTTAAACTTTTGGTTTGGAGAAAGCCATTTCCAGGGATATAATGCTACCATTATCGAAGGGAGTGGCAATATATGGCATACATTATTACTATGCAAGATATAAAGAAATTTGAAGTCTTACATCAGTTAATTAATAATCAAATTGCCGGCCACGAAGCCGCCGATATCTTAGGGTTTACTAATGTCCATATCTCAAGACTGAAACAAAAAGTTTTAACATTTGGCATGCACTCATTACTAAGAGTTAAAACCAATTAAAAAGTTATCCGCCCCGCCCCTAATCGATTAAAAGATTCAAAGATTACAGATTGCAAGATTAAATCTTTCAATCTTAAAATTTTCTAATCTGTAATCGAACAGGGCTGTTATCTCAGGAGCACAGCACAATAAATAACTAATATTAATAAATAACAAAGATAATAAATAATATAATATGTAGTTTTTCTGTTTTTTATATAGGCTTTTTAATCTTTGATTTTAATAATTAAGAATGAAGAAAAAGATTACCACGAATTGCACGAATGGAGCTAATAGCCC
>Ga0315274_10000780_pt1 | contig 49330 bp, 39 predicted proteins | sample YL17G02_20_MG_FD_203700 | JGI IMG/M metagenome (GOLD analysis project Ga0315274, IMG submission 203700) | Sediment microbial communities from Yellowstone Lake, YNP, Wyoming, USA - YL17G02_20 | ecosystem: Environmental > Aquatic > Freshwater > Lake > Sediment | place: USA: Wyoming | collected... | reverse complement strand
CCGCCGCGGGTGCGCGGTCTCGGGTTCGCCGCATTGGGCCCTGCGGGGGGGGGGGAGGAGGCGGCCAGAGGGAGTGGAGGTGTGCTGTCGGCGCCGCGACCGGCGGTCGCCGCGGCGAGCGCGCCGGCGGCCGCCGCCGCGCCCGAGCCGGCGCAGGCGGTACCGGCACCTCCTGCTGTGCCGCCGCCGGCGCCAGCCGCATCCCCCGCGCGCCCGCTGGGCCGCCCCCCACTCGCGCGCGCGCCGGCGCCACCAACCGCCACCACCCTGCTCGACGCCGGCTGCCCCCTGGGCGTCGGCGTGCCGGTCGCCGTGTTTACGCTGGAGGACGCGGCGGCGGCGGCGGCGGCGGCGGCGGCGGCTTCTCCTTCCGACGCGGACGACGCGTTTTTTGAATTCACCGCGGACGACTACCGCGCCGTCGCCGCCGCCCAAGCGCGCGCGGCGGCGGCGTCAACGGCCGCCGCGGGCGCTCCGCTGCGCACGGCGGCCCAGCGCGCTGCGGCGGCGGCCGCCGCCGCGTCCGCCGCCGGCGCGGCCCGCGTCCGCCTCGTCACGGCCGACGGCCTGGCCGCCCAGTTTGAGCTGCCGGCGGCGGCCCCGGTCGCCGTCCTGCGCGACGTGGCGGCGCGGTGCCTGGAGGAGGGGTGGGCGGTCTTCGAGTGGGAACTCTTCACGTCCCCGCCGAAGACCGTGCTCCGCGCCGCGGACGACGCCCGCTCCCTGCACGCGGCCGGCCTGTGGCCTGCCTGCATCGTGCGCGTGGGGGCGGCGGGCGCGCGCGCGGCGCCGCGGTTCAAGCGCGCGCTGGCGGCCGCGCGCGGGCCGCCGCCGGCGGTCAAAGCGCGAGAGAGCGCGCCGGCTGCCGCGCCGCCGCCGAGAGCGGCGGCCGCGCCGGCGGCGGCCGCCCAGGGCGAAGGAGCCGCGCCGCCACCCCAAAAGGGCGCGCCCAAGTGGATGAGGCTCGGCAAGTGACGAGAGCAGCGGGTCGAGCGGCGGCGGGCGGCGTGTGTCACATTCGCCTCCCGCCCCCACAATGCAGCTCGCGCCGTCCCGCCCCAGTGGCGCCCTGTGCGCCGCCGACCGCCCGCAGGCCGCGCGCGCCGTCCGCGCCGCCGCGCCGCCGCGCCGCGCGCCGCCGCCGCCGCCGCGCGCGCGCCGCTCCGTCGCCGCACCCGCGTCCTCCGTGTCCGCCGGGCCGGCCGGCAGCGTGACCGCGGCGGGCGACGATGAGGTAGGAGGGAGGAGGGCGGATGGGGGCAGGCAGGCGCGGGCCCGACCCCGGCTCCAACCTTGCCTCCTCTCTCCATCAGTTCCTGGACGTCGTCGTCGTCGGCGCCGGCATCTCCGGCCTGGTCACCGCGCAGGCGCTGCTGACCGAGCACGCGGCGGAAGCGCCTCGCGTGGCGGTGACGGAAGCGCGCGACTCGGTCGGGGGCAACATCACCACCCGCGCCGGCAACGGCTTCCGCTGGGAGGAGGGCCCAAACTCTTTCCAACCCAACGACGCCATGCTCAAGGCCGCGGTCGACGCCGGCGTGGCGGGCGACCTCGTGCTCGGTGACCCGACCGCGCCGCGCTTTGTCTTCTGGGGCGGCCGCCTGCGCCCCACGCCGTCCGGCCCCGATGCCGTCACGTTCGACTTGATGACGATCCCCGGCAAGCTGCGCGCGGGGCTGGGGGCGCTTGGGCTGTGGAAGGCGCCGATGCCGGAGCAGGAAGAGTCGGTCGAGCAGTTTGTGCGCCGCAACCTCGGCGCCGAAGTCTTTGAACGCCTCATCGAGCCTTTTTGCTCGGGCGTGTACGCAGGGGACCCTGCCAAGCTGTCCATGAAGGCCGCGTTTGGCAAGGTGTACGATTTGGAGGTCAAGGGCGGGTCGATCGTCGGCGGCGTCTTGGCCCTGCTCCGCGAGCGCAAAACCAACCCTCCCCCCCCTCGCGACCCGAGCCTGCCGCCCAAGCCGGCGGGCCAGACGGTGGGCTCGTTCCGGGAGGGGTTGGCGACGCTGCCGGCCGCGATCGCGGCCAAGCTCGGCGACCGCGTGCGGCTCCAGTGGAGCCTGGAGGGCGTGGCGCCCGTCGACGGCGGCTATGCGCTCACCTACGCGACACCGGACGGCCCGCGCACGCTCAAGGCGCGCGCGGTGGCTCTCACCCTGCCCGCGCACGCCGCCGCCCCGCTCGTCGCGGCCGCCGCGCCCGCCGCCGCGACCGCGCTCGCCTCGTTCGACTACCCGCCCGTCGCCGCCGTCACGCTGGCCTACCCCGAGACCTCCATCCGGGCCGACCGCCGCGCCCCCGACGGCACCCTCCCCGGCTTTGGCCAGCTCCACCCGCGGTCGCAGGGCATCACGACCCTGGGCACCATCTATTCGTCCTCCCTCTTCCCCGGGCGCGCTCCGGCGGGCATGGTGGAGGTGCTGTGCTACATCGGGGGGGCGACGAACCGGGGCATCGTCGACCAGGGCGACGACGCGATCGTCGCGCAGTGCGACGCCGACCTGCGCGCGATGCTGGTTTCCCCCGACGCGCCGCCCGCCCGCAAGATCGGCGTCCGCGTTTGGCCGCGCGCCATCCCCCAGTTCAACGTCGGGCACGGCGCCACGCTCGACGCGGCGCGCGGCGCGCTCGACGGCGCGGGGTGGGGCGGCGTCCGCCTCGGCGGCAACTACGTCGCGGGCGTGGCGCTCGGCAAGTGCGTCGAGTACGGGTTCACGTTTGCGGCCGAGGTGGCGGCGGTGGCGGCGGCGGCGCGGGCGCGGGCGGTGTGAGGGAGAGAGGGGAGGGGCGAGGCAGGCGGGCGTGGAAAAAAAATGTGCTTTTTGCGGTGTGCCCCACGCGCCTCACGCGCGCGCCAGCAGCACGGTGGCCGCCGCGCGCTCGCGCTGCTTTCAGCGCGGCGGCGCCCGCGCCCGTGGTGCCGAGCCCCGTGCCCGCGTCGCGCCGCTGCATCCGTTTACAGCGCGCGTGCGGTACGGTGCTCCCCCTCCCCCCCCTCCTCGCTCACACGCCCGCCAGAAAGCCGGGCCCCGCCCCTTCCTTCCAGTGCGGCGGCCACGAGCCCGCCACGCTCGGCCGCGCGGCCGCGCGGGCGGCGTACGCGGCGAGGTGCGGGTAGGTGGGCGCGAGGGTGGCGCCAAAGCGGATCGTGGCGAGGAGGAGGGGAGCAAACACGGCGTCGGCCGCGGTGAACGGCTCGCCCGCGAGCCACGCGCCGCCCGCAACATGCGCCTCCCACCGCGCCAGCTCGTCCCGGAGCGCCTGCAGCTTGGCCGCCGCCTCGTCGTCCGACTGGGGCAGGTTGCGCATGCGGGGGTAGACGCAGCCGCGAAACGCGGCGTCCAGGTTGGCGACTTCGAGGGAGCGCTGCAGCGTGACCGCCATGGCGGGGCCGGCGGTGGGCACGAGGCGGGTGCCGGACTCGGGGTAGCGCGCGTCCAGGTAGAGGACGGCGGCGACGCTTTCGCAGGCGACGGCGCCGTCGTCGTCGACGAGCGTCGGCACCTGGCCCCGCGGGTTGACCGCCATGATGGCCGGTTGCTTGTGCTCGCCAGCGGCAAAGGAGCAGAGCACGGACTCGTACGGCTGGGGAGATGGATGGAGGTGGAAGACAGTGGGATGGCGCCGGATAGGCGACGGGGCGCCGCCTTCCACGCGGCTCGCTCGCTCCACCGCCACGCCAGCGCGCCACTATGGATCCGCACGCGTCGTCCGCGGACGCCTGCGGCGGCACCCGCCCCCTCCCCCACACACGCACCAGCCCCTTTTCCGCGAGCGCGATCTGCACACGCCACGCGGGCGCCGAGCCGGAGCCCCAGTAGAGCGTGCGGGGCATGTGGGAGGGTGGAGGGGACGGAGACGGGTGGCGGGGTGTGTGACGGTCCGTGACGGGGCGCGGCGCGTCACGGCGGTCGCCGCCACAAAGAAAAAACTCCGACCGTCACTCCAAGCCCCATCACATCACAGCTCCGCCCGCCTCCCGACCACCGCCGCCGCCACGTCGCGCACAAAGTCTCCCACCGCCACGCTCCCCGCGTCCCCCCCGGCATACGTGCGCAGCGCGAGCGTGCGCTCCTCCACTTCCCGCGCGCCCACGACCGCCATGACCGGCGTCTTGGCCTTTTCCGCCGACCGAATGAGCTTGGCGATGCGCTCCCCCGACTCGACCCGCACGCGCACGCCCGCCGCGCGCAGGTCGGCCGCCACCTCTTCGGCGTACGGCGCAAACGCGTCCGCCACGCACAGCAACCGCACCTGCACCGGGGCGAGCCACAGGGGAAAGGCGCCGGCGTAGTTTTCGACGAGGATGCCGAAAAAGCGTTCCAGCGACCCGAAAATGGCGCGGTGGATCATGATCGGGCGCTGCCGCGCGTTGTCCGCGTCGACATACTCCATGCCGAAGCGTTCGGGGAGGTTGAAATCGAGTTGGATGGTGGAGCACTGCCACTTGCGGCCGAGCGCGTCCTTGACCTTGACGTCGATTTTGGGGCCGTAGAACGCGCCGCCGCCGGCGTCGACCTTGTAGGCCAGGTTTTTGGACGCGAGCGCGTCGACGAGCGCCTTCTCGGCCGTCTCCCAGATCGCGTCCGACCCCACCGCCTTGTCCGGCCGCGTCGACAGGTTGACCTCCAGGTCGGCAAACCCGAACGCGCCCATCACGTCCTGCACGAGCGTGAGCACGCCCTCGATCTCGGCCGCAATCTGGGTGGGCAGGCAAAAGATGTGGCCGTCGTCCTGCGTGAACCCGCGCACGCGGAAGAGGCCGTGCATCGTGCCCGACCGCTCGTACCGGTAGACCGTGCCCAGCTCGCACCAGCGCAGCGGGAGGTCGCGGTACGACCGGCGGGCGGCTTGGTAGACGGCGACGTGGAAGGGGCAGTTCATGGGGCGCAGTTGGTAGACGTCTTTCTCGACGTCCATGCTGTCAAACATGTTTTCCCGGTAAAAGTCCCAGTGGCCCGACGTTTTCCAGAGGTCGAGGCGGGCGGTGTGGGGGGTGTAGAGGAGGTCGTAGCCGGCGGCCGCGTGCACCTTGCGCCAATAGTCCTCGATGACCGACCGCACGGTCGCGCCCGCGGGGTGCCACAGGACGAGGCCGGGGCCGACCGATTCCTGGATGGAAAACAGGTCCAGCTCGGCGCCCAGTTTGCGGTGGTCGCGCCGCGCGGCCTCGGCCTTGAGCGCGCCGTACGCCTTCAACTCCTCCTTCGTGCGCCACGCCGTCCCGTACACGCGGGAGAGCATGGGCGCGCCCTCGTCCCCGCGCCAGTAGGCGCCGGCGACCGACTCCAGGGCGAGCGCGTTGGGGTTGATGTCCCCCGTGTTGGCGACGTGCGGCCCCGCGCACAGGTCCCACCACGAGCCCGCCGCCCCGGGCTCGCCCACGTGGTACAGGGTGATGGGGGCGGCCGGGTCGCGGCGCAGGATGGTGTCCAGGATCTCGGCCTTGTACGGTTCGCCCGCGGCCGCGATCCGGGACGCCGCCTCCGCGGGCGTCACCTCCTCCTGCACGAACGGCATCTTCGCTTTCACAATCTTTTGCATCTCCTTTTTGATGGCGGGCAGGTCGGCGTCGGCGAGGGGGGTGGGAGCCGCAAAATCGTAGAAGAAGCCGCGCTCCGTCCAGGGGCCCACCGTGCAGCGGACGTCGGGGTGCAGGCGTTGCACCGCCATGGCCATGATGTGGGCGCACTGGAGGTGGAGAGGGTGGAGGGAGGGTCGAGTGTGTGGGCCGAGAGCCACGAACCGTGCGGCCGCGCACGACGCCGCCCTCCATCCCTCCCACTACCACCTCCTCCTCGCTCTCTCCTCCACTCACGCTGTGGCGCACGCGCAGCAACTCGTCGCACTCGTCGCTCGTCGGCAGGTCGACCGCGGCCGCGGCCGCGACGGCGGCCGCGTCGGCCGCCTTGTCGGTGCCGGGGGAGGCGGCCTGGACGGCGGCCGCGGCGATGGAGCGAGAGGGAGCGCAAGGCGCGAGCGGCGCGCCACAGCGGCGCGTCGGCGCGGTGGGGGCGGCTGCAAGCGCACGCGCCGGCAGGCTCCAGCCAGCCAGCGACCGCGCACCCCTCAATGCGGCGTCCCGGGGGCGCCCCAACGCCGCCAGCGCGGTGCGCGCGGCCGCGGCCGCGCCGCGCCGCATCGGCGTCGCGTCGGGCGACGGCGGGGGCCGACCGCGCATGGCACGCGCGAGGGGTGCGAGTGGGCAACCGCTGCGCGGGCGCGCAGGGGTCGTGCAGCCAGCGAGCAGCGCGGGCAGTGGAGGCGGACGTTGGCGGCGTCGGCCGACCGCCCCACTCCTCGCGCGCCAGCCGGCGGCGCGGCGGCGGCGGCGCCCGGGGATTGCTGCATCGCCCGGCGACGATCGCCCGACCCCCACCCGTCCGCGATGGCCGCCGCTCTCGCGCCCGAGCACGCGACGCCACCCCTCCCCCTCGTCGCCCTCCTGGGCTGCCCCTCCGCGGCCGACGCCGTCGCCCTGTACCTGCGCAGCGGGCGCCGCCCCCCGCTGACGAGCGTGGCGGCGGCAGACGCGGGCGCCGCGCGGCGCCTCTTCCCTGCGCGCAAGGCCGCGCCCGCCGACCCGGACGCTGTGGCGGGCTTGTTCAAAGCGGATTGGTTTGCCAAGCACCGGACACGAAGGCCGGCGGCGGTGGCGCTGCTGCTGGAGCGGTCGGCGGTCGACGGCGACGCGGCTGCGTGGGCAGACGCCGCCGCCTCGATCGACGGCGTCAAGACCGCGGCCGCCAGGCGGGGTGCCGGCCTCGTGCTGGGCGTGGTGGGCGGCGGCGGCGCTGGGGAGGCACCGCCGCCGCGGCTGCCGGACGACCGGCTCGCCGCGCTCGCGCGCGCTGCCGCCCGCCCGCCGACCGCGGTCGTCTGCTTCGACCCGCACGAAACCGACAACGCCGGCGTGCGCCGCCTGGGGGACGCGCTGGCGGCCGCGGCCGCGTCCCACTACAAGGCCGACGCCGACGCGCGCCGCGCGGCGGCGGCGGCGCGCGGCGGGGGGGGGTCGGACGCGGCGTCCGCCCGCCTGCACCTCAAGCTGGCGGCGCTCGCCGAGTTTCGCGGGGACTGGCGGGCGGCCGCGACGGCGTACGCCGCGGCGCACGCGAGGCTGGCGGCGAGGAGGCACGGTGGTCGAGGCGCCGGCACCGACAGCCCTCCCCTCCCGTCCCTGACGGCCCAACAAGCCGACGAACTAGCCGCCGTCGCCGAGCTGGCGTTCGCCAAGGCCGCGACCCTGCTCCTGCACCAGGGGCGCCCCGGCGACGCGGCCGCGCTCTTTGCCGCGCACGTGCGCGCGTTCGGCGGCCCGCCCCCCCGCGCCGCCCCGCCCGGCGCCGCCGCGCGCGCGCACGCGTGGACCGCGCGCCAGCACGCGCTGGTGGCCGACTTGCTGCCGGTGGGCGGCGGCGAGGGCGGCGGGGCGCCGCCGCGCCCGGCCTCCGGCCCGCCGCCGCCGCCCGGCGCGCCGCCGCCCCCGTCTTTGAGCCGGCTGCGCTTCCTGGCCGACGCCGCGCGCGCCACGGTCGCCGCCCGCGTCGCCGCCGCGCACGCGGCGGCCGCAAGGGCTTCGGGCGACGTGCCGCCGCCGCCCGCCGGCGTTGTGCCCGGAGCCTACCTGGGCCAGGTCGTTGTCGCCGGCCCGCCCCCCCGCCGGTTGACCGACACCGAGTACGACCGCTGGCTTGCGTCCTCGGCGGACGCGAGCCCCGGCCCCGCGCTCGCCGTGCTCGCCGCCGCGCGCGCGGCGGCGGTAGCCGGCGGCGTCGACAGCACCCCCTCGCGAGAAGCCTCCCGCTTGGCCGACCTGGCGGCCGGCGAAAAGGCGACCGCCGGCGACGCGGCGGGCGCGGCGCGCGATTTCGGGGCGGCCGCGGCCGGCTTTCGCGCCGACGGGTGGCAGGGGCCGCTGGCGTCCGTGCTGCTCCGGGCGCGCGATTTGGCCACGGCATCCGGCGACACCGCAGCGCACGTGACGGCTAGCTTGGAGGCGGCCAGCCTGGAGCGCGGGCTCGACGCGGCGCGGCGGACCGCGCTCGCGGCGGCCGCGGTCGCTGCCGCGGCGGACGCGGCGGCCGCGGCCGACGGTGCCGCCCCGACGCTCGACTTGGACGTCTCGCCCGCCGCGCCCGGCCTGGCGGCCACGGTCGCGCTCGCGGGCGCGGCGCGCAGCGCGGGCGGCGGCCCGACCTTTGAGGGCGCCTTCTGGAGCCACCTGCCCGCCCCGGTGCCGTTGACCCGCGTGGAAATCACTGTGCGCGACGCGTGCGGCGAGCGCGTCGTCGCCGCCGCGGGCGCGCTGTCGCTCGCGCCCGGCGCGTGGACCCAGGTCACCGCCGCCTGGCCCCCGCGCACCCCCGGCCGCACGTCTGTCGTCTCGGTGCGCGCCTGGCTGGGCCCCGGAGCCGCACTCACGTGGCGCGCGGCGGCGTGGGCGCCTGCGGGCGACCCCGGCGACGACGGCGCGGCGCGCGTGCCGCCCTGTGTTGGCAGGCCGCCGCCGCCGGCCACAAGGCCGCCCTGGCCTCGAGCTGTGGGCACTGGATGGGAGGTGGACGCGCCGCCTGCGCCCGGGGGTGCCCGGTTGGCGGTCGCGGGGCCGCGGTGCGCGCTCGCCGGCGCGCCGACACCGCTGATTGTGCGCGTGTCGCCTGGAGACGCCGCGTTGCCAGAAGGCTGCTCGATCATCATCACGGCGTCCGACGGGGGCGTGGTTGACGGCGAGCGGGTGCCGGTGCCGGCGACCGCCGCAAACAGATGGGCCGACGCGCGGACGGCCATCCTCTGGCCCGCCGCCTGCACCGCCACCGTGTCGGTCACGCTCGTCACCAACGGCGACTCGGCCGCCGTCGCGGCGTCGACGGTGGCGGCTCTCGAGGTGGTGGCGCCGGTCGTCCCTGCGCGCGCCGCGGCCGCGGCGCCGCCCGGCTACGCCTCCCTGCACGCCCTGCCGCCGCCGCCGCCGCCCGCCGACGGCAGGCCGCCGCCTCTGCCCACCGGGGAGGCGTGCGTGGTCACGCTCGCGCTGGAAGCCGCGGCGGCGGTGGAAATTGCGTCGGTCTCATTCGCCCCGGCCGACGGCGTTGCCCCTTCGCCAGCGGTCGCCGGCCCGCTGCCCGCCCTGCTGGTGCCTGGCGACGCGCACACGGTGCTGGTGCGGGTGCGGCGGGACGAGGCGGGCCAAGGGGTGGGCGTCGGGGCGGTCGAGGTCGCGTGGCGGCGCGCGGCCGCGGAGCCGCCCGCCTGGCTTGGAGGCGGTGGAGCGGGCGGCGAACCGCCGTCGACAGACGCGGCATCATCGCCGCCGCCCTTGGCGACCGCCAGCATCCCGCTTCCCCCTCTTTCGTTCGCCGCGCCCGCGCTTGCTGCGCGCGCCGACTGGCCGCCCTCCGCCACCGCGGGCGCGCCCTCCTCTCTGACCCTGACCCTGACCGCCGCGCCCGCCACGCCTGGCGCGCGCGTGGGGTGGACGGTGGCGGACGCGCCGGGGTGGTTGATTGCGGGGCGGCGCGCGGGCGTGGTCGACGTGTTGCCGGGGCGGGCGACGGTCGAATCCGTCATCCTCGTGCCGCACGTGGCAGGTGTGCTGGCGCTGCCGGCCGTGACGCTGACGCTGGAGGGAGGGGACGGCGCGGTGACCGCCACACTCGACGCGACGGCGGGCGGCGTCGTCGCCGTGGCGCCCGCGGTTGTCGTCGGCGCCGGCGACGGCGGCGGTTGATGGGCGTGTGGGGGACCTGTTTTGACTCCGAGACACTGCAGACTAAGCGCGATCGAGTGAGACGCTTGCGGCGGCCCTGGGCGGTTGGCGGGAGCGGCCTACGACGCGGACGCCGTCGGCCGCCGTCGCGCCGCGCAATTCACACTCGCCCGAGCGCCACGCGCCCGCCACGCCCGCACTCTGCCCGCGGCCGCCCCCAGAGCGATCGCCAGCGCGCAATGCCGCCCCTCCCATTGGCGGCCGGCCGGGCGACGGCGCCGGCGCCACGCTCTGCTCCCGCCCACGCGCCGTCGCCGTCCACGCCGTCCATAAGGTGGGCGCCCCCTCCCCGGCGCCTCCCGCGCCGGGCCGCGCCCGTCCCGCCGGCCGCCGACCCCGCCGACCTGGCCGACCTGCGCGCCGCGCTCGAGGCCGCGGTGGACGCGGAAGACTATCAGAAAGCGGCCAAGCTGCGGGACGAGTTGGGGTGAGAGGGAGGGAGAGGGAGGTCGAGACGGCGGGGGCGACCCGCGCGCGCGCCCCACCCCCGCCACCCTCCCCATCCCAGCGCCCTGCAGTCCGACGCCGCCCTGGCCGCCGCGGAAGCCAACGACCGCTTCTACGCCGCCTTCCGGGCCGCCGACCTCGACGTCCTCTCGGCGCTCGTCGGCGACGGCGACCACGTGCAAGTCGTCCACCCCGGCTCCGGCTGCGTCGCCGGCCGAGACGCGGTGCTCGAATCGTGGAGGCTCATCTTCCAGGGCGCGCGCGGCGGCCTGGACATCGACCTGGCCGACGTGCGCGTGCACGCGCCGCCGGGCGGCGTCGCGGTCGTCACCTGCGTGGAGCGCCTCAACGCGGGCGACACGCAGGGGCGCGTGCTGGCCACCAACGTGTACGAGGTGCAGGGCGGGCGGTACCGCATGATCCTGCACCACGGCTCGCCCGCGCCGCCGCCGCGCGGGGGCGGGGGGGGGATCTGAGGGGCTGGGCGAGCGGGGCGCGCTGTGGAGAGAAACGAGAGAGGGCGCCACCGGCGCCGGGTGCAAGGGAGTCGCGCTGATGGTTCGGGAGCTCACAACGCCCCTTCCCGCTTCACCGCTGCGTCGCGCAGCGCGCGCAACGCCGCATACCCCCTTGTCTGCCCCCGCAAAGTCCCCAGAACGCCCGGTGGGGGGGCGCCCGCGTCGGCGGGGTGCAGGTCGAGGCCAGCGAGGGCCTGGAGCCAGCGAAAGGGGCGGCCCGCGGCCGCGGCGGCCGCCGCGGGCCACACCGCGTCGCCGCCGGCCAGCTGGGCGGCGGCCTCGGTAGGGAGGGAGTCGCCGGCGTCGTCGGGGAAGGCGGTCGCCAGGGCGGCGGCGGTGGTGGTGGCGACGGGGCCGGGGGCGGGGGCGGCGGTCAAGATGCGGAGAGCCGGCAGGTACGCCAGGTCGGCCGCAAACACCGTCGCCTCCCCATCGGCAAACTCGAGCCGCACCCGGCCCTGGGCCGGGGTGTGGGGGTCGGCGACCGCCGCCGCGTCGCCCGCCGGCGCGTCGGCCGGCGCCGCACGCAGAACCGCTGTCAACTCCGGCCACCCGCCCGCCGCCCCCGCCAACTGCGCGTAAGCCCGGTACAGCGGCTCCGGCAACCGCGCCGCCGCGTCGGCCGCGGCCGCCGCCGCCGCGCCGGGCGCCGGCGGCGGCGGCAGGCGCAACCGCTCCCGCGCGGCGTCGACCGCGGCCGCCACGCCCGCCGCGTCGCCCGCCAGCTCGGCCAGAGCCGACCGCGCGGCCGCAGCCTCGGTTTCAGCGGCGCGGCGCGAGGCGCGAGCGTCTTGCAGGCCCGCGAGCGCGGCGAGCCGCGCGCGGCGCTCGTGCTCCAACCGCGCCAGCATGAGCCCGTGCTCCGAAGTGCGCGCCCGCGCCTGGAGCTCTTCGTCCGCTTCAGCCCAGAATTCTTCCACGGGCGCCAGGTCGACGGCTTCATCTCCATAAGCGGAATGAAAGGCGGCGCACGCCTCGATCTCGCGGTCGCAGTGGCGCGCCTCGTACGCGAGCGCGTCCAGGACTGCAGCCTCGGCATCCGCGGCCGCCCGGGCGGCGTCCGCCCTCGCCCGCGCGGCGAGCAGCGCGTCGACGTCGGACGTCGTCGTGGCTTTCAGGGCGACGAGCAGGGCGCCGCCGTCCAGGGCGGCGGTTGGCAGTGTGGTCGACGCGGAGGCGACCAGGTCGGAGGCGGCGGCGCGCAGGGCCGAGGCGGCGGCAGCGAGCGCGGCCATCGGCGCAGATGGGGGAGGGGAGGGCGACGGTGCGCGCGGGCGGGCTTGCGTGGGCGCGCGCTCGCGCCGCGGTGCAGCGGCGGCGGCGGCGAGAGAGTGCGCCGGCCTCCGCCCGCGACGCCGCTCTCACTCCCGCCGACCCACCCACCCAACCCGATGGTCTCCTCCCTTCTCCCCTTCACCCGCGGCCGTCACAGCGGCGTCAAGGCCGGCTCCGCGGGCGGCGGCCTGACCGCGCGCGCCGCGAAGGCGCTGTCGTCGGCCGGCGTCGGCGGCGCCGCCTCGGGCCGCCTCGTGCCCGGCGCGCCTCTTCCGCACGTCGTGCTTCCGACTGTACAGGTGCGGGTAGAGGTGGGGGAAGGGCGGGCGGGGTCGGGTCGGGTCGCGCGTCGGCCGCGCGCGCCGCGTCGGCGCGTCTGGTCGACGCCCTTCGTCCTTCGATCCCCTCTATCCTGCCCCCTTCCTCCTCCTCCTCCCCTCGCGCGCCCGACCACGAGCGTGCCCGGGTTCCCATGTTTAGGGAGGCCACATCGAGCTCGGCGCCGCGACGGGTGTGATAGGAGGGGTGGACCGGGCGTGGCGTCGGTGTTTTTTTTTACTTTGCCCACCTCCACCTCCCCCTCCCCCCCCAGGCGCTTGGCAGCTGATCGTCGTGTACCGCGGCCGCTCGTGCCCGATCTCGCGCGCGTACCTCGCCGCGCTCGCGTCGCTCGCGCCCGATTTCGCCGACGCAGGCTGCGAGGTCGTCGCTGTCTCCGCCGACGGCCGCGAGCGCGCCGACGATTTTGTGGCGCGCCTGGCGGAGACAGTGGGCCGCCGCGACGCGTTCAAAGTCGCCTACGGCCTGCCGCCCGCGGCGATGGCGGCGTGGGGCCTCTACGCGTCGTCGCCGACGACGCCGCGCGACGAGCGCGTCGTCCCCGAGCCGGCCGTCTTCCTCATCGACCCGGACGGCGGCCTGTACGGCACGTGCGTGAGGTAGGAGAGGGGGGAGAGGGAGGGGGGGGGGAGAGGGGGGAGGAGGAGAGGGAGCAACCCCGACCCTCTCCCACCCCCCCTCGTCCTCTCCCCTGTAGCACCAACCCCTTCATGCGCGTCGACCTCGCCATCCTGATCGAGTCGGTGCGCTTTGTGCAGGCGCAGGGGTCGTCCTACCCGACGCGCGGCACGCTGGAGCTGTGAGGGAAGAGGGGGGGGGAGGAGGGGGGGAGGGGGAAACGGGCGGCCCGCCGCACCGCCCGCCGCACCGCCCGCCGCACCGCCCGCCGCACCGCCCGCCGCACCGCCCGCCGCACCGCCCGCCGCACCGCCCGACGCGCCGCACGCCGCACGGGGCCGCGCCTTGCAATCGCCGCCCCCCACAAAAACAGACCGGGGCCGGGAACGAGTCAGCCGCCGCGGTCGGCACCGCTCTCTACGTCGCGCGCGTCCCACGCCGCCGCCGCGCCGCGCCGCGCGGCGTCGGCCACGCCGTCCCCCAACTCCCCCCCCGGCGCGAGCAACCCCCACGCCGCTTGCAAGGCGGCATCCAGGACGGCCGTCCCCCCCGCCGCAAGCGCGTCGGCCACGACAGCCTTGCGCGGCAGGGCGCTCCCGCGGTCGCGGCCGCGGTCGGCCAGCAGAGCGTCGGCGCGCCCGGTGACGGCGGGGTGGGACGCAAGGGCGGCGTCCAGGCGGCGGCGCAGCGCGTCAAACGTGCCTGGAAGGCGGGGGGGCGGGTTGGCTGCGGCCGCCCTCGGCCGCTCCCCGCTCCTGGATGCCGCGATTCCATTGCCTGGTCCCCACCACTCGACACACCATCCTGCTTGAGGCGGTCGAGCGCCTCCCCCGCGAGCGCGGCGTGCGCCAGCGACTCGGGCGCCGCCGCCGGCGCCTCATCCGCCATGGCGCTGGCGCGCCGAGGAGACGGCATCGTCGATCGCGGGCGTACCCGCCCGCTCGCGCCGCGCCTGGAGGCGCAGAGAGTGGGGCGAGCCGACGGCCGGCGCCGCCCACACTCTCGGGCCGGCGCGCGCCCCCCAATGCGCGGCCGAGTCGCGCCCAGGATGCGAGTGCCGTGTGCTCGAGCAGCGCGGCGGCTGCGGGCTGCCCCCTTGCGCGCCCGCTGCGCGCCGCCGGCGTCCGCCGGGCGCCCGCCTCTTCGACTCGCCGCTCTGACAGTCGCGTCTGAAGCCGCAGCCCGGTCGCCGCCCGCGGCGGCCGGTCGCCCCCCCCCGCCCTCCCTGGATGCGCTGCCGCCCGCGCTTGCGCGCTCGGTCGCCCTGCTGCGCCGCGGCGGCACGCCCGTCTACGTGCTGGGCATGTCCCACGTGTCGGCCGTGTCGGTGGCGCAGGTGTGGGAGGGGAGGGCGAGGAGGTGGGGCGGCCGCGGCGGCCGACGCGCGACCCGACCCGACCCCCCTCGCCGCCTCCCCACCCTCTCCCCGCCCAGATCGAGCAACTCGTCTCCCTGGTCGCGCCCGACGTCGTCCTCGTCGAACTCTGCAAAGACCGCCTGGGCCTGCTGCTGCCGCCCAAGGCGGGCGCCGGGCGCGGCCCCACGCTCTGGCACGCCGCGGCGACGCGGCTGGCCGGCGTGCCGACCGACCCGGGCTGGCCCGCGCCCGACGCCCTGCTCGCGTGCGCGCGCACCGCGCCGGGTGCCCCGGTGTCGACGGCTGACATCGAGGCCGACTGCGTGCGGCTGCAGGCGACGGGCCTCTTCCGCGCGGTGCGGCCGGCGACCACGATTCCGTCCCCCACCGCCGCGCCGGCCTACGTGCCCGGGAGGGACGGCGCCCTTGTTCCCGCCATGCCTCTCGGCGCGGTCACGTTCAGCGCGACGCCGCGGGAGCTGCCCCCGGTGACGCGCGGCGGGTGGCGCGCCGACACGGGGTTGGCCGCCGCGGGCGGCAGCGTCGACACCGCGGCCGCAGATGCCGCAGTCGCGGCCCTTGTGGCCGCCGCCGACGCGGCCGCCGCCAGTGGGCGCCCCGGCGCGACCGCGGGCGCGCTCGCGGGCGCCGCGGCGGGGTTGGCCGCGCTGGTGGCCGGCGTCCCGGACGCCGCCGTCTCGTACACCGGCCTGGAGACCGGCCGCCTGGAAGTCGTCTTCACCCTTGGCGACCCCGCCCGCCCCGGCCCCCTGACCGGCCTCGAGGCGTCGGCAGTTGGCGGCGTCGGCCCGGGCATCGAGCCGTTTGTGCCCTACCGCGGGCCGCTACCCATCACCAAGACGATGCGCGTGGACAACATGGCCAACGTGCTCGAAGTGGAGAACGAGAGCGTGGACGATGTGAGCCCCGTGGGAGGGGGGGGGGGCGCGGCCGCCGCGCGCGCATTTGCCAGGCGGTGGCCGCCACCGCCGCCGCTGCCGGCCGCCAAGGCCGAGGGAGATGAGGAGGAGGCGACCGAGGAGGAGGCCGGGAAAGGCGACACCGACACCCCCTCTGCCGTCGACGACGACGACGACGACCCGCCCTCCCGCCTCAACGACGTCCTCAACCTCCTCGCCCGCACCCTCACCAAATCGTACGCCCGCTACCAGTCGGCCGCGGGAGACAAACTGGGCGTCGCCGACGGCGCGGCGTGGCGCGCGGCGCTGGCGGCCGCGCACGCCGCCGGTTCCGCCGCCGTCGTCGTCGCCGACTCGCCCGCCAACGCGGTCGCGCGCCGGATGGCGGCCCGCGTGGCGGCCGCGGTGCCGCTAGCGGTGGCTGCGGCGGTCGGCGTCGCGGTCGCCGCGACGGCTGCCCTCGACTCGGGCGCCGTGCCCGAGGCGGCCGCGCCCGCCGTGCGCGCCGCGGCCGCCCTGGCCATCGCGGCCACCGTCTGGCCCTTTGTCGGCCCCTACGTTGAGGTCTCGCGCTTTGCGGCCAAAGCGCCCGAAGAGCTCGAGGCCCTTGTCTCCCCCTCTGAACCCCTTGCCACCGCCACCGCCGCCCGCTACTGGGGCGAGGACGCCCTGCTCGGCTGGCCCGGCGCGGCGGGGCCCCTGATCGACGACCGCGACGCGTTCATGGCGGCGACCGCGTTTGCCGCCGCGGGCGGGTCCGGCCTCGCTCCCGCGTACGCGCGCGACGTCGACCCGGCTGGCCGTGCCGTGTGGCGCTTCGCCGCGCCCGCGGGCGGCGGCGTGCGCAGGGCGACACCGCGGCACGCGGGGGAAGGAGAGTACGAGCCGCCCGCCGCGCCGCGCGCCATCGTCGCCATCGTGGGCACCGCCCACGTGCCCGGCATGCGCCGGGTGTGGGCGAGGCTCGAACGCGGCGAAGCGGACGCCACCGAGCTGGCCGACGCGGCGGCGCGCGGGCTGGCGGCGTGACGGGCGGGTGGGCGCGGTGATTGCGGGGCGTGTGTGCGTGTGTGTGTGACGCGATGTGCACGCGGCTGGCCGAGAGACGCCGCGCGCGTGCTTGCAGCTGCGGCCCGCGCCCGCCCGCCGCGTGCCCCACCCCACCCTCACGCCGCCACCATCAGCTTGCGCGCCCCCTTGGGCGCCGCCGCGTCCACCACGTTGACCGTGAGCGACAGGCCTTGGCCGCACTTGTCGGGGTCGGTGAAATGGTACGCGCCCACCTTGTCCGCCTTCCACGTCAGCTTGCCCTCCGGCTTCGCGTGGTTGTACTCTTTGACGACGAGGTCTTTGACGGCCTCGAACGCTTTCTCGTTCTCGAGGCAGACGGCTGCGGGTGGACGGCGAGGAGGCTGGAGGTGGGCCCCACCTCGCGGACGCCTCCACCGCCGCCACCCCACGCCCGCCCTCCCGCCCTCACTCACGTTTGGCGATGCGGTAGAGCGCGTAGGCGAGGCCGCCCTTCCACTGGAAGACGACCGTGTCGCCGACGGCGACGTCGAGCGGGGGCCAGGAGTCGCGGGCGGGGGTGGCCAGGGACGGCAGCTTCCAGTCGATGACGTATTCTGCGGGGGGGAGGGGGCGGGAGGTGGGCGGGAGGGGCGCGCGGCGAGCGCATGGCGGCGTGCGCCGAGCGCGCGCCACCCCCACCTTTGGCCGACGCCGCGCCCGCGCACGCCAGGAGGGCGGCAATGAGAACGATGATCCGCATGGTGCAGAAAAAGGGGGTGCGGCGGGGGTCGACGGAGCGCGGGGCGGGTGCGAGTTGTGACGGCTCCGACGGCTAGCGCCCGAGACGAACAGCGGCCCGCCCGGCCGCCGCCGACCCCCGCCAAGACGCGCGATCACACGAACGTTTGCCCACCGACGTGGCGCCCCCACCCGCTTCGCCCTGGGTTCAGTCGCAACCCTCTCGCTCTCACGCCGCGGCCGCCGCCGCGGCTTCCACCGCCCACCACACCGCCACCGCGCCCGCCGCGACGACGCCCAGTCCCACGATGGCGGCATCCACCGGGGCCAGCACGCGCAGGACGGCGGCTTGCGTGGACGCAGGCCGCCCGCGGACCGCGTCTCGAAACCGCCGCCGCATCCCACTCACGATCGCCGCGTGCGCGACGCCCGGCGCGAGCACGCCCACGACGAGCCATTTACGACCATGGTGGCCTCGGTCGCGAGCTCGGCGGGGATGGCGGGGCCGGCAAGGCCCAGGGCGCGCGTCGCAGCCGCCGCGCCGGCAGCGAGCCGCTCGCCCGCCGCGCGCCCGACGTACCTCTCCTTTTCCCGGGCAGCGTTCCCAAACGAGGACGCGCACACGATGAGCGAGGCCAGGGTGCCCAGGACGTAGGGGGTGGGCGGGAGGATGAACCCGACGCCCGTCACAGCGAGCGCGTGCGCGCGCGGCGATTTGGCCATGTACAACGCCGCCGACGGTGCGTGCGCGCGCCGCCCGGGCGGCGGCAGCATGTGCACGCCGACTGCCGCGCGGTACTCGGTGTTGAACGCGAGGACGGCCTGAAACGCGGCGCGCGCGGCCGGCGCGGCGCGCGTGCGCAGGCCGGCCGCGCGCCGCGGCGACGCGAGGCAGAGCGCGCTCAACGCCGTCGACGCCGCGCTCGTGATCAAGAGGATGACGTGGGGGGGGTAGAGGACGGCGCTCACGGCGGCGGCGACGGCAAAGAGGGCAAAGACAAGGCCGTCGGTGCGCGCGAGCGCCGGGTTGGAGGCCGCCCAGAACGCGGCCTCCACGTCGGGGTGGGCAAAGGCGCCGGTCCAGGTCTTGGTCCAGGGGAGGCCGGCGAGGCAGTCGCGGGAGGGGGCGGGGAGGGCGGCGGGGGCGGGCGGCGGTGCCGCGGTTGGCCGCCGCGACGGGCCGCCGCCGTCGGTCTCCATCGCGGGGGCGCGTCTGCTGCGATCGATGTCGCGTGCGCGGGCGGCGCGGCGCGCGCGGAAACGGGGGCGGCCGCGCGGGCGGCCGCCCGGCGGCAGGCGATGTGGGCCCGACCGACAAGCTACGCTGGCCCACTGTTGCAAGTGCTGCGCGCCGCGCGGTGCCCGGCGTGCCGCATCCCCGCCCGACACGACAAATTATCGGGGAGGCGTCACGCCGGGCGCCGCGGCGGGCGCCGGCGGCCCTATCATCACTCGCCGCGCGCCAACCACGCGTCGACCTCTTCCAGCACCCACCACAACCCCAGCCACACCCCCGCGTGCAGCGCCAGCGCGAGCAGGGCGTGATCGACGAACGCGGTGCGGGCGAGCGCGCCGCTGTGCCTCGGCAGGCCGTGCGCGGCGCGAAACCGCGCGCGCTCGACGCGCGTCCACGCCGCGCCGGCCTGCGCCGCGGCCAGCAACGCCACCGTTTGGATGTGCACCATGACCAGCGCGGTCGCCCGGTGCGGCGCGACCGACGCCGGCGCCGTGGCGGCCGGCCTCAGCGCGCGCCACGCCGCACGAGAAAGCGCGCCCGCAATCGCCACGTTGGCCTGCCGCCCAAAGTAGGCCTCCCGGACGAGCACAGTCGACTCCAGGGCGGTGAGCACGACGGCGAGGCAGGCGGCAGAGGTTACAGCGTTGGCGCGGGGCGGGAGGACGAACCCCAAGGCGGGGACGGCGAGGGCGTAGACGCGAGGCATTTTGGCGAGCCGCACCCACATCGGGATCATGCTGGACTCATACTCGCCCCAGTGCATGGGGACGGTGCCGCGCGGGCGCAACCAGGCCGCGACGCAGGTGCAGGCGGCGACAGCGACGCGCGCGGCGGCAAGCAGGGCGGTCCGATGCTTCAGATACGCCTCCCCGCGCCGCGCGGCGGCCACCGCGAGCACGAGCAGCCCCGCAGCGGTCGCCAGCGGGGCGCCGGGCGGGTAGCCGCGCTTGCAAAACTGCAAAGCGCCGACGAGGATGACCACGGCCACAACGCCCGCCGCGGCCGCGTCCAGGGCGTGCATGCGCCGGGATTGCCAGTGCCAAAAGGTGGCCTCCACGCCGGCGTCGGCGAATTCGCTGGGGAGGGAGGGAGGAAAGGGTGTCGGCGCCACGCGCGTGTTACGTCGGCGCGGCGCGCGCAGACATTCCCCTCCCCCTTTGCGCACCCTAGCGCGTTGAGTCTCCAGCCGGGCGTGTCGGCGGGCGCACCCGCGGCGGAGTAGGACGCCCCGCCGGGCGGCGGCGCCCACGCGGCGGCAGCGCCGTCGGTCGCCTCGCGCGCCATGGCCGCTTTCCCAGTGCGGGCAGCCGCTTTGACGTTGGGCGACCAGGGCGGCATCGGGCCGCGAGGCGCGCCCGGATGTGGCGGCACGGCGGCCGACGCATCGCCACTATGCTCGCCCGGGCCGCCGCCCGCGCCGCCCCCCGCGTCGCGCCGCCCACACGTGCCATGGCATCGTCCCGGTCGGCCCTGCCCGCGGGCGCCGTCTTTTTTCTCGACGCGTTTGCCGCGCGGCAGTGGGCCCCTGGCGCGGCCGGCACCTCGTTCGACCCCGCGGCCGTGCCCATGGAAGATTTTGTGCAGGTGTTGTTGGGGGTCTGGCTGTCGGTGGCGCCTGGCCGCGTTCGCGGCGCGCCCACCCTTCCCCCTCACCTCTAGCGCGTCGAGGCCGCCCACGCCACCGGCACGGCCCCTCTCACCGACGGCTATGCCCCATTCTGCAAACACGTCTTCCTGCCCAACTGGACGCCCGCACCGCCCGGCGCGGAGCGCATCACGGCCGCCAACGCCGCCCTCGTCCGCTGCGGCTACTCGGCGCGCCGCCCCGAGGAACTCGCCGTGCTGACGAGGTGGTTTGATGCGGACGCGCTCGGCGAGCGGGCGCCCGCGGCGTGGCTCGACGTGATCCTGTACTCGAGGGCGCAACTTTTAAAAGAGAGGGACGCGCTGCCCGCCGCCGACAAGGAAGCGGTCGGCCCCCTCCCAAACGCGCCCTGGGGCATCATCTCGGTCAAGGCGCAGGACGAGGCCGGCGAGACGCCGATGCAGCCGATCACGGTGATGCGCAACGCGCTCGGCCGCGGCGAGGGCGGGTCGGGCGTGCAGCTCGACCCCGCCAAATATCGGGCGTCCGTCGACTACTGGTGCGACCGGGCGCCGGTGTCGGCGGGGGGCGGGAGCGGGGAGTGAGGGGCGCCAACGGCGCGACCGTGCAACGACACGCCCGCCCGTCGCCCCCTCTCCGCCCTTCACTCGCCCTCCCGCTTTGCCTTTTTCCCCGCCGCCGCGTCCTCGTCCGCCATGGCCATCAGCCTCGTCACGTCGATCGCGGCCGCGCCCGCGGGCCCGGGCTCGTCCGCGCCGGCGGCCGACACGCGCAAGCCCTCGAGTTTTTCCAGCAGCGCGCGCAACTCGTCGGGGCCCAGTTGGTCGCGCAGGAAGCCCAGCGCGTTGGTCAGTTCCTCCTGGAGGAGCAGAGGGGGGGGGGGCAGGGGGGGAGGGTTGGAGCGGAAGGACAACGGCAATGTTGAGAGGGTGAAAAGGAGCGCAGCCATAGTCACGCTCTCTTCCTTGCTCCTCCTCCCCCCCCGAAACCCTCCATCTCTGACCTGGCTCACGACGCCGTCGTTGTCCGCGTCCAGGATGTGCATCTTGTCCCCGATGCGGGCGTCGACCGAGTCGAGCTCGGCCTCGATCCGTGCGAGGATCGACGGCACGCGCCCCGCGAGCCGCTCGGCGCCCACCTCCCGCGCGGCGCCGCCCCCGGGCCGCTCCACGTGGGCGGCGCCCCCCGAGAAGACGAGCGACGACGCGCCGCGGGACGCGAGGTCGGCGTTGAGGCGGTCGACCTCGGTGCGGACGAGCGCCATGAACTCGCCGCGCTCGGCCGCGACGCCCGACGTCGACGCGAGGACGGCGAGGGCGGAGAGGACGCCCTGCATGCGGGCCTCCCGGGCGGCGGCTTCGCGGGCGGCTTTTTCTTCGGCGGATTCGGCGCCGACGAAGTCGACGCCGGGCGCCGCGGCGGCGAGCGCGGTCGCCGCGGCGGCCGTCGCGCCGGCGGCGGCCTCGCGCACCGCGGCCGACGCGGCCGCGGCGGCGACCGCGCCCCGGGGGTCGGCCGCGCCGGCGGCCAGGGGGGTGAGCGCGCCGGCGCCGGTGGGGTCGAGCAAGTCGCCGCTCGGCGCCGCCGCCGCGGCCGCGGCCGCCGCCGCCGCGGCCTCCTTGGCCTCCTCCTGAATCAACTCCTCCTCCCGCCGCAGCGTCTCCAGCCGCCGCTCCAGCGCCACCGCCCGGTCCGCGCCCTCGCCCGCGGGCGCGTCCAGGGTGGCGGCCTCGATCGCCTCGTCGGGGAGGACGCCGAGCGTCTCGCGCAACCGCTCCACCGCGTCGTCCTCCGCGGGGCGGGGCGCCCTCGGCTCGGTGGCGGGAGACGGGCGGGCGCCGAGCGGGGCGGTCACGGCAAACGCGCGGGACAGCAGCAGGAGCGACGACGGCAGGTTGCGCGTCAGGCTCAAGTCGAGCCAGTCGGCCAGCTGGCGCTCATTAAACTCGCGCGACCCCTCCCCAAACGGCGCCCGCATGCCGCGCGCCCGGCACGCGGACCGCAGCTCGTCGTCGGTGAGCGCGGGCAGTCCCTCGTCCGCGATCGCGCGGTCGTCGTCCTTGATGCGGGCCAGGTGGGCGCGCAAGCGAGCCGCGAGAAAAGCGTCCGTGCCAAACGGTTGGATGCCGGCAAAGCGGCACAGGGAGACGAGCTGGACGCGGTCCAAGTTGTCGAGGGTGAGTTCATCTTTGAAGAGCGCGCCGAACCGGGTGACGTCGGCCGCCGACACGGGCTCCCCCGCCCGCACGCGCTGCATGAAGGCCACGAGGTCGCCCGCGGACGCGCGGTGCGCGTCGGCGGACGAGGTCGCCGCGACGCCGGACGCCATCTCCGCCACGGTGTCTTGCAGAAAGCGCGCGACCTCCAGCTTGGCCTGCACCCGCCGCTTGAGCGCTTCCTCGCGCTGCAACGCGGTCTCGAATGTCGACGGCAGCATGTTGGGGAAGAGTTTGAGGGCGAGGGGGAGGAGAAACTCCATAAACGGGACGACGAGGAAGACGGCGACGGGGACGAGGCGGAAGACGTCGGCCACGGTGCGGGTGAGTTGGCGCCGTTCCCTTCGCGTCAGAGCTCGCCCGTTGGCGGCGGCGGACACGAGGCGGGCGGCGATGCGGACTTCCGCGCCCAGGAGTTTGAGGCCGGCCCAGTAGTGGCGCGCCTCGGCCTTGGCCGCCGTCCACCACCCAGCGTAGACCACTTTGCGGTCGGCGCGCGACGTGGTGGCGTAGAAAGAGACGACCTTGGCCGGCGCGGCCACGGCGGCAGCTGCGAACGACGCCGCGCCGCCGACGAGAGCCTTGACCGCACTCCCCGCCCGCTGGGCGGTCGTCTGCGGCTTGTACGTGGTGCGCGTCGCGGACTCGACGCGGGACCGGGTGGAATCGAGCTCGGACAGGGCAAAGTCGCAGAGGTCGGCCGTCGGCGCGGCGGGGGTCGCCGCCGCGTCGGTCGCCACGCCCCGGGACGGCTTGTCAGACCTGCGGTCATCGTCGCCGGGCGTCGTCGCCATCAGACGCCTCCAGGCGGCGTGCGGGCGGCCGTCGGCGATGGGCGAGCGGGTCGCCGGCCAGGCGGCACGCGTCGCGACCGCGCGCGACCACGAGCCGCCGCGGCACGCCGCCACCGCGGCCTGCACTTCCACGGCATGGCCTGCCACGCCCGTCCTGACGAGGGCGCGGTAGGCGGCCAGCGCGGCGCGCGCCGCGGCCGCCGGCGCGGGCATCGCGGAGAGGGGGGGCGATCAAGAGTCGGGCAGCAGTGGAGTCAGATGTGGCGCGTCCAGCCGGGCGCCAAGCCGAAAGCGGGCGCCCCTCGAGGCGAGCGGGAGAGTGAAGTGAGCGCGCCCGCATCGCGGCAGCCAGTTCGGCCCCGCTCCCGGTCCGGGAGGCAGCCTGATGCCCGCCCGTCGCGCATTTGAAGCGTAGTATTGTCGCCCGCCATGGCCGCCGCGCTGGCGACCGCGTGGCGAGCGGCGGGCCAGGGGCGATGGAGCGCCGCCCGCCGCCGCGCGCTCGCCAGCGATGCGCCCGGTGGCGACAATTGGAGCCTTGTCTCCATCGATCGATCGGGGCTGGCGGGCGAAGGAAGGATGGACGGGGAGGTAGGCGGCGGCGCCGGCGGCGACGTGGGCTCGCCGCCCGCGGGCGAGCCGACGCCCCTGATGAAGCATATTCAAGCCTTGATCAAGGTGATTCAGCGTGGCGACGAACGGCGAGGCCCTGCGCGCCAGCGAGACTCGGAGCCCACCCCGCACCCCCCCACCCCCCCCACCCCAGTTCCGGGGCGGCCCTTTAACCGTGGCCGAGTACATGAAGGAGGCCCTCACCAACCCGCACGCCGGCTACTACACGACCCGGGGCGCGGTGTTTGGCGGGGGCGGCGACTTTGTCACCGCGCCCGACGTCTCCCAACTGCTCGGCGACTGCCTCGCCGTCTGGGCCGTGCTCGAGTGGCGCGCCGCCGGGGCGCCCCCGGCCTGTCGGTACGTGGAGCTGGGGCCGGGGCGGGGGACGCTGGCGGCCGACCTGCTCCGCGCGGCGGCGCCCGTGCCGGGGTTCGCGTCGTCGCTCTCCATCCACCTCGTCGAAGTCTCGCCCGCCCTGCGCCGCGCGCAGTGGGCCGCGCTGGGGTGTGGCGCGCCCGGGTCGGGCGCGCCGGGGCCGGCGCCGGGCGAGCCCGAGGCGGGTGCCGCGCACCTCGCCGGCGGCGCGCCCGTCGCGTGGCACGCCTCCCTGGACACCGTCCCCCCCTCCGGCCCGCCCACGCTCTACATGGCGCACGAATTTGTGGACGCGCTGCCGGTGCACCAGTTTGTGCGGGTGGCGGGGCGGGCAAGGGCGGGAGGGGGTGGCGGGGGTGGCGCGCGCGTCCGCGCGCCGGCCAGCCCGCACCCCCTGCTCCCCACGTCCACCGCCTGGCGCGAGCGCCTGATCGACACCACCGCGTGCGGCACCCGCCTGCGCTGGGTGCTGGCGCCGGGCGACACGCCGGCGACGCGCGCGCTGCTCCCGCGCCGCCTCGCGCAGTTGGGGCCGGCCGCCGCGGCCCTGGACGCGCTCGAGATTTGTCCCGCGGGGTCCGCGCTCGCCGCTGATTTAGCGGTCCGCGTCGCGGCGAGCGGCGGCTCCGCCCTCCTCGTCGACTATGGCCGGACCTCCCCCCCCTACGCCGACTCCCTCGTCGCCATCGCGCGCCACGCCGGCGTCGACCCCCTGACCGCGCCCGGCGCGGCCGACCTGTCGGCGCGCGTCGATTTTGGGGGCCTGGCGGACGCTGTCGGCGGGGCGGGCGCCGCGGCGACCGCGCACGGCCCCATCTCCCAAGCATCACTCTTGGCCGGCCTGGGCATCGCGCCCCGGCTGCAGGCGTTGATCGAGGCAGCGCCCGACGACGCGGCGGCCGAAGCGCTCCACTCGGGCGCGGCGCGGCTCGTCGCGCCGTCGGCCGACGGCGGCATGGGCGAGGCCTACCTCGCGCTTGCCATTGCGCCGTCGGGGAGGGCGGCACCGGTGCCGTTTGACGGGTGTGGCGAGGGAGGAGGGTAGAGGCGGGGTCGAGAGTGTGACGCCGCACCGACAGCGCCGCACCCGCCCCACCACTCTCGCGCTCCGCCGCCCGTCGCCGCCATGCAGCTACTGGCCAGCCGCCACGCGCGGCCGCTCGCCCCCGGCGCGCGCGCGTCCGCGCGGGCGCCGCCGTGCGCGCCGCCGCGCGCGCCGCCCGGGCCGGCGCCCGCCCGCCGCGCGGGCGTCGTGGCGCAGGTGCGATGAGGGCGAGAGGCTGGGGTGGGGGCAGAGGGGTGGCAGGGCCGGCAGCGCCCGGCGCGCCCGCGATGTCGACGCCCGCCGTCCCCCTCCAGCCGTCCGCCGCCAGGCCGCGCGCCACCCTCCAGCCGCCCGCCGCGTACGCGGCGCCTGTCCCTGCCGGCAGCGACGACACCCCTCCCCCCCCGACCGCGTTCAGCGAGGCGGCCCGCAAAGCCCTGTTCCGCGCGGCCGACGCGACGCGCCGCGTCGGGTGGGCGTCCTTCTGGGCCCAGCTCTGCCTCTCCCTCACGTCGGCCGGCATCCTGCTCTTCTCGGTCGCCTTCACCGCCCAAAACGGGCCGGCCGTCTCCCTGTACGCGACCCTGTTTGGCGTGGTGGCGGCCTTCCTCTCCACTTTTTGGACCTACGGCTACACCCGCCTCGCCCGCCGCCTGCGCGCGCTGGCCGCCGCCGCAGCCCGCGGCGGCCCCCTCCCCGCCGACATGGTGCGCCGGGGCGACGTTGTGGCGACCCTGCGCGCCGGCTGCTACGTCAACGCGGCCGGCCTCGGCGCGACCCTGCTCGGCCTCCAGGCCACGGTCGGCCTCCTCGTCGCCAAGACGCTGACCAACGCGACCGCGAACCCGTTCCTGGCCGGCGGGTCGGGCTCCTACTCGCCCGTGCTGGCGCTGGACGTGTTTCTCGTGCAAGCGTCGACCAACACCGCGCTCTGCCACTTTCTGTCGCTCGTCGCCTCGCTCTGGCTCATCCGCGCGGTGGACGGGCCGCCGGGGGCTGTGAAAGCGGCGGTGTGAGGGGGGGGGGGGGAGGGGTGGTGCGTGGGGTGGGGAGAGGTGTGTGGGGCGCTGCGGGCGGTTGCCGCCACCTCGCTGTGCAAGCGCTCCCCCGCAAAAAACCTCGTCACACGGAGAGCAGAAGCCGGCACGCCCCGCGCCACACCACCGTGGTCACCCCTCTGCCCTCCGCGTCCCCGGCAGCCACCGGTGGTCCTTGGCCGCGTTGCGCTTGCGCCGCTTGGCCAGGTGGGCGTCCAGCCCGCCGCGCGCCTTGAGCGCCTCGAATTTGGAGGCCAGGGCGGCGCGCTTGAGGTCTGCCTGTTTGGGGTGGAACGGCGCCTTGCCCGCGCGCACCGCGCCGCGCTCGGTGGACCGGCGGGCGGCGACGCGGTCGGCCAGCACCCGGCGCTCGCGCTCGCCGGCGAGCGCCTGGGACGCGCGCGTTAGCGCGGCTTGGAGGCCCGCGCGCGCGGCGCCTGCCTTGGTGCGCTTCAGCTGGGCGACGAGCGCGTCCCGCTCGGCGGGCAGGGTTTCGTCGTACAAAAATGCGTACCGGCGCGCCGCCGCGTCGGCGGCGGGCGGGCGGGAGCCGGCGGCTGTCCGTGCCGGCGCGCGGCCGACGACCAGCGGATCAAACCTCGGATCCCGCCGCTCCAGCGCCGTCGCTTGAATGACCTGGCGCAGCTTGGGCACCGGCCGGTGCGAGGGCGCCTCGGCGGGCCGGTTTTTGTTGTCGCGGCGCGTGGGGCCGGCGCCGGCGGCGCGCCGCGCGCGGCGCGCCGCTTTGGCGACCGCCGCCGCGCGCCCGCTGTCGGCGCCGGCGGCTCGCAGGGCGGCTAAGGTGCCCAGCGGGACGTGGGCGGGGACGAAAGTCGCGGGCTGGAGGAGGGAAAGGAGGGGGCGTTGGCGGCCCCGCATGCGGCGCGTTCTCCCGCGCCTCCTCCCGCCCTCTCTACTCACAGCCTGCACGGTGGCCCCACCGCCATCGCTGCCGCTGCCCGACTCGTCGTAGTCCGAGTCGGTGTCGGGCGACGACGACCCGCCGCGCGCGCGCGCGACGCCGTGCGCGGCCGGGGGGGCGTCGGACGGGGAGGGGGGGATGGGCGAGAAGTCGCCCGAATCGGACGAGGGCGGCATCGGGGAGGACTGAGCGCGGCGCGGCGGCGGCGCTGGCCACCTCCCCGCGCTCTCTCGCCTTCCTTGCTTCGTTCTTTGCAGGCCCCCCAAACCACCACGACGCCCCGAAAACAGCCGACAGTCATCACCCGGGCCCCGGCGCGGCGAGGGGCGCCCCCCCGCGCCGCCCCTCGAAGCCCGGCCGCGCGAGCTTCGCTTCCCGCTTCGCCTTGCGCTTGGCCAGCTTCCCTTCCGCGCGCGCCCCCAGGTTGGCCGTCCGCTTGGCCTGCCGCGCCGCCGTGGCGTCGGTCGCGGCGGCAGTCCTGGCCGCCCACGCGTCGCGGCGCTTGCCGCGCAGCGCGGCATCCTTCTTCAGAGATTTGCGGAGCAGCCGCGGGTCGTCGAGCACCTTCTCCCCCCCCGCGCGCGCCAGAGCGGTCGTCCATGCGTCAGCGGCGAGGGCGGCGGTGTCACCCGCGGCGGCGAGGGCGTCGCGCCGCGCGGCGCCGCGCTCGGCGGCGGCGAGCAGGACGGCCTTGGTCGGCCGCTTGCGCTGAGGGGCGGTCGGTTCGCGCTTGGCGGGGAGCTTGACGTGCCCAAACTGGAGGTCGCCCTCGACGACGGCGGCAGCTCCCCTGCCGCCGTCGTCGGTGGTGGTGGAGGGTGGGGCGGCGGCAGCCGGCGCCGGCGCGACCCCTTTCTTGCCGTCCTTCGCCCCTCCTTTCTTGGCGTTGCCCACGGCGCTGTCGCGCCACGCCTTGGCCTTGGCGGCGTCGCCGCCCGCCCCCCTTTTTCCCTTTTTCTTGCCGCGGCGGTCGCCGCCGGTCTTGCCCTCGTCCGCGCCGCGCTCGCCGCGCAGCCGCTCCAGGCGCGCCTGCAGCCGCCCCCGCAGCTCGTCCACCGAGGGCGGTCCGGTTGCGCCGCCCTCGAGCCGCACGCCCGCGCGGCGCGGCGGCGCCCCAGCAGCCGGCCCGCCCGCGGCCGCCGCTTCCACCTGCAGGTCCAGCGCGCTGGGTGCGGCCGCGTCGGGGTCGAGCCTGGCCCGCTTGGCGGCGCGCGCAGCGACCGCGCCGCGCTTGCGCTCGGCCGCCGACTTGGGGCGCGTGTCGCGGCCGCCGTCGCCGGGCGTGTAGTGGCGCAGGGGGATGGTGGTGACCAGGCGGTCGAAGAAGCGGGCGTGGCAGGCGAGGGAGGCCAGACGGTCGGGCGTCTGGGGGGCGGCGGCCGGCGCGGCATGCGCGAGAGGGGCGGGCTCTGGAGCCGCGGCGGGCGCGGGCGCCGGCGCCTGTGCTCGCTTGCCCTTGCCCATGGTGGGACGGGGAGGGATTGGGGGGTGTGCGCAGGGGACAGAGGCGTTGCCGGCCGGACCGACGCCCGCGCTCTTCGCTCCCTACAGTTTGCCGCCCCGCCCGCCCCCTAAAACCAGTCGTCGTCCGGCGCGTCGTCCGGCGCCCCGCCCCGCGGCGGCCCGCCGTCGCTCCCGGCGGTCGCCAGCCCCGCGGCCGACGCTTGGCGCAGGCGCGACAGGTAGCTGAGCAACTCTTTCCTCCCAAACCCGGTCGCCGCGCTCGTCGCCCACAGAGGGGGCAGGGCATCCAGCACGGTCAAGAGCTCGGCCTTGAGCGCCGCCACGTTCTCCTCGGGCGGCGGCGCGTCGGCCCGCTTCTTCCGTTTGTCCGCTTTTGTCAGCACGACCGAGAACGGCACCCCCGCCCCCGCCAACCACGCCGCCGCGTCCACGTCGGCGGGTTGGGGCGGCAGGGACGCGTCGGCGAGCAGGAAGACGCTGGCCAGGGATTCGCGCGCGACGCAAAACTCTTGCGTGAAATCCGCCCACGTCGCCCTGTCCGCCAGCGACCGCCGCGCGTAGCCGTACCCGGGTAGGTCGACGAGGTACCAGGAATCATTGATGAGGAAGTGGTTGATGCATTTAGTCTTCCCGGGCGTCTTGGACACTTGCGCCAACCCTCCGCTCCCCGTCAGCATGTTGATCAGGCTGGACTTGCCCACGTTGGACCGCCCGATGAAGGCAAACTCGGGCAGGCGGGGCGGGGGGCAGCCGGCGAGGTCGACGGCGGACGAGACGTAGGCCGCGGTGTGCACGCGCGAGTCGCGCGGGGGAGGGAGCTCGGGGAAAGGGTCGGGCTCGCTCTCGCCGTCACCACCGCGTCCTCCTGCCACGGCGCGCGCCAGCGTTTCGAGCCGGGCCGCCGCCTTGGCCGCGCGGCGGCGCGGCGGCGCCGCATGCGGCGACCGCCGCGGCAGCAGGGCGGCCGCCGACCGCGCCAGCGCGGCCGACAGCTGGCCGCCGGGGGCGGGCATTGGGGGGGAGGAGAGGGAGGGACAGAGTGGGGCTGAACAGAGTGACGGCGCCACCGTCCCGCTACAGTCCCCCTCCACTGACCTCGACCCGCCGCCCGCCCCGCGCCTGCAACGGCCTGGCGTTTGGTGGGTAGCGCAGCGCGTCCATCTGGCCGGGGGCAATGGGGGACGGGGCCTCCAGGACGCACCAGTCGACGCCGGCCGAGCAGGGCGGCGAGGAGAACCCGCCCCGAAACCAAAACGCGCGCCCGGCGGTCAACGACGCCGGCAACAAGGCTCGTGCATCGATCGGGGGCGTGCGGCCGCCACCGGGCGGCGGGCGGCCGCCCGGCCCGAGCGCGGCGAGCGCGGCGGCGACGCCCGCGTGCGCCCCCGCGCCCGCAACCTCGGCCAGCTGCGCCGCCACCACGAGCGTGCGGGGTGGCGCATCCGGATCGTCGTCCGCGACGTGGACTAGGTGGACGCAGGCGGTCGAGGGGGGTGCAGCGCCGGAAAAGGCTTCCTCGCCGGGCACGTGGAAATGAAACTGGACAAGGCGGAGCCGGGTCTCGACGCCGTTTGCATCGACCGCAACAATCCCTCCCGCGGCCCCGTCGTTGGGGTCGCCGCCGCCCGCGGCGGGCGCGACGAAATGAGCGGTCGTGCGCTCGTTGACGCACACGAAGGCCGCGGGGCGGTACGCCGGAGCGAGTCGCCGGGCCGGGGCAGGAGTAAAGGGGCCGGTCAACGGAAAGGGTGTCGAGACGCCGGACGCGCCACACGCGGGGAAGGTGGAAGGCCAGTCGCCTGTGTCGGCATAGGTAAAATCCGGCGGCCCCTTGTACACCGGCGTCGTGGGCCCCGGGGATGATGAATTCGTCATCCTGGCCCCGGTCGCGGGCGCGAGCAGGGAGGCGAGCAGGGCGAGGCGGCGCGGGAGATCGGCGCGCGGCGGCGGCGGCGCGCCGAGGCGCGGCGGCGCACCGCCGGCCGCGGACGCGGCCAGTGAGCGGCGCGCGGGGCGCTGCCTCATGTGGGGGGGCAGTGCGCGGGCGCGGGTGTGGTGGCGGGGCGGGATTGCAGTCCTCTCTTCACGGCCCGCCGTCGTCGCTCTCTCCCTCCTCGCCGCCCAGCAGCGGGGCCGCCCCCGACGCCGCCACCGCGGCCGCCGCCCTGTCTGCTTCCGCGAACCAGTCGGTGCGGGCGGCGAGCCAGAAGACGCAGCCTGCTAGGAGGACGCTCGACGCGGCGCCGCCGGCGAGCAAGCCCGGCACGCCCGGCCCCAGGCCCGCCGCCGCCGCCGCGGCCGGCGGCGCCAGGGCGAGCCAGGCCTGCAGCGGCAACCCCACGCACCAGGCGCACGCGAGCGAGGCGAGGGCGGCGGGCGCTTGGCGGCCGCAGCCGCGCAGGCCGCCGGCGGCCGCGCCCGCCGCGGCTTCTGCGAGCATGCACACGGCGAGGGCCGGGGCTGAGGCGACAGCGATGCTGGCGCAGGCCGACTCTGCGGGGCAGAGAGCGCCGGCCCACGCGTGGCGGCCAGCGAGCACGGCGGCCGCGGCCACCGCCCCAAGCGCCGCCCCCCCCGCGGCCGCCGCCCTCGCCGCCCCCGCCGCCGCGCGCGGCCGCCCCCGCCCCAGCTCGCGCGCCGTCAACACCGCGGCCGCGGTCGCCAGGCCGTCGGCCGCCATGTAGGACGCGGCGCGCACGTTGAGCAGGGCGCCCGCGGCGGCGACGGCGTCGGCGGGGGCGGGGAGCGTGCCGGCTAGGACCACGACCGCCTGCCCCGCCCACCACGACAGGCACACGAGCAGGGCAGCGGGGACCGCGACGGCCGCGTGCACGCGCAGGGCGGCGGGGGACAGGGCGGCGGGGAGGTCCAGGCCGGCCCACGCGCGGTCGCGCGGCGGGCGACCCGCGTCGAGCGCGGCGAGGACGGCCACCATGCCCCCCGCCGACAGGGCGGCCATGGTCGCGTCTGCGGCGTCGGAGCCGTCCAGGCCGAACCGGGTAACGAGGGCGCGGGTCAGGGGGCGGGCGGTGAGGAGAACGGCGACCGAAACCACCGCCGTCGCGCGCGCCGCGCCCTGCGCGACCGCCGTGCGCCGGCACGCCTCGGACGCGCCCCACAGCGTCAGCGCAGGGGCCCACCGCGTGACAAAGCGAGCGGCGGGGGCGGACAGGGCTGGGTCTTGGCCCAGGGCGGCGAGCAGGGGGGCCGCCGCGGCGGCCCAGAGCGCGGCCGCCGCCGCCGCCAACCCCGCCGCCACCGCCAGCGACCGCTGCAGCACCAGCCCCAGCGCCCCCCGCGCCCCGGCCGGGCCGTCGACCGCGGCGCCGTGGGCGGCGCCGGCAAACGTCTCGATCGCTGTCAGCGAGCCGAGCACGGGGGCGAGGCCGGTCGCGGACGTCACGGCGCGGCCCAAGAACAGGGCCCCCGTCTGTGTCGGCTCCAGGGTGGCCGCCACCACGGCCGCCGCCACGACGGACGCGGCAAAGGAGGCGGCCTGGTCGGCGGCGAGGGGGAGCGCGAGCGCGGCGAGGCTGGAGTTGGGGGGGGGGGGGAGGTCGGCCGCGCCCCGCTCGCCCTCCCCGATTCCACCACGCATCCGCCCAGCACGAACCGCCTGACGTCGCGCCCCAGGGCGGGCTCGTCGTGGCGCGCCCGCGCGCGCGCTCCGCCATCGGCCGCCTCCATGCCTCGGGCGGCGCCGCGCCCGGCGCGGGACGACGGCGGGGCCAGGCCCCGATGTCGGGAGGGCGGGGTGCAGGGGCGGGAGCGGCGAGAGTGGGTGGCGCGGCGCTCCGACCACTCTCCGCCGCGCCCTGCGGCGGCCATGTCGCTCGCCGTCTTTGGCGAGACGCTGTCTGCCACCGCCGAAATCGCGGCGCTATGCGGCGTGGGCGCGGCGCTGGCGCGCGCGGTGCGGACGGGCGGGGCGGCGTGCGATAAAGCGGCAGCGCCGCCGCCGCCGCCCCGGTCGACCCTCATTCCACCCCACAGAATGTGCTGGATGCGGCGGGCCGCAAAACGGTGTCCAAGTGCTCCTACAACGCCTTTATACCCGCCCTTTCATTTGTGCGCCTCGCCACCGCGCCCCCCCTCGGCGCCGCCGCCGCCTTTCTGCCCATCAACATGGCGGTGGCAATCGGTTGCGGGGTGGCGGTCGGGGCGGCGGTCTCGACGTTCGCCCCGTCCTCCCTCCGGCTCCGCGGCCACGTCGCGGCCGCCGCCGCGTTTGGCAACATGGCCAACTTCCCCCTGGTCGTCACCCATGGCCTGTGCTCGGGCGCCAAGGCGCGGGCGGCGCTCCTGCCGGGGGCGGGGTCGGCCAAAGAGTGTGCGGATGTCGCGTCTGCTCTCGTCCTGGCCCCGGTCTGGGTCGCGTCCGTGCTCCAGATTCTGCTGGCCAACGCACTCATGGCGCGGGCGGGCGAGGCGGGTCGGGACGCGGCGGCCGAGCCGGCGGCCAGCGAGCTGGCCCCGCTGCGGCGCGCCGGCGACGACACCGCGGCGGCCGCGGCCGAGCGCGGCGCTTCCGGCGACGGTCTGGTCAGCGTGAGCAGCAAGCTGGACAAGGCGGCGCTGGACGGCCTGGCGGCGGCCGACGCCGCGGCCGCGCCGCTCTCCTCGCTCGCGCGCGGCCTCCGCGCGGCGCTGAGTGCCGCGGCCGCCCCGCCCTGCGCGTCCGCCCTGGCAGGCCTCGCGGTCGGCCTGACACCCGCGCGGAGGCTGTTTGCGGGGGAGAAAGCGCCGCTGGGCCTGGTGGCGTCCGTTTTAGAGACTCTAGGGGGTGCGATGATTCCCTGCCTCCTCATCGTGCTCGGCGGCGAGCTGGCGTCGGCTGGGCGCGACGCCCTGATCGACCTGCCCCGGCGCACGGTGGCGGCCGCGACGGGGGCGCGGCTGGCGCTCATGCCGGCGCTCGGCGCGGCGTGGCTGGCGACGGCAACCGCCCTGCGCCTCGTTCCCACCTCCCAACCCCCGCTCTTCCTCGTCGTCTGCCTGCTCGCCTGGTCGACGCCGGCCGCAGTCGTCCTGTCGACGCTGGCCGTGCAGCACGGCGCGGCGCCCGGCGTCATGGCGGGGCTGTTGCTCGTCTCCTACGCCGGCGGCGCCGTCACTCTGCCCCTCGTCATCACGCTGCTCCTGGGCGCGATCCGGTGAGAGAAAGCGAGCCGTCGAGGGGTTGAGAGGGTCTGATTATTGTTGCGTCGCGTCGCTTTTGTGACACGCGTTCCGCCGCCGCTGCTGCTGCTGCGTTGATGAATCGAGGGGCCAGAAACCAAGAGGCGCCTAGTAGCCGGGCACGGGGCCGCCGCCGCCTCCGCGGCCGCCACCGCCGCCGAACGCGCCGCGGCCGCCGCCGCCGCCGCGGCCGCCGCCCCGGCCGCCGCCCCCCCCGCGCCCCCCGCGCTTGGGCGCGGGCCCGCCCCGGCCGCCCTCGGGGCGCGGGTGGGAGGGCGCGCCGCCGCCGCCGCCAAACGCGGGCTGCACCGGCGCGCGGCCGCCGCCGCCGCCGCCGTACCCGCCGCCGCCGCCGTAGCCGCCGCGGCCCCCGCCACCACCCCCACCACCCCGCCCCCCACCCCCACCCCCATCGCTCGCCACGATGTTGAGGCCGGCCACCCCCTTGAGCCCCATTTTGCCGACCGTCTTTTTCTCGATCGTCGGCGGCACCTGCGCGCACGCGATCGCGCGCGAGTAGCGCGTGCCTTCCGCGACGAGCGCCTCCGGGGACCAGCCGCACTGGCGGCTGAAGCCTTTGAAGTACCCCAGCCACGTGCGGTACGCCGACGCCTTGGTCTCTTCGTCGACGCGCCCAAACGCGGCCACGACTTCCGCCGTCTGCTGGCCCAGGTCGACGCCCGCCTCCTCGGTGATGGGCACGCCGCCGAGCGAGCGCATGAACCAAGACTCTTCCTGGGTCAGCAGCAGCAGCCCGCGCCCGCGCTTGCCCGCGCGCGCGGTGCGGCCGACGCGGTGGATGTACTGCGCTTTGTCCGAGGGGAGGCCGACTTGGATGACCTGAGCGAGGGGGGAGGTGGTGGGGTGGTGGGGTTTTGACGTTGGGGTCGTGACGTTTTGAGGTTTTGGGGTGAAGGGCTCGCCCCTCGCCTCCCCACGCACGCCTCCCCTCTCTCGCACCATCGTCACGTCCGGGTAGTCGACCCCCCGCGCCGAAACGTCGGACGAAAACATGATCTGGCGATCCCCCGCGCGAAACGCGTCGGCCGCGCGCGTGCGCGCGGGCTGCGACTTGCGGGAATGCATCTCCAGGACCGGCGCGCCGAGCGCTTCAAACAGCTCGGAGTGCAGCTGGGTCAGGCGCGCCGTGACGAAAAAGGCGATGATTTTAAAATTCGGTTCCTCGGCCGCGTGCGCGCGGCACGCGTGCCACAGGGCCGCCGCCTGCGCCTCCATCGCCGTCACGCGGAACGATTGGTCGACCTTCTCCGCGGTTTGGGCCGCGGACTCGCCCACGGTGTCGACGAACGCGGGGGAGGGGCGCAGCGCGTACGCCGCGAGGGATTTGATGTCCGACGGGTACGTCGCCGAAAACAGCATCGTCTGCCGGGTCCCCTTGTCCGGCAGCGCGCGCAGCATGGTGTCGATGGCGGGGCGGAACCCCATGTCGAGGAGGCGGTCGGCTTCATCGAAAATGAGGACGCGGAGGGCAGAAAATTTCGGCGCGGCCCCGCCGTTCTGCAACAAATCGTTGAGCCGGCCCGGCGTCGCGACGAGCACGGTGGGCGTGCGGTTGTTGAGCCTCGAGAGGTCGGTGCTGAGGTTGGTGCCGCCGACGACGGTCTGCACCACGAACCCGTGGAGCGTCGCGAGCGCGCCCGCTTCCACTGCGATCTGGGACGCCAGCTCGCGCGTGGGAGAAATGACAAGCACGCCAATTTTGCCGGGGCCGGAGGGCGACGCCAGGATGCGCTCAAACGCGGGGATGAGAAACGCGAGCGTTTTGCCCGTCCCCGTCTTGGCCTTGCACACCAGGTCGGCGCCCTCCAGCGCGGGGGGGAGGGACGCTTGCTGCACCTGGGTGCAGCGCTCGTAGCCGAGGACCTCGGTCAGGGCGCTGGGAGGGAGAGGAGGAGAGGGGGGTGTCGGCGGCCGGAGCGGCGGTCGGCGCCGACGAGGGCCTCCCTCACCACCACGCCCCCCTCTTCCTTCCCCACTCTCTCACCGCTTGGTCAGGGGCGACACCGGGAGGTCGGCAAAGCGCGTCCCGGTCAAGTGCGCGGCAGTGGTGGACGAGATGGCGGCTTTCCCGCCCCCCGACGGCAGCGGCGCGGCGCCCAGCGCGTGCGCGGTGGCCGGGTTGGACGCGTGCGGCGCGCGCGGCGCGGCGGCCGTCGCGACGCTCGCGCCGCCGCCGGCAGCACCCCCGCTGCCGCCGCCGCCGCCGCGGCGGCGGCGGCGCGAGGCACCATTGGCGCCAGAGCCGTCCATGGTGGCTGGAGGGGGGAGGAGAGGGGGGGAGGAGGAGGCCGTCAGATCCGCGGCCGCGCCGCCACGATGGCCACGCCCTCCCGCCACCGCCAATCACCCCCTCACCGACGATGCGGGCGTGGAGAGTGGTGGTCGAGATGCGCCGCAGGGGAGACGCCAGGAGGGACGTCCGCATGCAAGGAGGGAGGGCCGCAAAGTGTCGCTGGCCGCCGACGCGGCCGCATCACTCCCATCCCCCCCAACCCATGACCACGCTCGCCCGCGTGCTCGGCGACGCGCTCGTACCCACCCTGAAAGCCGGCGTGTGGCGCAAGCCCGCGCTCTCCGGGCGCGCCGCTGCGAGCGCGCGCCGGCTGCTGGCGGCCGACGGAGAGGAGGACGACAGGTGCGTGAAGGGGTGGCGTGGGATGGCGTGGGCGTGCCGCCGTCGCGGGCGCGGCGGCCAACGAGGCCCCACTCCCCCAGCCCTTCGCCCTCCACCTCCACTCCCTCTCCCCCTCCGTCCCGCCCCCCGAAACCGTTCGGCTTTCGCAAGTTCAAAGGCCACAAGCACGACAAGGTCGCGGCCGCCAAGCGGGCGGCGACCGAAGTCGCTTTGGAGGGGATGCCCGCTGCCATTGCCGAGTACCGCGCGCGGCGCGCGGCGCACGGCGCGAGCCCTCTGGAAGCACTCCTGTCGCGGCCGAGCGAGCTGAAAAAGCGGGTGGGGCGTGCGGCGGTGCAGGCGGGGTCGCCCAAGAAGGGGTAGCGCGAGGATGGAGGGCCTGGGCTCCGTCGCGGCCGCGGGCGCGGCCGCCGGCGTCCTCTGGACCCGGTTCCCGTGCGACGCGGTCGAGGCGTCCTCGTTCGATCCCGCCACCGTCTCGGTCGCGCTCGCTGCTCGCCTCGACGGCCGCCTCGTGCCGCCCGCGTCGCCCGGCGGCGCGCCGCGGCTCGACCGCACGCACGTCCTCGTCCTGGACGGCCTGGTCGACGAATCCACCCGCCTGGAGCTCCTCGCCGCCATCCTGGGCCCGGGCGGCGATGAGCGCGCGCCCGCGCCGCCCGAGCCGCGCTGGGCGCGCGCGACGGCCGACGCCGACGGCGGGGCGCGCACCTGGGGTCTGACCGCGCCCGTTCTGGAGCGATTGCTCGAGGAGCCGCCGCCGGCCGTCGCCCGGCTGGGCGCGAGGCTCGCGGCGCTGTGGCCGGGGTGCGACACCTGTCTCCTCCCGTCGCGCCAACTCACCCCCTCGCCCCCCGCCGGCGGCGGCGACGCCTGCCCCGTCCTCGCCAACGCGCCCGTCGCCGGCGATTCCTTTGCCTGGCACGCCGACGCCGACCCGGTGGCCGTGGCGGGGGGGACGCCATGGGCGCGCGCGTACGGGGCGTACGCCAACGGCGACCCCGGGCGGCCCTTGCTCCTCACGCTGGTGGTGTACCTGTCCTCCGATTGGTCGCCGGATGATGGCGGGGAGACAGCCTTCATGGACGCGGCCGCGGGCGTCGGCGTCGTCGCCGCTCCGCGTCCGGGCCGCGTCGCTCTGTTCGACGCAGACCTCCTCCACCGCCTGCACCCCCCCTCCCCGGCCGCGTGCCGCCCGCGCTACTCGCTCGCGTGGCGGCTGGCGGTGTGCGAGCGGCGGGGCGGGGCGGGCGCGCCGTCGCTTGCGCGCGTCGCGCGCGCGCTGGGGGCCGAGGCGGCAGACCTGGGTTCCGCGGCGTCGCTCGCCGCGCTCGTCGCCCGCGTGGGGAGGGAGCGTGCGTCGGTCGACAAGGGTGGTGGGTGAGTGTCACAAGTGCGCGCTCTCGGTGCCGGTGTCTCTCGGGGTCGCTCTCGCCCCGCGCGCGGGCCGGTTGTGTGGTGCGCGCCGCGCTGCCCCTCCCCTCTCCTCTCGTCTCGTCTCTCGCTCTCGGTGTCACGCGTGTGTGTGTGGCGCGCCCGGCGTGCGCCGGCGCTGCCCAATGGTCGCTCGGTCTCTCTCTCGCTCACGCGCGCGCGGCGAGCTCGCGCGCGTCGGCGCCGCGCGCGCCGGCCGCCGCCCTGGCCTCGGCAATCGCCTCGACCCCAAACAGGCGCTCCACCGCGGCCCGCCCCTCGGCGATGCCGCCCCGGATGGTGGGCACGTCGGTGCACACGGGGGAGTAGGCGGCAGCGGGCCCGGGGAAGACGGGGTAGAGCGCCGCGCCGCCAAACTCGGCGCGCGCGGCGGCGCCCGCGGGGTCGACGAGGCCCAGGGTGAGCATGTCGAAATCGCACAGGCCAAAGCCGGAGAGCTGAGGGGAAGAGAAGGGAGGGGAGGGTGTCGATTTTTTTTTCCTTTCCGCCGAACCTCCTTCCTCCCCTCCCTCTCCCACCCTTACCAGCTCGGTCTCGCGCCGCCACACGGGGATCATGTAGTCCGGCGACATGACCGCCCGCTTGACCGCGGCCTCCACGACCCCCCCGACCAGGCGCGCGACCGGCCCCGCGCGGGGGGGGCGGGTGCACAGGGTGAGGACGTGGGTCGCGCCATCGTTGATGGCGGCGCGGAAAGGGACGGGCTCGAAAACCGCCGCGTCGACGAGGCGCCGCCCGCGGTGGTGCACGGGGCCGCCCGCCACCTCCGGCACGTTGGCAGACGCGCGCAGGCAGGCGCGCAGGTCGGCGGCGTCGGTGAAGGCGTCGAGGACGACGGGGGCGAGGGTGTCTACGCACGACGCGACGATCTTCAGCGGGACGGGGGACGCGAGGACGGCGCCCCAGTTCAGGGGCGCGGCCCGGGCCATGACCTCGTCGAGGAGGTAGGCGAGGTCGAGCGCGGGCGGGTCGGCCGGCACCGCCGCCCCCGCGTCGCCCGCGACCGACGGGCGGCGCCCGCGGCGCAGCAGGCGCCGCATGTCGCAGAAGCGGTCGTTGGCGATGTGGTCCGAGTAGATGTTCACGCCCTGAGGGTGGGGAGGGGGGTGGGAGGGGTGGCGGGACGCGGCGGCGGGGACTAGCTCCAGATGCTTGTTCGCGCCAGACCCTGTGGCGCTGCCCAACCGCCACCCACCACCCACACACCCCTCCACCCCGTCTCCCACCTCTCTTTGCCCGGCCAGGAAGTACGTCGCGTTCATGGCGCCCGCGGAGGAACCGTAGACCACGTCAAACGCGTCGCGCAGGCCGAGGTCGTGCAGGGCTTGGAGCGCCCCCCCCGACACCGCGCCCCGCATGCCGCCGCCCTCGACGACGAGGGCGAGGCGGGCCGAGTCGGACCGGGCGCCGGGGCGGGAGCGCGCGGCGGCGCGCGCGCGGACGAGCGCGAGGACGGGGTGGGCGTGGTCGACGGGGGGCTGCGGCGGCGGCGCGCGCGCGCGCGCGCGGCGCGTGGGCAGCGGCGACCGCGGGCGCAGGGCGGGCGCGTCGGCGCGGGGAGGCGAGGACGGCCGGACGTCGGGCGTCGGCGACCGGGGGCGCCGCGCGCGCCGCAGCGCGGTCGCCGCCGCGCCGCCCGCTCTCGCGGCCGAGCGCGCTATGGGGACCACGTTGGCGGCGACCGCGGTGGCCGCGACGCGGGCCGAGGCCGTTGCCGCGGGCGCGGCGTCGAGCAGGGCGCGCAGCGAGCGCTGAAACCGAGGCTGATGGGGGTGGGGGTTGTGAGGGTCGCGTTGGGCGTGGCATGGGGGGGCAGGGCGGGCGGGGGCGGCCGCGGCTCCCCGGTCCGCCCGCGCGCGCCGGGGTTGCGCCCCGGGCGCGAGCGGTTGCCCGCGCGCGCCGATCGCTCTACCCCAGGGCGGGAGCTATGCATCCCCGCAAGTCGCTGGGGCGCGAAATGTCGGGCCAATGGCGGCGTCCGCCCCGCTCCCAAGACGCCCTGCGCGCGTCTAGCGCGTCGGCACCCACGCCCCCCTCGCGACCGCGCCCACCTGCTCCTCCGCCGTGGCCTGGCGCCGGTCGTCCTCGGCCCGGACGACGAGCCGGGTGGCAGATGGCGCGCGGGCCAGGCGCCCGCGCGCGGGCGACGCCGTGCGCGCCGGGCTCAAGGGGCTGGGGCCAGCCATCGCAGGGCGCGTCCGGGCAGGAGCGGCGCCTGTACGAATCACGGGAGGGGGCCACGAGGGTCGTGCGGTCGCGGAGAGTGGCGTGGCGCTGCCGTCGTTTTTTTCTCCACTCCGACCGCACGGAGCGCGGCCCAATGCTGCTCCGGCGGGCGGCCGCCACCGCGGCGGCCGCCGCCTGGCGCGCCCGCGTCGCCCGCCCGGCGCTCGCTCGCCCGCCGGCGGCGCGCCGCGGCGCAGCAGGCCCGCCGCCCGCCCTCGCCTGGCGCGTCGACGCGGACGTCAGCATCGAAGGCACGCCCCTGAGCAGTGGCGGCAGGTGCGTGTGCGCGTGCGTGGGGGTGGGAGGCGCGCGCCGCGCTGTCTCTTTGCGCGGTCGACCACCCCTCTCCTCCTCTCTCCAGCTCGCCGCCCTCGCCCGCGACCCTGACCGCACTGGCCACCTCCCTGGAGGCCGACGCCGGCGCGGCGGCCGCGCAAGCGCTGCGGCTGGCGGCCGTCCGCGACGGCACGCCCGACGGCGGGCGCGCCCCGCGCGCCGCCGAGGTCTCCCTCGTCCTCACCGACGACGCGGAAATTGCGCAATTGAACCAAGAGTGGCGGGGGGTGGCGGGGCCGACGGACGTGCTCTCCTTCCCGATGGACGACCCTCTCGCCGGGGCCGCTTCCGGCGGCGCCGACCCCGCCTCCCTCCCGCCGCGCGTGCTCGGCGACCTCGTCCTGTCCCTGGACACAGCCACCCGCCAAGCGGGCGAGCGCGGGCACCCGCTCCGCGCCGAGTGCCGGATCCTGCTCGTGCACGGGTGCCTGCACCTCGTCGGCTTCGACCACGAGACCGACGACCCGGCTGACGCGGCCGCGATGGCGGCCGCGGAGGCGGCCGCGCTGGGCGCGCTGGGGTGGGGCGGGGCGGGGCTGATCGAGTCGGCGTCGGCGCGCACGCCGCCGCCGACGCCGCGCCGCCCCTCCTCCTCCCGCCGCCGCCCACTCGCCCTCGCTTTGGACCTAGACGGCACCCTGCTCGCCCCCGACTCGCGCCCGTGCGCCGCGGGCGCGGCCGCGGCGGCGCGCGCGGCGGCCGCGGGCGTCGCGGTCGTCATCGCCACCGGCAAGGCGCGGCCCGCGGCGCGCGCGGCGCTGGCGCACGCGGGTCTGGACGGCGTCATCGTGGGGGACGGGCTCCCGGGCGTCTTCCTGCAGGGGCTCACCTCGTACGGCCGGGCCGGCGCCCGCGTCGGCCCCGACGCCTGCCTCCCACCCGACGTCGTCGCGGCCGCGTTTCGGTACGGCCTGGAAACGGGCGTGCCGTGCGTCGGCTTCACGGGAGACCATTGTGTGGCGCTCGAGGGGGGCGAGGAAGTCGACTCCTTGCACGCCGTCTACCATGAACCCCGCGCCGCCATCGCGCCCTCGCTCGCCGTGTTGCTCGCCGGCCCGCCCGTGCTCAAGCTGCTCTTCCTGGCGCCCCCGGAGACGGTGGACGCCGCCCTGACCCCGCACTGGGCCGCCGCCCTCGCCGGCACCCGCGCTACCACCGCGCGCGCCGTGCCCGACATGCTCGAACTCGTCCCCCGGGGCGTGACCAAGTGGGACGGGGTGGCGGCGGTGTTGCGGGATTTGGGCATCCACCCCGACGACCTGGTGGCCGTCGGCGACGGCGCCAACGACGCCGAGATGCTGGCCGGCGCCGGCGTGGGCGTCGCCATGGGCAACGCCGGGGCGGCGGCGCGCGCGGCGGCGGGGGAGGTGGTTGCGGGGAACGGCGACGGGGGGGTTGCGGAAGCGATCGACAGGTTTGTGCTCTTTTGATGTGGAGCGATTGATGGAATGCGCGCGCGTGTGACGGTTGACGCCTCGGATGATTGTGGGCGGCTCCAGGCCGCGGCCGGGGGTCGCGGGGAGGCCCGCGTGCGCCGCCCGCCCTACCCGCCCACACCCTCCACGCCGCGCGCCGTATCACCGCGCCACCCGCCCCCCACGCCATGGAGCATGACCCGGGGGTCATGAATTTGCACGACGCGCTCCTGCAGGACTTTCACGACACGGTATGAGAGGGAAGGGCAATGCAGGGGCGCTCGGCGGCGCGCGCCGGCGGTTTGGGCGCGGACGGGGTCCCGCGCCCCGGCTGGTTGGCGATCTGGGCCGGCCGCGGACCCGCCCTCGGCCCCGATGGGGCGGGCGCGCGGAATTCGGGCGCTGGCGCGCGCGGGCGCGCGGGCGCCCGCGGGGGCGTCCGGGCGCCCGTGCTCGCCGGCCGCCGCCCCAGTCGGGCCGTGGCCGCAATCGCGGGCAATGGGGGGTGTGGCGGCGCGCCGAGAAGTCAGGCACCGCGCGCACGGCGGCATTGCCGCCGACCGGCCGACCCTCCCCGCGCGCCGCGACCCACCACCCTCTCTTCTCTCTCCCCAGGGCATGTACGAGTACGCGGCCGAGCTGGGCCTCATCCGGGACGGCGAACTGGCCGAAGTCAAGATGCATGGTGAGCGGGAGAGGGGAGGAAGGAGGCGGAGGCGCCTGCCGTCGCGCGCCGGCCTCGACCCCGCCGTCTTCTCTCGCTCTCTCCAGAGCCGTGGGCGACGCCCGCGCCCGCGCCGCCCCCGCCACCCCCCCCGGCCGAAGCCGCGACGCCCTCCCCCCAACTGGCCATCGACCCCGACTCGGACGAGGCGCTGGCCGCCGCGTCGGCCGCGCTCGACGTGGCCGCCGCCCTAGCCGCGGAAGCCGACGCCGCCGCGTCCTCCGCCCGCTCCCGCCTCGTCGTCGACGCCGCGGCCGCCGCCGCGCGCGCGGCCGCCCGCGGCGCGGCCGCGCCGCCGCCGCCCGCGCGGCGCGGCGGCAAGCGCGCGGCCGCGCCGCGCGACGGCGCGAGGGCGGCCGGGGGGAGGGGGCTGCGCCATTTCTCCCTGAAAGTGTGCGAAAAAGTCGAGTCCAAGGGCGACACCACGTACAACGAGGTGGCGGACGACCTCGTGGGCGAGCTGCGCGCGGACGCGCTCGCGGCTGCGGCGGCCGACGCCGCGGCGGCCGACCCCACGGGCGGCTCCGCGCCGGTCACGCCCCCGGTTCTTTCGTCCGCGTTTGACGAGAAGAACATCCGCCGCAGGGTGTACGACGCGTTGAACGTTCTCATGGCAATGGACGTCATCGCGAAGGACCGCAAGCGCATCACGTGGCGCGGCCTCCCGCTGCCGGGGGGGGGCTCCCGCCTCGCCCGCCTGCGGTCGGAGCGAGACCGGTTGCGGATCGCGGTGGACGCCGGGGCCGCGGCGGTCGGCGCGCTCGCGACCCGCGCGGGCGCGCTGCGCGCGCTCGTGCTGCGAAACGCCGACGCGCCCGCGCACAGGCTGGCCGCCGCGGCGGCCGCAGGGCCGTCCTCCCCGGGCGCGCCGCCGCCTCCTACACCGCTGGCGCTGCCGTTTATTCTCGTCGCCGCCCGCGCCGACGCCGCGGTCGAGGTGCAGATCGCCGACGACGGCCGCGCCGCGGCGTTCGACTTTCACGAGTCGCCCTTTCGCGTCGTCGGCGGCGAGGACGTGTTGGCCGCGCTAGGGCTGGACGGCGGCGCGGGTGGAAGCGGCGGCGGGAGCGGGTCGGCCGGTGGTGGCACGACGCCGTCGCGCACGTCGCGGCGCGGCGGCGGGAGCGGCGACCCCATGCTCACGTCCCCTTCGCCCTTCGCCCGGGCCAGGCGCCGCACTGGCACCACCGGCGCGACGTCGCCCGCGCGCGGCGGGTCGCCCACGTGCGGCGGCGCGTCGCGGCCCGGGGGGGGCGGCCGGTCGGGCCTCGCGCCGCCGCAGTGGCCGGTGGCCAGCTGAGCTGATACGATTTTTGGGGATGCGACAACGCGTAGGGAAGCTGCATTGAGGCCGGGGCGCACCAGCAGCAGGGCGCGAGGCAAGGAAGAATGAGGGAGAACGATTTCGTCGAGGCTCAGTGATTTCACAATGTGACGCAGGCTCTTTCCAATTCTCTCCTATCTCTCGCTGTGGCTCTATGTCTCGCGCGCGCCGGCGGCCGCTCGTCCGAGGGCGTCGGCCGCGGCGGCACGCCCCTCGCCCCCTCCCCCGACGAGCACAGCCGCGAGCGCGACCGCCGCGTGCCGGCAGTCGTACACGTCCAGAGTGAGGGTGAGTTTGTCGTCCTGGGCGTCCATCCAGGCGCGGGCGGCGGCGAGAGCGTCGTCGGGCGAGGAAGAAAAGTCGCCCACGCGCGCGACCCGAAACCGCGGCGCCCCTCCTACCAGCTTCCGCTCCCGCCACACGCCCGCCACACCTCTTCGTTGAACCAGCAACCGCACCGCGGTGGCGGGCGCCAGGGGGTCCCGCGGCAGAAAGTCAAACGCGTGCGCAGCGCCCGCGGCCGCGACGACGACGACCGCGTGCGGCGCCAGCGCCCTCGCGCCCGCGTTGGCGAGCGTCTGCACGGCACCGAAGCCGGCGAGGGGGGTCGTGGCGATGAGCACGGCCGCGGGCGGGCGCATTTGGGGGGGGTCTGGGCCTCGGAGAGTGTGCGGCAGCGCCACGCCGACGCGGGCCCACGCGCCCCCGACACACCGCGGTCGCCCAATGGCTCGCCCCACCACGCGCGCCGCAACCATGAAATCCGTGGTGGTCGCCACCGCCACTCCCCGCGGCCCCGCGCCCCGCGCGCGCGGCCCGCGCGCCGCGCGCGCCGCGGCGCCGCCCGCCGCCGACGTCGTCTCCTCCCTGGAAGCCGCCCTCGCCGCCCCCCCCGCCCCCTCCCGCGCCCCCACTGCGCCCATGGTGGCGGGTGACGGCTTTGAGTCGACTCCGGGGCAGGTCGCGGTCGTGGCGACGGCAGGGGCGCTCCTCGCCACGCTCTTTGGGGCCGCGGCGTCTGATGCGGCGACGCCGGCGGATGCGGCGGCCTTGGTGGCGGCCGTCGTGGCGGGTTACTACGCCGCCGATTTCGGGACGGCCGTCTACCACTGGTCTGTCGACAACTACGGCTCTGCGTCCACCCCCATCGTCGGCGGCCAAATTGAGGCGTTTCAGGGGCACCACCTGAAACCGTGGACGATCACGCAGCGCCAGTTTGCGAACAACGTGCACAAAATTTTTGCGCCGTCCATCCCCGTCACCCTCCTCGGCCTCGCCCTGGCCCCCTTAACCCCGGGCTGGGCCGACGCGTTTGGCGCGACGGTCGTGGGGCTGGCCTGCATGTCGCAACAGTTTCACGCGTGGGCGCACGCGAAGAAAAGCGACCTGCCGCCGCTCGTCCTGGCCGCCCAAGACGCCGGCCTGCTCATCTCGCGCAAAGCGCACGGCGCCCACCACCGGGCGCCTTTTGAAGGCAACTACGCCATCGTGTCGGGCGCGTGGAACGCGGCGCTGGACGCCGGCGGCGACGCGTCGTTCTTCCGGACGCTCGAGCGCGCCGTCGCGGCCGCGACCGGGGTCGAGCCCCGGTGCTGGCACGACCCGGAGGACTACGACTTCTTCCCGCCCGAGGAGGTGTGGGAGGAGGAGGCGGCGGCGGTGGTGGAGGCGTGAGAGAGAGAGAGCGACCCCGACCCCTCATTCTTTGGCCGCGCCGTTGCCGGCCGCGCCCCATGTTTCATTGCAAGAGAGATCGCGAGAGAGAGCGAGTGAGTGGAGTGCCGCCGCCGTGCCGTGCCCCTCCCTCTCACGCCCTGTCCCGTTTCGCCTCTGCTTCCCCCAGCAGCCTCGCCACCACCTCCTTGAGCGTGTCGGCCGGCAGCGCAAACCCGATGCCATCGGGCGCGCTCCTGTCGCCGTCGGCGAGCGCGGGCGCGACGCCGAGGCCGACCAGCGCGCCGGAGGCGTCGACCACGGGCGCCCCTGGCGCCGCGCCCGCGTCGGTTTGCAGCGCGCCGATCAGCGAAAACCCGGTGCCGGCCAACGACACGGCCCTCGACGCGCCCGACAGCACGCCCGCGCCGGCGAGCGAGGGCGGGCCGCCGGAGGGCGAAGCGACGACCGAGAAAAGGGGCGACCCCGGGCGCGCGGCCGCCGACCGCGCAAACGCGATGGCTGGTGTGTCTGGCAAGTCGGGCACGGACAGTAGAGCCACGCCGCGGCGCCCGTCGGCCGCCGCGACCGACACGCGCAGGCGGCGGCTGTCGGCGGCGACGACGGAAGGGGCGCGCGTGGCCGCAATCGCATCTGCTAGGGCGGATGTCGTCAGGACATATCGCGGCGCGACAACCACCCCAGTCCCGGCCGCAGACGGCGGCGCCGCGTCGCCCGCCGCGCCGACGACCGCGACGACCGACGCGGCCGCCGAGTCGAAAGCCGCTCCCGCCCCCTCGAATTGGGGCACGCCGTCAAAGGCGGCCGCCCTGAGCGGCCGCAGCAGGGGGAGCGCGGCTGTGGCGGCCGCGGCCAGCAGCGCGGCGCGGCGACGCGCGCTCGCGGGCGGCGGTTGAGGCGGCGGCGGGCATGGGGACGATGCGGGCGGCGACGGACGCGCCGCCGGTCCCGGCTGCAGCATCGCCGGCGGGGCGGGAGGGGAGAGTGGCCGCGTCGCCGGCATCGGCCGGCGCACACCTCTCCCCCCCCCACCCCTCTCCCCGCCCACCCCTGTCGCCACCACCACCATGCCGTGGACGTTTTGGGGCTTCAAAGCTTCCAAAGTGCGCACCCAGTGCCAGCTGGGCGGGGCCCGCATCCGCCTGCTGCGCAACAAGAAGACGGTGCAGGTGCGCGGATGGGAGATGGCTGCGGGCGTGTTGTGGTGGTTGTGGGCGGCTCACGGTGGCGGGAGCCGGCCTGCAACGTGCAGCCAGCGCCGCCATGCGCCGCCCACGCGCGCTCTATTCACACGCCTTGCACTCCCTCAACCCCCTTTTGCAGCTCAAAATCATGCGCCGCGAGGTGGGCGACCTCATGAAGGCGGGCAAGCACGACTCGGCCCGCATCCGCGTCGAGGCCGTGCTGAGGGAGGAGGCGCTGCTCAAGGTGGGTGAAGGGATGGTGGTGGGGTGGTGGGGAGCGGCAGTGAGGGCGGCGACGGCGAGGCCTCGCCGTTCTCGACCCCCTTGCTTCCTGTCTCCTTGTCTCAGTCCTTCGACCTGCTCGAGCTCTACCTGGAGCTCCTGGGCGTGCGCGCCCCCCTCCTGGAAAAGTCCGAGACCGCGCCGCCGGACATGGGGGAAGCGTTGAGCTCCCTGTGCTACGCGTCTGCGCGCGTCGGGGGCGACCTCCCCGAACTGGTCGCGATCCGGGCCCAGCTCGCCAAAAAGTACGGGACCGAGTTTGTGGGCGAGGCGGCGGACGACGCGACGATGGCCAAGTGGTGAGAGAGGGGGGAGAGAGAGGGGGTCGGGCGCGCGGTCCGCGTGCCTGCCCGCCAACACACCACCACCCCCCCAGGCACGTCAACCCCGACCTGGCCACTTTACTCTCCATCGAGGTCCCGTCCCCAGCGGCCAAGGCCGCCGCCCTGGCCTCGATCGCGGCCGACGCGGACGTCCCGTTCGACGCGGCCGCCGCCGAGGCCGCCATGGCCGCCGGCTGGCGCGGTGGGGGCAAGCCAGGGCCTGGGGGTGGGTCGGGCGGGTCGGCGCTGACGACGGACGCGTTGGAGGGCGCGCCGGCGCCGCCCGCGGCAGCCGACGCGGCGACGGCGGCGGCTGTGAGAGCGGAAGCCGCCGCCGCTCGCGCCGAGGCCGCGGCCGCCGGCACTGCGACTGCCGCGCTGGAGCCGCCGCTGCTGGCGGCGACGGTGGTGGCGCCGCCCAAGGCGAAGGCGCCGGCGGCCGCGCAGCCTCCGGCCCGCGAGCCCGCGCCCGCGCCCACCCCCGCCGAGGCCTCCTCCGCCCCCATCGAGTCGACCGATTCCGTCGCCGACGCGCCGCCGCCGCCGTCGGCGCGCCAGGGGCCGCCGCCCCCCCCTTCGACCGACCGCGCGCCGTCGGACGACATGGACGCCCTCGCCCGCCGCTTCGACGCGCTCAAGCGGGGAGGGTAGCAGGGACGTGTGCGGGGGTGGGTGCGCGTGGGGAGAGGGGAGCAATGCAGCGTTTGCGGGTGCGCGCGCTTACAGCGAGACAGAGTGGTCGTCCGTTGGCCTGTGCCTCGTAACCCCGCTGTCCCCTGCCCCCCTCCCACGCCAGGGGGCGCCCGGGCCGTCACTCGCGCAAATGGCGGCGAGTGGCGGCCCGGGCGCCCCCTCTGCCTCCCTTCCCACTTCACGCCGTGAGCCCCGCCGCGGGAGCGGCCGCCGCGCCGTCCCGCCGCACCGACCCAAAGTGGCGGTCCAGCACGCCGGCCTCGAGGTGGCGCCGGGCGTACGCCGCGCCGGCGTCCATGAGGGCGACCGCGCCCGCCTCGTCGACGTTGCGCAAAAACGCAAACCGGCCGTCCCGCTCCAGCTCGCCGTCGTGCGCGTAGTCGAGGATGTACGCGTCGCCGGCGGTGAGGTGGTGGGAATTGTTTTGGCGGAGAAAGTCGTGCAGGGAGCCGTCGAGCAGGGCGCGGCCGCGGTAGCGCGCAAACGGGCGCCCGTCCAAGAAGAACGGGACGTGCGCGCTCGCCAGGCACGCGTTCACGACGTCGTCCTTGCACGCAAAGGCGTCGAGGGTGGCGAGGCGGAGGGACGGGACCTCGGTCACGACGAGCGTCAACCTCCCCGCGCAGCGCGCCGCCGCGTCGGGCGGCAGCAGCGCGTGCAGCCAGTCGCGCACGACGTCGCCCCAGACGCCGGCGAGGCCGAGGCGGCGGTCGGCGAGGGATCTGTCGGCGGCGAGGGCGGCGGCCGACGCGAGCGCGGCGCGCGCGGGGACGCCGCACGCGGCCAGGGTGACCGCCAGGCCGCCCGCGGACGCGCCGCGCAGGTGAACGGCGTCCAGGTTGTAGTGCGTGTTGATGAACTCGATGGCGCCTGGGGGACGGAGGGGGGAGGGGTCGTTTTTTTCGAAAAGGGGTTCGGGCCGCGGGGACCGCTCGCGGGCGGCCGGGGGGGAGCGGCGGGCGGCAACGCCTCCCTCCCAACCCATCCCCGATGCGCGCGCTCGATCGCGGACGCGCCATCGCGGGCGCGCCGGGCGCGGCAGGCGGCCGGCGCGCGCGGGGGAGGTGGCGGGAAGACGCGCCCCCGATTGCGCGCGGCGGCACCGCCCGCGGAAGGCGCGGTTGGTCGCCCACCGCCTCCCAGAAGGTCCCACACAGTCCCGAGTCACTCACCCAACTGCCAGAAGAAGAAAATGCCCCCGCCCGAGCCCGACAGGATGGGCGCGCCGGGCTGCACCCACGCCGACCTGTCGCGCGCGGGCGCGCTGGGGCGCGACGGGTCGCGCGCGGTCGACGTGGACGCCCGGGACACGAGTCTGACGGCTCTAGGGGCGGATGGCGCCCGCGCGCTCGGCGCGGGCGCCCGCGCGCCAGCGGCGCGCGGGCCGCTCGCCGCGGGGAGGGCCGCCATCGGTCGGCAGGCGACGCGGCGGTGGCTCGCGAGCGACGGCCGGAGGCGGGAGGGAGGGGCGGAGTGTGCGGGGCGTGCAGCGCCGCGAGTAGAGGACCTCCCTTCGCGGCTGGTGTGTCCTCTCACACGCAGGGCGCGCCTTTAGGCAGGGCTTGCAGAGCGTGCCCC